>Ga0209542_10012954_pt1 | contig 14481 bp, 13 predicted proteins | sample RifCSPhighO2_01_FD_184028 | JGI IMG/M metagenome (GOLD analysis project Ga0209542, IMG submission 184028) | Soil microbial communities from Rifle, Colorado - Rifle CSP2_plank highO2_0.1 (SPAdes) (version 2) | ecosystem: Environmental > Terrestrial > Deep subsurface > Rock core/Sediment ...
AGATTTTGAAATTATGAGAAATAAAATAGCCTGGTGGGAAGATGTTTGGAATAACATCCGGCCCCATCAGGCATTAGATTATTTGACTCCGAATCAATATTTGGAGAAGCGGCAAACCAGTCGATTGCCGACAAAAGATGTTATTACCCTACAAACCTAAGTGGTCACTATGTATCTGAACCTGGACACAAAAATACAAAAATCATCTTTTAAAAACAATAAATTTCAATCCGATAAAATTCCAAAATAAAGTAAAGAAAACCGCGGAAACCGCTCCGATATTCGCCCACAACGGCTCGGAAACGCCAGCCGGAGCGCCGATTACATTCACTACCAAAGACGCGGCTCCAACATTAATTAAAAATCCGACTAAATTAACCAAGAAAAATTTAATAAACTCGCCCCTTCCCCCCCCGCTTCCTCCGGCCTTAAATACCCAATGCTTATTCCAAAGATAACTATTGATAACCGCCGCTATAAAAGCTATAGAAACAAATAAAGAATAATAAAAACCGGCGGCAATCTTAGTCGCGCTGATTAACAAATTCAAAACCCCCAGATAAATCAACGCATTTAATCCTCCGGTAATTCCGAATTTTACGAACTGAGTCATTACCGGAAACCATTTGCTAAGCCAATAGGCCGCTAAATAACCAAAAGGAGTAAACGCTGCCAAAACTAATGCCGCCAAAAACCTTTCAGTCAAATCTAAATTAAATCCGAGATTAGGCAAAATTGGCAACAATAAAAGGCCGGCGATTATGCCAACCAAAACGCTTATTTTTAAATCATTTTTAGTTGATAAATCCATTATTTAAAAAATTTATAGTCGCTTTAGACAAATCATATTCGGTTTTTAATTTAAAAAGGCCGGTGCCGTGACCAACGCCGTCAAATAAAATCAAATGCCGATTTTTAACCTGCGTCGCTAAGTTATAATATTGCTGGTTTTGTTCGGCATTATTACCCGTTACCATATCGTCTTTTCGGCTGGCCGCAAAAATAATTTTTTGATTTCCGGCTAATTTTTTAACCAATAAAGCGCTGTCTATGCCTTTATAATTTCCCGGTGACAATAATACTCCGCCGCTGATTTCCGGATGTTGAGTAAGAAACTGCAAAGACAAGTTAGCGCCGATAGAAGCGCCGATAACTGTTGTTTTATCCGCCACCGCGCCGCGGGACTGCAAAAATTCCCAGCCCGCTTCCAAGTCAGCAATGCTTGCCTGATGTTCCGCATCAGAAAAGTTCAAATAACCGTTCGGACCGCTATCGGACTCGCCATGGCCGCGAAGATCAATTGCCAAACTTTCATAACCGACATTTTGCGCCTCTTCGGCAAATTCATTCCACGACTCTCTATCGGCCGGCATCATGTGAATAAATAAAAGCCAACCCTTCGGATTTTCAGCCCAAAAAAGATTGGCGTGTATGCTTTTATTGTCTGTGGTCTTAAAAACTATTTTCTCCATATAAGGCAATTTCAATTTGTAATTAAAAATATAATAAGATGCCGCAACTGCCACAAGCACCGATAGTATTAAAATTAAAAACCTTTTCATACATAATTTACTTGGCGGTCGCCAGCTTAACCATTTTTTTAATTTCCTCTTTTTTTAAACTTGCTCCGCCAACAAGCGCGCCATCAATTTCTTTATATTGTAAATAACCGCCAAGATTTTTTGAATCAACCGACCCGCCGTATAACATTTGACATTTAACATTTAACATTTGACTTTGGACTAATGACTTAATAAATTTAATTGATTCCAAAGCGCTTTCCGGTGTCTCAGGATTGCCGGTGCCGATTGCCCAGACAGGTTCGTAGGCGATAATAGGGTTTAGGGTATAGGGTTTGGGGTATAAAGAGAGGCCAGTTTTTAATTGACGCTCAATGACCGCCTCACGTTTGCCAGCCCCTCTCTCTTTTTTGGTCTCGCCGACGCACAAAATCGGAATTAAACCGTTTTCCAGCGCGGCTTTCAGCTTTTTAGCAATCATTTCATCGGTTTCGCCTAATTTATGCCGCCTTTCCGAATGGCCGACAATAACATATTCAACGCAAAGATTTTTTAATTCTTGCGCCGAAACTTCGCCTGTATAGGCCCCTTTTGATTCATAAAAAACATCCTGCGCTCCAAGTTTCGCTTTTTTTAACGCCTCCCCCACCTCTTCAATAAATGGAAACGGCGGACACACCACAACATTTTCATAATCGCTAACTTTCGCCAAAAACAACGCCTTCTTAAGCGTCGCCGGGTTCATCTTCCAGTTAAAAATCAGCAATTTATCGCTCATAGCTTATATTATATAATTTTTATCTAAAAACAAAAAAGCGATGTCTGTATCGCTTTTATAAACAAATTCACATTATTTAACCATTTAATATAATAAAAATTTGTTCCGATGTTTTATTGGTAAAGAGGTCGTCAATCAATTCGGTTTTAAAATTAATTTCCCACCCTTTTGCGCTATAGCTTTTAACAAGTAAATCCTGAAATGTTTTTAATTTAAGAATTTCGTGAACCCGGCTAAAATTTATTTTTAAACAACAAAATTGTCCGGATATAATCTTTCTATTCTTTAATTCCAAAATAATTACCGCATCCAACAACAGTTCCAAATATCTGATAAGCGTTTCAACATTTACCTGCGTCGCAGAACTGGTATAAACATAAACTTCCGTAAGCATTCTTTCTGCTTTATTTGAAGAACTACCGATGGCTTCTTCCTTAGATATGGCCAATTTATCCCCCTAAAAATTATTAAAGTCCTTTTATAACTATCGGCTATTTAACGCTCGAACGTCAAATATAAAAAATAGTCCAAAACTTCTTTTTAACCAACCCCCAAATTCTCTGCCGTTCTTCTTTTGCTTTTAAAATATGGTACAAACTTGGCAAAAGGGAAAGAACAATAATTGCCATGATAATTGGAATCAAATAACGGTCAATATCAGGTATAACACTTCCCAAAAAATAACCGAGAAGCGGCATGCCAATGCCCCACAATAGTCCGCCAACTAAATTATAGGTCATGAAAGTCGGATAATTCATTTTTCCGATTCCGGCTAAAATCGGAACGAAAGTCCTGATGCCGGGCATAAACCGCGCCAAAACCAGGGTCTTGGGACCATGCTTTTCATAAAAAACCTTCGCCCGCTCCAGATGGTCTTTGTGGAATAAAATAGAATCCTCTTTGGTAAAAATGAGCGGCCCGACTTTATGGCCGAAAGCGTAGCCGACATTATCACCCAAGACCGCGCTTATAAACACCAGCGGAATTAAAATCCAGATATTTAAAAAACCCTGCGACGCCAAAAATCCGGCGGTAAAAAGCAAACTGTCGCCGGGCAGAAAAAAGCCGAGCAAAAGCCCGCTTTCCGCGAAAACAATGCCAAATAATCCAAAATAACCGGCAGTTTTTATTAATGAAACAAGATTAAACATAAAAATTTAATTGATAAACAACAGCTGTGGTTAATTGCGGTTATATATGGTTATGTGTTGTCATCTGTTACTTTCGCAATATGGCCGCCGCCTGGTCCGGGTCAATGCCATTAATTTCCACACCGGTACCCAGCTCAAATCCGGCATTAATGCTAATCTTTGGCACCAATTCAATATGCCAATGATACATTTTATAACGCTCTTTATTCTTAATAGGCGCAGTATGAATAAAAAAATTATAATCCGGGTCTTTAAGATTTTTTTTCAGTTTTTTCAGCGATGCCCGCAAAGCATCAACAATATAATCTAAATCCACGTCTAAAGTATTTTCAAAATAAGGCAGATGTTTTTTAGGAAAAATCCGGATTTCAAACGGTTCCTTGGACACAAAGGGGGCGAACGCCACAGCGCCTTTATTTTCATACAAAATCCGTTTTTTATTTTTTATTTCATATTTAAGCATTACGCAATGGACGCATTTTTTATTTTGCTTAAAATAACTCGCCGAACCGTTTAGCGAATGCTGGATGTCCGGCGGCACGACCGGAATTGCCGCAATCTGATAATGAGGATGATAAACTGACGCGCCGGCTTTTGGCCCCCAATTATGGAAAATAGTAACATAGGCAAGGCATTGGTCGCTTAAAAACATCAGATAACGGTCCCGAAACGCTTCAAATACCTGCCGCGCGTCTTCTTTTGAGAGCCGAGCGAAATTTTTATCATGAGCTTTAGTGATTACCAATTCATGATGGCCGACGGTTTCCGTAATTGTGTAAGGGCCGTTTTTTCCTAAAACCGCGCAAATTCCTTTATGGGTAAAGGCCGGATACTTGTTTTCAATAATCTGCAGTTTCCAACCGCCATCGCCATACCGCAAAATCGGCTTGCCGGCGCCAGATTTCTGCAAAACTTCAAACGGGCATCCCTTTACAGGCGCCACCTGCCTCTTTTCTGATTTTTTAATCAACTGATGCGGGCGTTTTTCCCGGCCCGGCGCAATCACTATCCAATCGCCCGATACAAGGTCTTTACGAAGCTGTGAACGCATATAAATTTATTATACTTTATATTAATTTAAAAATCTTATTTTGTAATTTATAACTATTCCCCCCACTCTAACAATCCCAAATAAGAATTTATGGTTTCCGGCTTCGGATAAAAACCTTTGAATTTTAGAGGTTAAATTTTCTAACCAATCCCTGCTATCTGATAGGATAGCAGAATCATCGGCATACCTTAATAGCTATTTTATCAAGCGGTTCCAATAATACCACTCCAAGACATCCCTACCTACCGGCACCGCGTTTAAACTGCCTTCCCGGGCGTTTTCAATAAGAACTAAAATAGCAATTTGCTTATCTAGTGACACACCCGCCTTCGCTAAAGCTTCGGCGGGCAAGTATCCGACAAAAAAAGCATTGGTTTTGGTGTTGTTGGCAATCTGGGCGCTACCGGTTTTTCCGGCCGCCGTAACAGGCAAATCCGCCAGCAAATTAGCCGTGCCATACCACTTGCTTACCGCGTCTTCCATCCCTTTTTGAACTTCTTTCACATATTCTCCCATATCGGAAAAATTCATTAAGACCTCCGGCTGAAATTCTTTTTGGATTAAGTCCTTCCCCTCTACCCTATACCCTATACCTTTCGCGAAATGCGGCTTATAAAGATTACCGCCGTTAGCGATAGAGGCAATATAATTAATCAGCTGAATCGGCGTTACCAAAAGGTCGCCTTGTCCAATGGCGGTATTATAAGTGTCTCCCAACCGCCAAATATCCTTAACCCGTTTCTCTTTTTCTCCCGGGTCAGGAAGAAAACCGGTATTTTCCGGCGCCAAATCAATTCCGGTTTTAGAACCAAGCCCGAAAAGTTCCCAGTACTCTTTTAATTTTTCAATACCCAGCCCTTTAATGTCGCCGAAACCGCCGCCAACCGCGTAAAAATAAACATTACTGGAACGGGCAAGCGCCGAATGCAGATTCACCCAGCCGTGCGGCTTCCAATCCAAAAAACGGCTTGGCTGTTCCGGAAAATAAGGATTGGGTATTTCAATAAATCCCGCGGAAAAAATTTCTTTTTCCGGATTAACCACCCCCTCATTCAAAGCCGCCAAAGCGACTAAGGGTTTGATAGTGGAACCGGGGGCGTAAACGCCGGAAACCGCGCGGTTAAAAAGCGGTTCGGAAACGGAATTTAAAAGACGCGCCCTTTCCTGACCGCGAGCGGCATCCGTAAAAACATTATTATCAAAACTGGGCAAATTTATTAACGCCAACACTTCCCCATTCTGCGGATTAAGAGCAATGCCGACCGCCGCCTCGCGTCCCAGCGCCCGCAAGGCGCCTTGCAAACGGTTATAAAAATATTCCTGCAAACCGGAATCAATGGTCGTATAAAGCTGTTCCCCGTTTTTTGAAACATCCAACAATTTTTCATCCAGGATATTTCTTTTGGCGTCCCGGTAAACAAGCCGGACGCCGTCCGTGCCGCCAAGTAATCCGTCGTAATGTTTTTCTAATCCGGTTTTTCCAGCGACATCATTAAATTTAGCCAATCCGGTATATCCTAATATATGAGAAAAGGCCGGACCTTTCAGATATTGGCGGCGGTAATCGTCCTGAATTTCTATTCCGTCAATACCGGCTTCTTTAATTAAATTCACTTGATAATCGGAAAGATTGCGAACCAGCGCAATCAAGGCGGTCTTCTCCAAATTCGCTTCTGAAACGGCCGTCTGCAATTCGGTTTTATCCAAAACCAGCAATTCGCTTAACTTCGTCAACGTTTCTTCAAGATTAATTCCTTTATGTTTTGCCAAAATAACATTTAAAACCGCGCGGTGGGACGGTTCGTCTTCGGCTAATAAATTACCGAAACGGTCGTAAATCAATCCTCTGGCCGCCGGAATGGTTATGGTCTGCGCGACATTCATTTCTGCCCTGTTTTTATAAAATTCTCCTTCCCAGCCGGTCAGCGCGAAAAGCTTAACAGCCGCCGCGCCGCTTATCATTAAGGCAACGGCAAAGAATAAACGTAAAACCCTTTTAGTCAAAGGATATTCCAAAACCCCCAGATTTTTCTGAAACTGGTCTTCGGAAATCGCGTGCTCTAAATCAAATTCTTTGGCTTCATCGCGCATGGTTATTCAGCATTTTAATACAAAAAAGCCCCGTTTTAAAGGGCTTGTTTTTTATTATTTATTTTTTATCCCAGAATACAATTTTCTCTCCGATATCTGCAAAGAACTCAAATACCGGCCTCTTGCTGTTTCTGTAGTTTTTACTTTTATATACACAGTAAGCTACGCGGATAAAATACGCCCAAAGCCCCGCTATCAATAAAAATATAACTGCCAAAACAACTAGTTCTTTTTCCATTTCCGTTTCTCCTTTTATTAAGCAATCTAAATCAAGTTTATTATATATTTCTACCCCAAGTCAAGTGAACGTTTTTATCAAACTATTAAAAATAAGCCACTATGCTTCGTAGAGAAACTCCGCAGGTAGAATTAGCTTGTTCCAAGCGCATAAAAATATTTTTATGCGCTTGGTAATTCTGCCGAGGCGTAGATGCGCTTCGCCGCTAGAGCGGAGCGACATCGGTTCTCGTAGAAGCATAGCGGCTTATTAGTTTGAAAATTGGCTGAGCTAAATCTTGATTTCTCGGGGCCGCATCGGGTTATTCACCATTTGATAATACTTATCAAATTGCTCCACCGCAATTCCGGTGCCGCGTGCCACGCAAGTTAATGGGTCGTCTATAATGCTGACTTTTACCAGCAATTCTTTTTCCAACAGCTTATCCAATCCTTTTAATAAACTGCCGCCGCCGCACATATAAATTCCGTTTTTAAGAATATCGCCCACCAGTTCCGGCGGCGTTTTTTCAATAACTTCGCGGACCGATTCAACCATCAGCTTGAGCGAACGGGAAATCGCGGCTCTCGCACTGGTTTCTTTAAAAATTATTTCTTTCGGCAATCCGGTTGCCATATCTCTGCCCCGAACCGCTAAATCCAATTTTTGGTCCCACGGAATCGCCGTTCCGATAGTCATTTTTATTTCTTCCGCTGTCGGCTCGCCGATGGCAAGCTTGAATTCGTCACGGACAAATCTAATAATATCCTCGTTTAATCGGTCTCCGGCAACTTTCAAGCTTTTGGAAGTTACGATGCCTCCCATGGAAATAACGGCTACTTCCGTAGTGCCGCCGCCGATATCCACAATCATATTGGCAATCGGGTCGTTAATCGGCAAACGCGCTCCCAAAGCCGCCGCTAACGGCTCTTCAATAACATAAGCCCGGTAAGCGCCGGCGCCGATTACCGCGTCTTCCACGGATTTTTGCTCCACTTCGGTTAAATTACTCGGCACGCCGATAACGGCGCGGTGATAATGTAATAAATTATTAGCGGCGCCGATTTTCCTAAAGGCCTGTTTAAGCATCTCCTGAGTCATTTCAAAATCAGAAATAACGCCGTTAACCAGCGGACGGATAACATTAATATGGGCGGGCGTCCGGCCAATCATTTTTTTTGCCTCTTCGCCGATAGCCAATATCTTTCCGGTCTTGCTGTTAACCGCGGCTACCGACGGCTCATTGATAATGATGCCCCGGCCCTCCATATAGACCAAAGTATTCGCAGTGCCAAGGTCTACGCCAATGCCTTTTGAAAAATAATCAAATAACCTCATTTATTTTAATAATTTTAAGAATTGTTTCTCATTCACCATTTTTGAATTTTTTTCAGCTCTTCCTTTCAGTTCTATTTTCTTAACCGCCATAGTTTTTTCGCTGACTACCGCCCTCCACGGAATCCCCAATAAATCCGCGTCGTTCAGCTTTTCTCCGGCTGATGCCGTTCTTTCGTCATATAATACTTCGGATTCGCCGAAATGTCCAATTAAATTTTCATACGCCTTATCTGCTTCTTTTTTCAACGCCGCGGAATCCCCAAGCGCCACCAAATGTATTTTAAAAGGCGCGGCGGAATCCGGCCAAACAATTCCTCTTTCGTCGTTGCATTCTTCCACCAAAGTACCCATTAAACGGGTGGGGCCGATGCCGTAAGAACCCATTAAAGCCAGTTTCCGCTCACCGCTTCTGTCCGTATAATAAATGTTGAAATCCCGAGAAAATTTTTCGCCCAGCTTGAAAACATTCGCCACCTCAATGCCGCGGCCCATTTCTATATTTCCCTTTTTGCAACTCGGACATTTATTCCCATGCCCCAGTTTACTTATCTCCTTATTTTGCGCCCATTGGCACTTTCCGCAATATAAAACCGTATCTTCTCCCGCAGGATTCAAAACCTGAAATTCATGAGTAAATTCTTTGGTAAAAACGCCGCCGCCGGCTTCGGTAAGCCAAGTTTTCAGGCAAAGCCGGCTAAAAATTTTTTTATACGCGCCGATTACTTTTTGGTAATATCCGTTCAAATCCTTTTCATCGGCATGAAAACTATATAAATCCTTCATTAAAAATTCCCTGCCCCGCAAAAGTCCGGCCTGCGCCCTCGGTTCGGCGCGAAACTTGGTCTGAATCTGATAAACCGCTTTCGGCAAATCACGATAAGAATTGACAAACCGCTTAGCAACTGCGGAAATCACCTCTTCATGAGTCCAACCCAATCCGTAAGTTAAATGTTCGACGTTGGATGTTAAATGTTCGGAGGTTTTGTAAATTATGTCGGTATTCCAGCGGCTGGACTGCTCCCAATATTTCTTATGGATTAAAGACGGCATCAGCAATTCTTCGGCGCCGAGCGCGGCCATCTCTTCCCGGATAATCCGGTTGATTTTATTCAGGACTTTCAGCCCCAGCGGCAATAAAGAATAAACGCCCGCCGATGATTTATCAATAAAACCGCCCTTAATCAAAAGCTGGGCGTTTTTCGCCTGTTCGCCTTCCGGAAAATTTTTAGCGGTTTTGGAAAATAATTGGGATTGGAACATTGCGGTGCTTAAAATAAAATTTTATCACAAAAGCGTAAAAATGTCTTTTACGGTTATCGCCAAAATAAGGAGCAGCAAAAACGCAAAGCCGATGCCGTTAACGGCAACTTCGGTTTTAGGATTTAAGGGGCTGCCCTTTAATTTTTCTATAAGCAAAAACAGCAACCGGCCGCCGTCTAAAGCCGGAACAGGAATCACGTTAAAAACCGCCAGATTTAGCGATAGCATGGCGAGTAATTGAATAAAAGGAATCAACCCTAATTTAGTGGTCTCAATCGCCGCATTGACAATACCCACCGGCCCGACAAAACGGTCTAAAATGCTGATATCCGTAAAAACGCCGATTACCAAATCAATTAAACCAAGAAAAACCGTCCAAACAATTTTTATTGAGGTTAAAAAACCTTCAGTAATTCCTTTTAAAAAACCCGATTTAGGCAAACCGGCTTCCGCTATATAAATTCCCAGATTGCCTTCTCCGTCCGGAACAGCCGAACGAGGAGTAATGGTTATTAAAATCTTTTTTCCGGCTCGCTGAATGCCTAAAGATGTTTCTTGGCCTTTTTGCCGTTCTATAAATTCCGTAAATTCTCCGACATTTTTATAATCAATAAACTGGTCTCCTTTTTGGATGCCGGCAATTTCTGCGAGGCCGCCTTCTTTAATTTCCGTAACTAACACCGATTGCGGGATGCCAATCCAAAAAACAACCGCTATCAATCCCCAACCGAGCAAAAAATTCATCGCCACGCCAGCAACTACAATCAATGCCCTGCGCCATATTAACTGATTATAAAAGGCTCTGTTTAAATTATTCTGTACGCTTAAATCCGTATTGCCGTCCACGTCCATCAGTAATTTTTGACTTTCACCAAAAATGCGGACAAAACCGCCAAACGGCAGCCAGTTAAAACTGTACAGCGTCTCCCCGATTTTCTTTCCCCAAATTCTCGGCGGCAAGCCGAATCCGAACTCTTCCACCAAAAGCCCGAAATACTTGGCAATAAAAAAATGCCCGGCTTCGTGAATAACAATCAACAAAGAAAGTCCTGCGATAATCGCCATAACCGATAACATTTCCAGCATTATAAAATAATAACCGAAATAAAAAACCCATTCAAGCTAATCTTGAAAGGGTTTTATTCTCAAAAACCGAATAGGCGTCCCAAATCAACATAAATTGTAAAGAAAAATAGCATAATTAAAAGCAAAATTCCAAAATTAAAAGCCATTATTTTAATTTCCTGATTTAACGGCCTGCCCATAACAATTTCCAATAAATTGAAAGCCATATGCCCTCCATCCAGCGGCGGCCAAGGCAGGAAGTTAAAAAAACCGATTGACAAACTTATGATTCCTATCCAGTAGGCAAAGTTATAAAAACCCAGCTTGGCGACGCTTCCGGACATCTGGACAACAGTTATAGGTCCGCCCAAATTTTCTTTAGCGGAAATCTTTCCTAAAATAATATTTGCTATGCCCTTTATCGTAATGACAGTAAAAGCATAAATATCTTTCGCGCCATTCATAACGGATTCCTTAAAATTATAAACGTTGCCATATTTTTGAATTGGCTGAATGCCTATCACCCACCTTTTTGCCGATTCATGAAATTCCGGCTTAACTTTTAACGACAAAAATTCTTTGTCCCTTTCAATTTCAATCAAAAGTACTTGACCGCCAAATTCTGTAATGGCAACCCTCAACTGATTCCAACTGCTTACTGCTCTGCCGTTAACAGTTATAATTCTATCCTCATTTTTCAAACCAGCATTCATTGCCGGAAAGTTTTCCGCCACAGCAATGTAAGTATTATCAACTGGCAAGCCATGAAAAAAATAAACTCCCGCGAATAAAGTGAACGCCAGCAGGTAATTGGAAGCTGGTCCGGCAGCCGCTATCAAAAATCTTTGCCACGCGGACTTATTAGAAAATAACCGTTCCGGCAGTTCGTTCTTATCTTCACCTTTATCTTTATCGCTCGCGCCCTCCTCGCCAGCCAATCGCACATAACCGCCTATCGGCAGAATGGAAATCCGGTATTCCGTATCGCCGAACCGTTTCCAAACTATCCTTTTCCAAAACCCAATTGAATAAACTTTTACTTTTACTCCAAACCATTTCGCCGCCAAAAGATGGCAAAACTCGTGGAAAGAAACCACTACCGTAAACACCAGCAAGCCGGCAATTAATGTTTGCATTTCTTCTCCTTTCCGTATTATCAAAGATTATTAAACTGTATCAAATTAAATGCCCCGACGCAAGTCGGGGCAAAATTTTTGTTTCAATGCGAAAACAGAAAATTTCTTCCGGTAAAAAGTTCAGAGCCGTATTCAATGTTGGGCCGATGCTTATCGGACTGAAAATTTGAAAATCTGTAAGAATTTATCGTCTGATAGCCGCCGGACTGGCTGCAATTAGCCGATTCATAATCACCGCCTTGTCCGTTATCAATCGGAAGCGCAATGAAACGGTTATTCTGTTTCAGCGCCTCCAACATTAATGTCTTTAAATCAGTGTCAGCGGTCGCCCCGTTTATTTTGTAAATCATCCCATATTCATCCAAATACCATTGGCCATCATTCTTAACCAACTGCGCCGTATGGCCAGCTGGTTTATTATCCGCCCACCAAGAAAACAAAACGCTTTTATGGCCGTTTAATTCATCCAGGCGGCTGTTAAGGCAGGCCTGCTCATCGCAATCGCCGCCCCTGCCGGCGTAGGCCTCTTCCATATTTCTAAAAGAATAAATGGACGAAGAACGCTTATAATTAAGATTGTTCCCACTCCATTCATTTCTGCGGCGAAGCGTCCGCAAATATTCCGCTTGCTGGAATAAAGAAAGTTTTGAATCATCATGCAAACCGCTTTCTCTATAAAATTCGTATTTCCTTTGAGGAAAATACCCGTAGTCGTCCAATTCTTTAAGCTGGTGTTTTCCTCCAAATTTCCAGCCAATTTTTATTCCCGCGAGCCGTTCTTCTAAAGTAAAGGCGGAATAATTGTCGCTGGTGTCTTTACGGTAAATCTCCAAAGATAATGCCTCTGAATAAACTCCAAACGCTACCAGATTTTCTACTCCTTTTTTATGCCGCCAATAAGAATTTACTCCTTTAAAAATAATCGAGGCGTCTGGCAATATATTACCCAAAATCAGCTCACCGCCCAATTCATACCTTTCAAGGTCTGACCGGCCGTCTTTTTCAATATCCGCTTCTTTATAATTGAAAGATGGTATCAGCGCAAATTGTTCAACCGGAATGATTACCAATTCTGATTTCCATAAAAATTCTTTAGTCCAGCGTTCAGTGAAAAAATACTTCTCCAGATTGTATTTTTTATTAAGCCAATCCGTTTCCGCTCGAAAATAAGAATCTCCGTAAAGCGGAATTCTCATTTCCGACTTAATGCCGAATCCATAATTATCCCAATCAGAAATGCTTCCATATTGGTCACTAATGGTGGCGGTAACGGCCTCGCCCCCTGCTTTAAAACGGAAATAAAATTCCGGCGCTCCCAATCCTAAAGAAACATACTCCGAAATTCCGTATAAAAACTGCCAGTGCTTAAATCTCGGAAACCGGTCTTGGCTGAAATAATTGGCATTCATCATTGCCAATGCGGCCAATGCCTCATTTTTTAACAAATCCTTGACTAACGGAACTTGAAGAATATATCTCCCTTTCCAAGCGGTTGCCTGAAGCCGGCCATTATCTTTATAAAGAAATCCTGCGGAAAAATTATGAATTCTGTCTTCTTTCGGACGCTGTTCAAAATTAAACGCTTTTACTGAGGGCGAAACATCTATTTCAATGTCGGCATCAACAGACGGCTGATAAACCGAAAATACTCCATAATTCGGGAATCCTAATTCCCCTTGCCATCCTTCCTGACCGTAAACCGGAGAAAAAACCGCCGGTAAAAAAACAGCCAATAAAATCAATCTGGGCATTTTTAACCTCCATTCCTATATATCAAAGTACGGTATCATTATATGATATTTTTAAGATTTAGTCAACTACTTGTACTGGTTCATATGATAGTGTCCAGTTAGGGACCTACAAAATCTCATGAAAGGACGGTATGCTGGCGGGCATATGACTATTTATGGATATGTTCTGCCAGGAGCAGTCGGTATCTCGCGCTCAGCTTTCCTGGCAGGCAACCTAAGCGCGAAAGCAAAAAGTCGACTCAAGATATTAGATTGGTGCCACACCCATAATCAGAATGTGTCATTAACCGCGCGGCATTTTAATGTGAGCCGCCGCCTGATTAGGGAATGGCGCGATCGCTTAGCCAGAGAAGGACCGCGGGGGTTAGATGATAAATCGCGCCGGCCGCATAATCTACGAAAGCCCACCACTTCTCCGGATATAGTTATTGAGGTAGTGCGGCAGAGAAAGAAATATCCTGCTTGGTCAAAATATAAGATAAAACCTCTGCTTCCCCCAACCCTTCAAACCTCAACCAGCACTATTGGTCGGATCTTGAAACGTCGAGGATTGATTGATAAGAAAATATCCAGAAAAAGAGCTAAGTCAGCAAAGCATCCCAAAGCCCGATTCCCTCGAGGAATGAAGATATCCGGGCCCGGGGACATGATTCAGATGGATACCAAATATATTATGTTAGTTGGAGGAAGAAAATATTATCAATTCACCGCCATAGATGTCTTGAGCAAAAGAAAAGTTATGAGAGTCTATAAAACCCAATCATCAGAAAACGGATCCTTGTTTCTTGAAGAATGCATCCAAGCCCTGCCGTTTGAGATACGGGCAGTTCAGACCGATAACGGCGCGCCTTTCCAGAAATATTTTGATGCTCTATGCAAAGAGAAGGGATTGCCCCACTACTATATCTATCCCAGAACTCCCAAACAAAACGCTTATGTGGAGATATCGCATGGGGCAGATGAAAGAGAATTTTACCAACAAGGCAATGTCTATGAAGATTTTGAAATTATGAGAAATAAAATAGCCTGGTGGGAAGATGTTTGGAATAACATCCGGCCCCATCAGGCATTAGATTATTTGACTCCGAATCAATATTTGGAGAAGCGGCAAACCAGTCGATTG
>Ga0209542_10012955_pt1 | contig 14481 bp, 7 predicted proteins | sample RifCSPhighO2_01_FD_184028 | JGI IMG/M metagenome (GOLD analysis project Ga0209542, IMG submission 184028) | Soil microbial communities from Rifle, Colorado - Rifle CSP2_plank highO2_0.1 (SPAdes) (version 2) | ecosystem: Environmental > Terrestrial > Deep subsurface > Rock core/Sediment ...
ATGCATTTTTACCGCATCCAATATCGCACATAACTGCGCCTTTTTTGATGCGCTTTCTGATCATAGTACAACGCATATAACTCAAAAACCGCTCAAATGGGTATGCCACTATAGTGCTTGCTTATTGGTTGCCACAGTCTATAATTTTTATCTGTCCGCAGTCAATTTATCAGCGATGCTTACAATAGGTTTTTTGCTACAATAATGCTGTTTTAGATGTAGAAAATAAACATGTTCCGAACTTTTATAGAAAAACACGCGTATAAAATTATATTTGGGGTCGCCATCGTCGGTATTCTCTGCTCTCTATTTCTCGGAGCGATAAACGGTCATCACTTCGAGCACCCGGATATCCATACTTCCTCTCTTTTGCATATTCCCTATACCGGTCGCCCGTATCCGCATGGGTGCTCCAGGTAGTATTTTTTATTCTCAGTATCTTTTTAATGTGGGGGATAGCAAAACATTTTTTAAAAGGTTCCAACGCCCTTTTACCCCCGCTTATATTTTCTCTGTCGTGGTTCGTTTGTTCGTTTGTAATTCGTCTGAACAGCGATTTTCTTGGGATGTTTTGGGTTCTTTTAGGCACATGGTCACTTCTTGAATATGTTTTGGGACAAAAGCAGAGAACACGGCATAATTTTTTTTCAGTTCATACTCTGCTTGCATTATCGGCGGTATCTTTTGCCCTCGCGGCGCTTGCGCGTCCAGTTATGCTTTATTTTATTGTCTTTCTTGGAATATACATATGTGTGGTTAATTGGCGCCATGCCTTCTTTTACTCCACACTTTTCTTGATTACCGTAGTGCCACCGATTGCTCTAAATTATTATTTATTTGGGGCACCCGTTCTCTCGGACTCGGGCGTGGTTATTGCAATGAGAGGGAGGGTACTCCTTTTAGAAGATGAACGATTGCGCGCATTTATGATTGCGTCGGTTTTTGGCGACTTGGTGGCGGATCAATATTTGCAAGGGTATAAGGACAACCCCGAACCCTACCCGGCAATATCTGCTGTTGCAAAAGAGAGAACTATTATGAGAGACAGTGGAATCCCTTTTCAAAAGATGAATTCTCAATTTCTTACAGAAGGGCTGGACCTTTTTCGTGCTCATCCGATAAAATTCTTTATCACGGGAATATTTAATTTTATCCATCTGCATAATCCTCCAAATCACGATGGTGTCTTGATGACCCATTTTCTTGCCGAAAAAGAAACCATTTCTCTCCCAGTAAGGATTTTACTCAACGTGGCTGTGCGCATAGTCTGGTTTTTGTCTTTGGCTGTGGTTCTATGGGGTGCAGTCGTGTGTGTCCACGACAAAAATACGCGGCTTATTTCCTCGCTACTTCTTATAGTTATGATGTATACGGTTGCTATGCATGCGTTTTTATCGCATGCAGAATTTAGATTCCTACTGCCAGCAATCCCGTTTTACATTCTATTTTTTATTGTTGGAGGAAATGAATTAGCGAGACGTTTTACGAGGAAATGTTCATAATCACGCCCTCTTTATAATTGTGCTATAGTAACTCTCATGCAACTGAATACAATCTTACGCTACACAGCTCTTGGTGGAATTTTTCTTATGCCACTCATTCCTTTTATTGTAGTTCCTCAGCTTTTTTTCCCTTTTATCGGCGGTAAGAATTTTGCCTTTAGAATTATTGTTGAAATTATATTTTTTGCGTGGGCTGCACTTGCTACTCGTAATCCGGATTATCGTCCGCGGAAGACGCCAATACTTTTAGCGTTTGTTCTTTTTGTCGCTACAATCTTTCTATCGTCACTTTTTAGTGAGAACTTCTACGCAAGTTTTTGGAGCAATGCCGAACGTATGGATGGGCTCATAACTCACTTGCATCTCCTGGCATATTTCATAGTTATGATCTCAGTATTAAAGACTGAAAAATTGTGGAGATGGTTCTGGCACATTTCTATCGGCGTGAGTATCTTTTTGAGCATCTATGGAATTCTTCAATCTTTTGGCATATATGAAACTCATCAGGGGGCCGGGCGTGTGGACGCGACTCTGGGGAATGCGACATATCTTGCAACTTATATGCTCTTCCATATATTCATTGCCGGATATTATTTATTGCAAGCAAAAAGTAAAAACTACACGCGGTACATATATGGTGGCATTATACTTCTTCAATCTGTAGCGCTCTATCTTACTGCAACGAGGGGAGCAATCCTTGGATTTATTGGAGGCGTGTTTATTACAGCACTTTTGTCTGGGGTTCTCGGAGGAAAGAAAAGCAGGAATATTTCTATCACAGTTGCTGGAGTTCTCATCGCAGTCGTTCTTGGCTTTGTGTCAATTAAAGACACAAATTTTGTGAGAGAAAACGCTGTCCTAAAACGATTTGCTTCAATCTCTCTTACTGAGCGGACGGTCACTTCACGGTTTGTTATATGGAAGATGAGTATCGAGGGGTTTAAAGAAAAACCCGTTCTCGGATACGGTGTCGGAGGTTTTGAGAAAGTATTTAATACATACTACAAACCAGAACTGTGGCAACAAGAAATGTGGTTTGATCGCGCGCATAACGCCGTATTTGATTGGCTTATTGCTGGCGGTTTAGTGGGGCTCCTTGCATACTTTTCTTTATTTGGGACCGCGCTTTATTCTTTATGGAAATATGCGCACGAGAGAAGCATAATAGAAAAAGCGCTATTTACGGGTCTCTTTGGCGCCTACTTCTTCCAAAATCTATTTGTGTTTGACAATATTACAAGCTATATCTTCTTTTTCTCTGCCCTCGCTTTTATAAGTTCTACATTTGAAATACGGGACGGTAGGTTTAAGCGATTACTCGACAAGATTTCTTCGCTTTTCTCTTACCCAATTCATTCTGGGTCGGCAACATACACGGTCGCTCCCGTTGTCTTTGGCATACTGTGCGTTGCCGCTCTCTACTACGTTAACGTTCCTCAGATACAAGCAAGCCATTCTTTAATAGAGGCAATCTCTCAGCAAGATTCCGTATCAAAAAATTATGATTACTTTAAAGATGTTTTTGAAAAGAACACATTCATTAACGTAGAAGGGCTTGAGCAATTGCTACATGTTGCCTCAAGAGTGGTAAGCGAACCAAACCTTGGCGATGAAACAAAAAACAAATTTATAGATTTAGCGCGCGCCGAGGCGGAAAAACAAATAGCCAAGAATCCAGAGAATGTGCGTCTCGAATTTTTCTACGGCGCATTTCTTGCAAGTGTTGGTCGTTATACCGATGCGCTTTCGCATCTTGAACGGGCGCACGAACTTTCCCCCAAAAAACAAGTAATATTACTTTCTATTGTTGATGTGTATTTGAATTTGGAGAATGCTGATGGAGCGATTGCGACAGCAAGAGAAGCATATGAGCTGGATCAATCGTATGGTGAGGCAGGAATGACATACGCCATTGTTCTTTTTGGGACTAATTACACAAAAGAAGCGCAAGCAATTCTCGTAGCAACATTTGAGACAGATACTCCGCGGGATATCCGTTTTGTAAATGTGTATGTGCAAAAGAAAATGTATGGAAAAGTGATAGAAGTTTGGCAGAAATTTATAGAAGCAAGGCCTGACGTGACCCAATATCGTGTGTCGCTTGCGGCTGCATATTTTCAAAATGGGCAGAAGCAAAAAGCAATTGAAGCACTTGAAGAAGCAATTAAAATTGATCCAGAGTTTAAAGAGCAGGGGCAGGCAATTATCAATGATATTCGTGCCGGAAGAAATCCTCTAGAATAACCTACTTGAATAATTGATAACCCCACTCACTGCATCATATATGATGCAGTGAGGAGCCGGTAGATATTTGCGCAAAAAGAGGAGTTGACTTTTGCGCCATGATTTGCTAAGATAGAATGAGTGAGTGAAAGCATTGCTCACTAACAATACAAATGTTCTGCGTAAAACCCCGCTCACGCGGGGTCTTACGTTTTTTGCTTGCACCCGAACATTCCGCTCGTAAGCGGGATGTTTTAGGGTAGATGATGTATATAGTGGGGTTTAGGGCGGCACATTTCTATGTTACAATCATTTTCATAAAATACCCGGCTTTGGTTGGCGGAGCACTCACTAAGGACATTTGTTAGGAGCTTCGCATCCGCCAACCTAAATCGGGTATTTTTTATTTTTATCGATTATTTCTTTGCGGAGAGGCGCGCATACTTATCTTTATTATTTATTTCTCTGGATTTTTTTCTTTGTCTATCATGGCAATACAAAAAATTGTTCAGAATAGTTTTGTTTTGTTGGGTAAAATGAAATAAAGAAGAAGTTATCCACATTTTTTCTGTAATGTTTGTTGTAACAACAGAGAAAGTGCACGATAATGTATAGTGATGGAGAAAATTGTTTATTCTGATTAAAAAATTTTACAAAAACAAAAGTTTTTGTAAAAGGTCGACGGCATGTTGGATGAGTAATCAAAAAAAAGATGGCAAAGAAAAGAAAAGCGGCAAAGAAGAGCTCAAAGAGACGAAAGAGCACTTCTAAGAAGAAAACTACTCGACGCAAGCGACAATAATTTAAGGTAGTTGTCCGTTCAAAAGCAAATCCCCCGATACTGCGGGGGATTTGCTTTTATGCTAAAATGAAAAACTTACATACGAGGTCAAAGCTTTTATGTCAATATTTAAGGATTTATTTGGAGGTGGCAGTGGAGAACTTTCCGGTGAAAAGAAAGATTTTATTGCGCGTGTAGGGAGCTATGAAGAGACATTCAAAACTCTCTCCGATGAAGCGCTTAAAAAAAAGACTGACGAATTTAAAGATAAATTGAGTCGCGGAGATACACTTCTCAATATTGAGGCAGAAGCATTTGCGCTTGTGCGTGAAGCTGCGCGGCGGACACTTGGCCAACGCCATTACGATGTTCAAATTGCCGGAGGGTACGAACTCCATGCAGGGCATATTGCCGAAATGAAAACAGGTGAAGGCAAAACGCTCGTCGCAACACTTCCTGTGTATGTAAACGCGCTTGCGGGAAAGGGTGTTCATGTGGTGACGGTGAATGATTACCTTTCACGTCGCGATGCCGTATGGATGGGGCAGATTTATAATTTCTTGGGGCTTTCAGTCGGTGTTATTAACCACGACACATCGTATCTTTACGATAGGGGAGTCTCTACGGAGAAAGACAAAGAACGCGACGAAAGTGGCGCATTTCACATTGTTCGTGAATTTTTAAAACCGTGTTCGAGGAGTAATGCGTATGCCGCCGATATTACCTACGGCACCAATCAAGAATTCGGCTTTGATTACTTGCGCGACAACATTGCGTCGTCTAAAGAATCTCTTGTTCAGCGCGGGTACCACTACGCTATTGTTGACGAAGTAGACTCTATTTTAATAGACGAAGCACGTACGCCTCTTATTATTTCGGCACCAACTGGTGATGCGGAGAGTTTGTATCCGTCATTTTCAAAAATCGCGCGCGCGCTTGCGCCGGGTACCGATTACGAAGTTGATGAAAAACTAAAAGCGATAGCGCTGACAGAGAGCGGCATCGAAAAAGCAGAAAAAACACTTAATGTTGGTAATATTTATACCGAGGGAGGAATGAAATACGTGCATCATTTGGAAACCGCTATTCGCGCCAAGTCTCTCTTCGAGCGCGATAGAGATTATGTCGTCAAAAACGGAGAAATTATCATCGTAGACCAATTTACGGGGCGCCTACAGCCGGGGCGGCGCTGGAGCGAAGGGCTTCATCAGGCCATTGAGGCAAAAGAAGGAGTTGCCATCAAGGAAGAGTCGCGGACGCTTGCAAGTATTACCTACCAAAACTACTTTAAAATGTATACAAAGCTTGCCGGCATGACAGGAACGGCCGCAACGTCAAAAGAAGAATTCCAAAAAGTATACGGACTCCACACGGCTGTTGTGCCTCCGCACCGTCCTTCCGCTCGTGTTGATGCGCCAGACCTAATTTTTCAAACCGAAAAAGGAAAGTTCCAAGCAATCGCGCAGAAGATTAAAGAATTACATGACGCAGGGCGCCCAGTGCTTGTGGGAACAGTATCAATCGATAAAAACGAATTGTTGTCTGCATTCTTAAAAAAAGAAGGTGTCCCGCACGAGATTTTAAATGCAAAGAATCACGAACGAGAAGGCGAGATTATCGCAGACGCCGGCAAGTCGGGGAGCGTCGTTATTGCCACGAACATGGCGGGGCGCGGCGTTGATATTAAGTTGGGTGGGACACATGCAAGCGAGAAGGAATACGAAGATGTTAAAAAAAGCGGAGGACTTTTTGTTCTTGGCACCGAGCGGCACGAGGCGCGCCGTATTGACAATCAGTTGCGCGGCAGGGCTGGCAGGCAGGGCGATCCGGGCGAAACACAGTTCTTTATTTCGCTTGAAGATTCTCTTATGCGCGTATTCGCATCCGATAAAATAAAAAACATGATGGGGCGCTTCGGCATTCCCGAAGACGAGCCGATAGAAAATCGCTTAGTAACACGCGCCATAGAAAGCGCGCAGGAAAAGATAGAAGGATTCCATTTTGACGCTCGTAGGCATGTGCTTGAATATGACAATGTTCTCAATACACAACGGCAATCCGTATACGGCAGAAAAAGAAAGATTTTGCTTGGCGACAAAGAGACGATAGAGAATGAGCTTGCGGAAACGCTCGCAAAAGCACCCGATGAAAAAAGGGAAGAACTTGAAAAAACTGTTGCCGAAAAGAAAGAGAAAATGGGCGAGGAAGTGTTTTGGAACACATTTCAAGTACTTATGCTTCGCACAATAGATCTATTTTGGATGGAGCATCTTGAGGCAATGGAATATGCGCGGGGAAGCGTTAATCTGCGCGCCTATGGCCAACGCGATCCGCTTGTGGAATACAAAAACGAAGGACTGCGTATGTTTAAAGAATTAGGGGAGTCCATACATCACTATGTTCTCCAAATGATTCCGCATATGGGTCACCAACACGGAAGTGGCGAGACGCAGAGAGTTGCAAGTAAAATTATGTTAAATCAAGGAAGTGGATCCAAGAGCGAAAAAAGTGGCGAGTACAAAGATGTGGGACGAAACGACCCATGTCCATGCGGAGCGAAGAGACAAGATGGTACACTAATAAAGTACAAACATTGCCATGGAAAATAGGAGCATGAAAATTATCGAACAGAAGGTCCATAAGTATCTCAAAGAGCGAGGGTGGGACAATCTTCGACCCTCAGACTTGGCAAAGTCAATTATGATTGAAGGAGCGGAGCTTTTAGAACTCTTCCAATGGGAGAATCTTTCTCTTAATGAGGTGAGGAAAAATAAAGATAAGGTCAAACAAATTGAAAAGGAGCTTGCCGACATGCTGGTTTATGCTATGGAAATGTCAGTATTATTGAAACTTGACACGGAAAAGATCATTCGTAATAAGCTAGCTCATGCGACCAAGAAATATCCTGCAAAATTGATGAAGGCAAACGAAACAAAAGAACCAGGGACAGAAAGTGAATATTGGCGTATTAAAAAAGAATACAGAAGGAGAGGGTTGTGAGGAACATGAAAAGCGGCATGAAAAATAAATACATCTCTAATTCGTACGAATAGGAGAATAGTAAAGAGATAGTAAAAATACATTGAAAGGAACTTGATTATTAGCTACTTACTACTGCCTACTTACTAATTACTAAATAATAATGAGCATAAACATCAAAAAAACAGAGTGGAATTTTACGCCGCTTTTTGCGGGAGACGACGATCCAAAGATTGAAATAGTAAAAAAAGAGGTTCTAGAGAAGAACAACGCTTTTGTAAAAAAATGGAAAGGACGCACGGATTACCTCGAAAGCCCTGCAGTTTTAAAAGAAGCACTCGATGAGTACGAGGTCTTGCGGAGTAGCTATGGTACAGATGGCGGTGTCGCGTATTATTTTGATCTTCGTTCGGCAACCGATTTGGCAAATCCAACTCTTAAGGCAAAATTGAATCTCGTAGAGGATGCATCGACAAAAATTTTAAACGAAATCCAATTTTTTGAACTTACTATATCAAAAATAAAAAAAGCGCTTCAACCAAAGTTTCTTGCTTCTCCGGAGCTTCTCCCATATCGCCATTTTTTAGAGAGGCTTTTTACGGAGGCGGAATTTTTACTTTCGGATGCCGAGGAGAAGATTCTTAACCTTAAAAGCGGTCCGGCTCATGAGGCGTGGGAACGAATGACATCATCGTTTATATCAAAAGAAGAAAGAGATGTGGTGGGCGAAGATGGAATGGCGGTAAAAAAGAATTTCTCCGAAATTTTAGGACTTGTTGATAGTTTGAATAAAAAAACTCGCGATAGCGCAGCGGAGAGCTTAAACGATATTTTTAGAAAACATATAGAGGTTGGCGAAGCAGAGATTAACGCGCTCATGCGGGATAAAAAAATAAATGACGAATTGCGAAATATGCAACGGCCCGACCTTGCCCGCCATATTGCCGATGATATAGAAAGCCCTGTTGTGGACGCGCTTATCGCAAGTGTCGCAGGGCGGTTTGATATAGCGCAGAGGTTTTATAAACTCAAAGCAAAACTTCTCGGAGTGCCAAGGATTGCATACCACGAGCGTGGTCTTCCATACGGAACAGTAGAAGCGGAATATCCATATGAAAAGGCAATTGACCTTGTTTATGATGTTTTTACGGACCTTGATCCGAAGTTTGCCGATATCCTGAAGAGATTCTCTGAAAATGGGCAGATAGACGCCTTCCCCAAAAAAGGAAAACGAAGCGGAGCTTTTTGTGCGTATCACCTCCTTACAAATCCGACATATGTATTTTTGAACCACACAGGAAGATTGCGAGATGTGCTTACGCTTGCGCACGAAATGGGGCACGGCATAAACGATGAATTTTTTAAAGAAAAGCAAAACGCCCTTAATGCCGGCACTCCGCTTTCTACCGCCGAAGTTGCAAGCACATTTATGGAGGATTTTGTCTTGGAGCATCTTTTGAAAGAGGTAAATGATGAAGAACGGCTTGCCATAATGATGACCAAACTTGGCGACGATGTATCGTCCATATTCCGACAGGCGGCATTTTACAGGTTTGAAACGGAGCTTCACGGAACTTTTCGTGAAAAGGGGTATCTTTCTAAGGATGAAATTGGCGCAATTTTCCAAAAGCATATGGTTTCGTATATGGGCGATTATGTTGAGCAATCGCTGGGGTCCGAAAATTGGTGGCTCTATGTGAGTCACTTCCGCGTTTTCTTTTATGTGTATTCGTATGTGAGCGGGCTTCTTATCTCTAAATCAATGCAGAAGATGGTGCGAGAAAACAAAAAAGATATTGAAAAGGTAAAAAACTTTCTTTCAACGGGGCGGTCAGATTCGCCGAAGAATATATTTGCTAAAATTGGCATTGATATTACAAAGAAGGAATTTTGGGAGAGCGGTTTAAGCGAGATAGACCGCTTACTCGGCGAAACCGAAGCGCTTGCAATCAAACTAGGTAAAATTTAAACATGAAACTTGTATCTTGTAACTTAAAATATATATTATGAACGACGAATTATCGCCACTCTCAAAAGAAGCGCAGACGCTTAAACTTGGCGTATACGAGCATTCTAAAGGTAAGCGGTACAAGGTGCTCGGTGTTGGCAGGCACAGTGAGACACTAGATGAGATGGTTGTCTATCAGGCGCTTTACGGCGGTGGCGCTTTGTGGGTGAGGCCCATCGGAATGTTTTTAGATGAAAAAGAGATTGGTGGCAAGAAAGTACCGAGGTTTAAATATATTGGTTAAATGTTTCATTCTACTTACTACTTCCTACTAAATTACTCACTAATTTATGAAAATTTGTACACACAGCGGAGGGTTTCATGCCGATGAGGTATTTGCCGTAGCGGCGCTTCTTTTGCTTTTTCCCGATTCGGATGTTGTGCGGACGCGCGAGAAGAGCGAGCTTGCACATTGTGATGCGTGCGTGGATGTTGGAGGAGTACATAATCCAGCAAAAAATCTCTTTGACCATCATCAAGAAGGTGGGGCAGGGAAGGGAGAGCACGGTATACCATACTCATCATTTGGTTTAGTATGGAAAACATATGGAGAAAAATTATGCGGTTCGGCGGAAATTGCAAAAAAGATAGAACAAGAAATTATTGAACCGATTGACGCTAATGATGTTGGAGTTGATATATCGACATCGCTTATAGCGGGCATAAATCATTTTGACATAAGTAGAATCATAAATAGATTTCGTCCGTATGAAGAGGAGGGCGTTACGGCAGACGACGCATTTACGAAGGCAATAGCATTTGCGAAAGAGTACCTCCTGCGCGAAATTGCGCATAGTAAAGACGAGTTAAAAGCAAAACAAAAAGTTGAAGAGACATATAAAAATTCGGACGATAAGCGCATTTTGATATTTAACGAAAACATATCATGGGAAAGCTCCGTGATGTATTTGCCGGAGGTTCTTTTTGTTATCTACCCAAATAACTTTCAATGGAGAGTTAAAGCGGTACGAAAGAATTGGGAAAAATTTGAATCACGAAAACTGTTGCCTGAAAGCTGGCGTGGAAAAATCTCCGGAGATTTAGCGAGAGTAAGTGGAGTAGAGGATGCGCTCTTTTGCCACCTTACCGGATTTACGGGAGGAGCTCTTTCAAAAGAAGGGGCACTTCAAATGGCGCGTATTGCTGTGGATAATTAAAGGGTATATTTTTCTGGGTATTTATATTGCGGGCGATCTTTTCTAAAGGACATATGTCTGGTGTTTTGATTGTCTTTTAGAAATCATCAAAAGATGTCCTTTAACATGGATAAAGGACAGTAAAGTTATTTTCGGATCTTTTATATAAGAGACATTAAGGACACTCTTATTATATAAATGCAATTGGCGAGATGTACTTGACAAAAGTAGAAAGATACTATATCCTTCTACTGGTAATTATTTTTTTGAAACGAATCTTTTGTAGAGTAAAATGCTTGCTAATTTTTAAGGCAGGTATAGTATGTGTTTTTGGTAAACGCCAGAATGGGTTTTTACCGCTATTGTCTTTAAGAATATTTAAAAATTATAAAGGTCTATATGTACAACAACACAACATATAAACGGGTTTGGAGCGCTTTTAGCGTCTTTTTGGCGATATCGCTTGTGCTTCCGGTCCAGTTATTTACTATTCCGGTTATTGTAGCAATTGCACAAGATGCCGCAGATCCGGCGATTGATTTTACCCAAACCGCATCCCCCAGATGTGGCAACGAAATACTCGAACAAGAAGAACAATGTGATGATGCAAACACTAGTGACGGCGACGGATGTAGCTCATTATGCCAAATTGAAATACCGCCCACTCCTATTTGTGGGAATCAAATTCTCGAAGGGGGAGAACAATGTGACGATGGAAATGTTTCAAATAACGACGGGTGTAGTTTGCTATGCGAGACTGAAGGGTTGCCAAGCATCACTATTTGTAAATGGGATGATACCAGCGGTGATGGTGCATCTGACGACCAGCAAAGTATCGACACACCAATCTTAGGTTGGGGGGTTGGCCTTCTTGATAGAGATAATCCAACTATTATTGATACGGAACTTGTTATGCTGAACCTTGTTGGGATTAATCCAATCTCAACTACTGATAGCGGTTGCTATACATTTCCGGACTTGCAACCGGGTCATTACCGTGCTGTTGAATTAAGACGAGACGGTTGGACCCCAACAGCCGCAATACCAAACGGCACACACACAATAGGACAGGACATATTAACTGGTCTTACTATTCCTCCGCAACCGCCAGCAATAGACAGTTTCTTTGATGTCTTTGTTGATGTTGACCTTGATTTTGGAGATGAGAAGACAGTTAATTTTTATAACTACAAATCAAAATATTGTGGCGACGGAATTGTAAATCAATCATGGGAGCAGTGCGACGGAGGAGAAGGATGCACAAAGCAATGCCAGTTTGTAGATGACAATATGTGCAAAGACCTTGTTCTTGCGCGTATAAACACCACAGACGTTCAAAATATACCGAGCGATGTTGGTGATATGACAGATAATGTATTCCTTGGTTCCGCAATAAATCAAATTCCAAACGGCACATGGTTTGCTCTTTTTGAAAATGCATCCAGTACTGCCTTTATTGACCCAGATATTGCAGGATATGAGGACGTAGAGGGCTTGGCTGTTGAAAGGCAGGCAGGAAATAAAGTTCGTGTTGTTATGCACGGCTCTAATGGCGCTGGAAATATTGAACATGCCGACGGCGTTCTTGAGTTCTGGAACGCAAGCATAGAAGATCTTCTAAGCGATGATGCAAATGGAGCTGGCGTAACCAATAAACTTGAGAACGGCTTTGACGGTCTTCATGCGCTTATGGCAGGGCAAGATGAGGTTGCCACAACAAGCCCTAATAGCGCAAGTTACTGGCTTACCACTACAGGCGCAGATGATGGCTTTCTTGCCGAATGGAAAATCTCACAAGACTGTATCGGTATTTGCGGAATTAAATTCGAGGATATTAATAAAAACGAAACACAAGATGAGAACGAGCAGGGCGTAGAGAGCTGGCTTATAATTCTCTCTCAAATAATCCCATGTGAAGATGACGACCAAGACTGCGATAGCCCAACGTACGAACCAGTTAGTGAAACAACCACAAACTTTGAAGGTAAATTCTGTTTTCCTGGTATTGAAGAAGGGAGCTATCAAGTTACCGAAGAGTCACGAAACGGATGGAAAAATACTACCCCAGATAGTGTAGAGGTTCCCTTTAATGGAGAAGAAATAGCGTACGTATCTTTTGGGAACATTCGTCTTGGTTCCATTAGCGGAATGAAGTTTTTTGACTTCAATCACAACGGTGTAAAAGATATGGGAGATATTGGATTGCCGGGTTGGGTTATTTTGCTCTCGTGGGACGGTGACGGATCTCCAGTCCCAACCATAACTGAAAATGACGGAAGTTATGTATTTGAAAATCTTGAAGATGGCGAGTATACAGTTTCAGAAGAAGACCAAGAGGAAAACGGATGGTTTCAAATATATCCGGTCTTAAACGGTGGAGAATGGTCAGTTGAGCTTGGACTTGGTGAACACAGGACAGGCGTAAATTTTGGGAACGACTCTGAGGAAGACGGCTCAATTCATGGTCTGAAATATGAGGACGAAAATGGTGATGGGAATCGTGACGAGGGAGAAGACGGTCTTTCGGGCTGGACAATAGAACTCTATCCGGTTACCAACGGCGCAACAAGCACAACGCCAACAATGGCAACAACGACTATGAGTGGTGGAATGTATTGGTTTGAGAGTGTCATCCCTGGTTTGTACGAAATTCGCGAAGTACAAAAAGACGGCTGGACACAAACCGAGCCGGCAGAACCAAATTCATGCGCTCTTGTTGACTTCACTCATGATGGAATTATTGGTATTCCAGATTTCGGAGTATTGATTGGGGTCCAAAACAAAATTACCGCATGTCTTGGTAAGACCTCTGCCAACATACCGGACTGGACAAATCTTCTGTGTGCCGATGCCGACTTAAATAATGACAATGCGGTTGGCGCATCGGACCAAAGTGAATTTGATGATTTGTTTGCACTTTTCCAATCATGTTTTGGAAATGTGGTGGGCGAGCCAAACCATACGTACACACTCTTTGTATTGCCTGGGCAAAGCTACGAAGGATATGATTTTGGAAATCACTTCACTGGGGTGTTGGGGTCAATACATGGTCTTAAATACAACGATGAAAACAATAACGGTGACAAGGACGGCGAAGAAGGAGGTCTCGAAGAGTGGGAGATTGAGCTCTATCTCATATTGGAAGGTGGCGAGAAAGTTCTTGTTGATATAGAACTCACAGAAGAAGACGGGTCATATTGGTTTATGGATCTTGAACAGGGGACGTATGAAGTAAAAGAAGTACAGCAAGACGGATGGACACAAACTGAACCTGCTGGAGAATGTGCGCTTGTTGACTTTGACGACGACGGCATTGTAGGTCTGGCCGATTTCGGATTGCTAAAGATGATTTATACCAAAATCGATGACACATGCTTTGGAAGATCTTCAGCAGACGAAGATTGGGGAATTCTCGGATGCGATGAGGGCGATCTTGACGGCGACGGCACTGTTGGTATTGAAGATTTCGGAAAATTCAAACAATTGTATCAAACGTTCCTTTCATGTTTTCTCAAATATGTTGGAGAGTCCGGAACATCATACATAGTCGAAGTCGATGGTGGCGAATATGGAAGCTACGATTTCGGGAACCATCGCGACCTCGAGATTTTTGAAGAAGAAAACGGCCAGGGTGATGACGGCGGAGAAGAGGCAAATGACGCTTCATTTACGGTGACTTGGAAGACCAACCATTCCGCGACAAGTCGTGTTGTGTATGGCACAACATCAGTAAACCCAGTTGGTACTGCGCCAAATTATGGGTACCCGCTCTCAACAGTCGAAGACCCAACTCTTGTTACAAGCCACTCGGTAACACTTACTGGGCTTACTGAGGGTGCGACATATTACTGG
>Ga0209542_10012958_pt1 | contig 14478 bp, 15 predicted proteins | sample RifCSPhighO2_01_FD_184028 | JGI IMG/M metagenome (GOLD analysis project Ga0209542, IMG submission 184028) | Soil microbial communities from Rifle, Colorado - Rifle CSP2_plank highO2_0.1 (SPAdes) (version 2) | ecosystem: Environmental > Terrestrial > Deep subsurface > Rock core/Sediment ...
TTTAGCACGTCATTGCGAGACATACGACGCCAGGAGTATGACGAAGCAATCCTGTTCGAGCTTGGGATTGCTTCTCCGTCAACTGACGGATCGCAATGACAGATTGTTATAGCAGCGTTTTCATTTAGTAATTCAGGTTAATTACTAATTTCTAATGTCTAATAAAACGTTCAATGAATAAATGTCGGAACAATAAAAAGTATACTTTGTCTTTTTTTAGAAATTAGTAATGAGAAATTAGTAATTTTCCTATGCTACATATTTCACTTGCCGGTGAGCGGCTTTTTTATTTCGCCGGCGTCCCGGTCACCAGTACGCTGCTGACTACATGGATAGTCATGGCGATTCTTACGGTACTTTCATTGACTATTTATGCGCGTATCAGTACTATTCCTTCCCGTTTTCAGGCAGGAGCGGAACTGGTCGTCGGCGGATTGTACAATATGTTTTCGGGCATATTGGGCGAGCGCACGCGAACATACTTTGCAGTTCTGATGACTTTCTTTATATTCATTATTTTCAGCAATTGGATCGGCCTTATACCCGGCGTCGGGTCCATAGGGATCAGCCATGAAGAGGCCGTAACTGCCGAACACGATGCAGCGGATGAGCAGAAAATACCTTTGACGCCTCTCTTTCGTGCGCCGACTGCTGACCTGAATACGACGTTTGCGCTCGCGATTATTTCATTTGGCCTACTGCAATATGCCGGCATATCGGCGCTAGGCGGATTGGGGTATCTGAAGAAATTTATAAATTTCTCCAATCCTATTTATTTCTTTGTCGGTATACTGGAAATTATTTCTGAACTCGGAAAGATTATTTCATTTGCCTTCCGGTTGTTCGGAAATATTTTTGCCGGAGAAGTATTGCTTGTGGTGACGGCTTTTCTCATTCCTCTCTTCGCACCGATACCGTTTCTCGGACTGGAAATTTTTGTCGGGTTTATTCAGGCACTGGTATTTTCGATGCTTACGGCGGTATTTCTCGCCGCGGCAACGAGCCATGCACATTAAATTACCGATCAACCGATTAACCAATCAACCAATTAACCGAATGAAGAGTACGTTTTAGTAAATACTGTTATTAGGTTAATGGATTCAACGGTTGGCAGGTTTACAGGGGAGGTGAATGATATGACTGAAGAAGCAATGAGATTAATCGGTACAGCGCTCGCGATCGGCCTTGGCGCAATCGGGCCGGGCATCGGCGTCGGTATAATCGGCGGAAAAGCTATGGAAGCAATCGGCCGTAACCCGGAAGCCGAAGGAAAAATCCGCGTAAACATGATACTTGCCATCGCATTTGCCGAAGCTATCGCTATTTACGCATTGGTTACGACGCTTATTATTAAATTTGCGTAACAGCGATCCAGATGATCCTGATGTACATCCGAATGATCCTGATATATTTTTTGTTTATCTTTCGGATAATTCGGATGCATTCGGATATTAGGATCGCGTTATTATATGGAAAAACTCGGAATTGATCCGGCTTTGTTCATTACACAGATTATTAATTTCTTAATAATCATGTATATATTGCAGCGGTTTGCCTATAAGCCGCTCTTGAGTTTATTGGACAAACGGCGGGAAGAAATAGCTTCGGGCCTTGCCATGAAAGAAGAAATACAGAAGAAGCTTGAAGAAATGGAAGACGACCGGAAGAAAGTAATGCGTGAAGCGCGTGAAGAGGCGCGGCGCGTGGTCAAAGACGCGGTTGTCGAGGCGAAGAAACAATCCGAAGCATACCTGGCGTCAGAAAAAGAAAACTTACGCGAAGAGCGCGTCAAGATTCTCGAGGAAGTCGCACGGGAACGTGAAAAAGCCGTTGAAGACGCCAGAAAACAATCGCTTGAATATGCGGTGCTGATAAGTGAAAAATTGCTCGACCAAAAACTTGATCAGAAAGAACAACAACGGCTGCTCGCAAGCGCAGTCCGTCATGTAAAGCAGCTCATTTCATGAAACAGAATACGAACGATGACCGCGAGATAAACGTCGTACTCTCCGGCTTAGTCGGTTATCTGCAAAACACGGGAAAAAAGCATCTCCTGCCTCATCTTGCCACGCAGTTACACAGCCGCACCCTCGAGCAGACGACCGAAGGAGAGGCCATAACGGCAATACCGCTATCCGGCGATCAGCGGAAAGAGATTGAAGACGGCCTCTCAAAAAAGTACGGGATTCCCATTACCGTAAAGAATACCATCCGGAAAAATATCCTCGGCGGTATCATTGTGCGGTTCCGCGATATGGTGATCGACGAGAGCCTGGCAATGATGCTTAACCGGTTAAAAAAACAGGTGAACCTCAAATAATTAATATGAACATCGATAAGACACTCAAAGAACTGGAAAAAGCCATTGATCAGTACCGGTATGAACCGAAGATCGAGCGGATCGGCAATGTTACCTCTATCGCCGACGGCGTCGTGAAAATAGACGGACTGGCGACCATCAGCTCCGGCGAGCTTCTCGAGTTCCGTGACGGCATATACGGATTGGTTCTTAATTTAGAGGAACGGGAAGTTGGAGCGGTAGTACTCGGCGACTATTTAAAAATCAAGGAAGGCGACGAAGTAAAAGGCACCGGAAGACTGCTATCCGTTCCGGTAGGAAATGACTTTGTCGGACGCATCATCGATCCTCTCGGGCGCCCGATCGACCGCAAAGGCACCGTCAGGCACGAGAAATACATGCCTCTCGAACGTGTTGCGCCGGGAGTAACCGACCGGGAACCGGTTGATACGCCGGTGCAGACCGGCATTCTAGCCATAGACAGTATGATACCGGTCGGGCGCGGACAACGCGAGCTTATCATCGGCGACCGTGGCACCGGCAAGACTGCCATTACGCTGGATACAATTATCAACCAGGGGAAAGAAAAAAGCGGCATAATTTGCATTTATGTTTCTATAGGACAAAAAACAGCGCGTGTCGCACAGGTTGCGGAGCTGCTGCGATCTCACCGCGCAATGGATTATACGGTCATCGTCAACGCCGACGCGTCCATGCCCGCATCCCTCCAGTTCCTGGCTCCGTATGCGGGCTGCGCATTGGGCGAATATTTTATGGAAAAAGGGAAAGACGCCGTGATTTTTTTTGACGATCTTTCGAAACACGCATGGGCATACCGCGAACTCTCATTGATTTTACGCCGGCCTTCAGGGCGTGAAGCATATCCCGGCGACATATTTTATTTGCATTCCCGTCTCCTCGAGCGCGCATGCAAGCTTTCCCAGAAGCGGGGCGGCGGATCGCTCACGGCATTTCCGATCATTGAAACACAGGCAGGGGATATCAGCGCATACATCCCCACGAACGTCATCTCCATCACCGACGGCCAAATCTTTCTGGAAAGCGACCTGTTTTATGCCGGCATCCGACCGGCTATCAACGTCGGCCTATCCGTGTCCCGTGTCGGGGGTGCCGCGCAGATACCGGCGATGAAGAAAGTCGCCGGAAGACTCCGGCTAGATTTAGCCCAATACCGCGAGCTGTCTGCATTTGTTCAGTTTGCTTCCGAACTCGACGCCGGGACACGCACCCAGATAGAGCAGGGCGCTAAAATGGTCGAGCTTTTGAAGCAGGAACAATATAAGCCGTTTCCGGTCGAAGAACAGGTCTCGTTATTATGGGTAGGGACAACGGGTAAACTGGAAAAGATAGAGGTATCAGAAATTCCTCAATTCAAACAAAAATATTTGAGCTATCTGCACCAGTACGGCCGTGATGTGCTAGATTCACTGCGTGACGAGAAGAAATTGACCGATAGCGTTGTAAAGAAACTTGAAAAAGTAACGGCGGACTTTTTGGAAGAATACGTAAAAGACAATGAGCAATGAACAAATAAGTCTATAGAAGTTTGATGTTAGAAATTTGAAAATAGAACTTGAAGTTAGAAAGTCAAGATTTGAGATTTGAAGAAATCAAATGATCAAACTTCTCACGTCATTATCAAGTTTCCAAATTCTAATTTCTAACTTCTAAAATTAGCAGCACTATGGCAACGATCCGTTTAATACAAAAAAGAATAAAGTCGGCAAAAAATATCAGCCAGATCACCAAAGCCATGCAAATGGTGGCAGCTTCCCGCATGCGCAAAGCGCAGGACGCAGCATCTGCGGCAAAGCCGTATCAGGAAAAAATTATAGAAGCGGTACGGCAACTGGGATCGGGTGTACAGCGCGACGTGCATCGCCTTCTCTCTCAAGGAAATCCGGACGGAAAGACGCTCGTCATCCTTATCTCGACGAATAAAGGCCTCTGCGGGGGATTGAATACAAATCTGTTCCGGCAGGTGGCGAGGTGGTTCCCCGACAAGAACAAAACCGAGTTTGTCACGCTCGGGAAAAAAGGGCAGCGCTTTGTCGTCCGTACCGGGAACATACTGACCGCTGATTTCACGGCAGACGATTTGATTACCGCGGCGCAGCCGACCACCGATTTATTTGTGCGCTCATTTATCGCGGGAAACTATCGCGATGTTTTTGTGGTATATAACCATTTTGTCAGTTCGTTGCGGCAGGAGCCCGAGCGTATACGAGTGCTTCCCATCGAACTTCCGGAACTGCCGCCAGAAGAGGAAGATACGAAAGCACGAGAGACAGGATCATTTCTGATAGAGCCGTCGGTACGCGAAGTGCTCGAGTCACTCCTTCCTCACTATGTCGAGGTTCAGCTGCATACGGCGCTTTTGCAGGCGCTCGCGTCCGAACATTCAGCGCGCATGATCGCGATGAAAAACGCGACGGACAATGCAAAAGGCTTAATCGGCGACCTGACATTGATGTATAATCGTCTGCGACAGGAGCGCATTACGTACGAAATTTCTGATATGGTCACGGCGAAGGTGTCGATGGAATGAGTTGAAGTTGGATATTGGAAGATAGAAACTCGATAACGAAGTTAGAAATTGGAAGAAGGGTGTTTTGATAGCTTGAATTTCAAACATCTCTTTTCTAACTTCAATTTCTACATTCAAACTTCCAACATCAAATTTCAATTTATTTTAATATTTATATATGAAAGGTAAAATTATACAAATTCTGGGCGCAGTCGTGGATGTTCAGTTTAGTAAAGAAAGTGTCCCCGCGATTTACAATGCCCTGCAGGTTAAAAATCCTCAAGCGGACGGCATGATAACGCTCGAGGTAGCGGCACATCTTGGAAACGGGAAAGTCCGTGCGATAGCCCTCTCATCAACAGACGGGCTGAAGCGTACGGATGAAATAATCGATACGGGCGCTGCCATTTCGGTACCGGTCGGCAAAGAAATCCTCGGGCGCGTATTCAACGTGGTCGGCAATACGATAGACGGCGGCAAGAACGTCATCGCGAAAAAGTACTATCCCATTCATCGGAAAGCGCCCAGCCTAACGCAGCAAAACGTCAAACAGGAAATACTGGAAACCGGCCTGAAAGTCATCGATTTGATTGCCCCGTTTGTAAAAGGAGGAAAAGTCGCGGTGTTCGGCGGCGCGGGTGTGGGCAAAACAGTCATGATTCAGGAGCTTATCCGTAACGTCGCAACAGTTCACGGAGGCGTTTCGGTATTTGCCGGCGTCGGGGAACGAACCCGGGAAGGAAACGACCTGTGGCTCGAAATGAAAGCATCGGGAGTTCTGAAGAAAACGGCGATGGTATTCGGCCAAATGAATGAGCCCCCCGGAGCCCGCCTCCGCGTCGCGTTGAGCGGCCTGACTATGGCCGAGTATTTCCGGGACGAGCAGGGACAGGATGTTTTATTGTTTATCGATAATATCTTCCGGTTTGCGCAGGCAGGTTCTGAAGTGTCTGCTCTGTTGGGTAGAATTCCGTCCGCAGTAGGCTATCAGCCGACATTGGCCTCGGAAATGGCCGCCCTGCAGGAGCGGATTACTTCGACGAACAAAGGATCCATTACATCGCTGCAGGCGGTATTTATCCCGGCAGACGATTATACCGATCCTGCGCCGGTCGCTACCTTTGCCCATCTTGACGCCTCAATTTCTCTCGAGCGTTCGCTCGCGGAACAGGCGCTCTATCCGGCGGTAGATCCTCTCGCGTCGACGTCGCGCATACTTTCGCCTGACGTGGTTGGCAATGAGCACTATGAAGTCGCCCGCGGCGTCCAGCGGGTGCTGCAGCGGTATAAGGACTTACAGGATATCATTGCCATTCTGGGCATCGAGGAACTCTCTGACGAGGATAAAATCACGGTGTCGCGCGCGCGGAAGATCCAGCGGTTCCTGACACAGCCCATGTTCGTCGCCGAGAATTTTACCGCCATTACGGGAAAGTACGTTTCTTTGGTAGAAACGGTCACCGGCTTCAAGGAAATACTTGACGGCAAACACGACGATAAGCCCGAACAGGCTTTCTACATGAAAGGCACGATAGATGAAGTGAAGTAAAGCCACTAGTGGTTAGCCATTAGCCACTAGGAATTATGAAATCATACAAAGAACTTATAGTTTGGCAAAAATCTTTTCAGCTTGTTATATTGGTATACAAATTAACTTCTAAATTTCCAAGAGAAGAAATATATGGTTTAACCTCTCAAGTAAGACGTGCATCCGTCGCTATTCCTTCCAATATTGCTGAAGGATTTGCAAGAAAATACAGAAAAGAATATATACAATTTCTTTCTGTAGCATACGGATCCGGGGCAGAATTGGAAACACAATTATTACTTTCGAAAGAATTAAAATATATGAGTGAAGAAGAATATAGCAAAATAATTTTATTATTAGGAGAAGTAATGAAAATGTTGAACAAAATGTTATTAAATTTAAGAAACACTAATGGTTAATCCCTAATGGCTAGTGGCTTCTATGAAATCTTTTCTTCTCGAAATTGTATCTCCGGAACGCCTGGCGTATGCCGAGCAGGTAGAACACGTCTCCGTCCCTTCGGTAAATGGCCAGCTCACGATCCTTCCGCATCACACGGCGCTATTTGCCGCGCTTGAGGAAGGAGAAGTAATTATTCGCAAAGATAAGGAAAATCAATTCCTCGCGATCGGCGGGGGATATGTGGAAGTTTCCAAAGAAAAAGTGATGCTTCTCGTGTCCCGCGCTTACCACGCGGACGAGTTGAATGAGCAGGCGATCCTGAAAGCAAAACAACAGGCAGAGGAAGCAATCAAAAAGGGTGTCGGCGGCGAGGAACTCCACGCCGCACAGTCGCTATTAAGAAGCACTTTGGTTGATTTGAAGGTGATAAGAAGAAGAAGCCGTCCTGTTCAATAAATGCGTAACTATTAACAAAGTGTTAGTGGAATCTACGAGGTGGTTTTTGGTATCGAGAAACAGTTTTTCCTATCTCCGCCTCTACGAAAAGTGCTATCGGACACGTTTTACATCTTCCATCATTACCTTTTTTAACGTTTATGCCGACCTCGGCTAAATTAGATTCATTCTCCCGAAAAGCATTCCATCCATCCTTCATACTTTTTGCACCTGTTAAAATGATTTGATCCATGTTAAAAGCATGTTTTATTTGCTGTAGTGATTCTTCACAAATTTCTCTCCCCGGACAATTTTCTTTTCTCATATTGATTTATAAGTAAACAATTATATTGTAGCATTACTTCTCAACCCTTATTTTCGGTCTGTGTATATATGTACGCTTATGATTTTCGTAACTGTCAGTTTTTATCTATAACATGTCATCTCGAGTCCCGACCTGTGTCGAGACGTGGCGATCTCTTGAGATTGCTTCTCCGTCAACTGACGGATCGCAATGACAAATTCACTGGAAAGAACTGAATAGTTACTGATTTTCCTATTGTAATTATTCGCTTGTAGACTTATACTCTATTCCCGTGAGGACAAAGTACATTTTCGTCTCCGGCGGCGTGATTTCAGGAATAGGGAAGGGAATCGTCGCCTCATCCATCGGTTTTTTGCTCCAGTCTCTGGGGCTGCGCGTTGCGCCGATTAAGTGTGAGAACTACCTGAATATCGACGCAGGCACCATAAATCCCATCGAGCACGGCGACCCGTTTTTGTGCGAAGACGGCACTGAAGCGGACATGGACATCGGCAGCTATGAGAAATTCCTCGATAAAGACCTCGGGAAATACAACTTCATGACTATGGGCCAGGTGTACAAGACCGTCATTGACCGCGAGCGGCGGTTTGAGTATAAGGGTGAGGACGTCGAAGCTATTCCGCATATCACGGATGAAATTACCCGCCGATGGAAACAGGCGGGAGAAAAAGATAAAGCTGACGTCGTGGTTGTTGAACTTGGCGGCACGGCGGGAGAATACCAGAATATTTTTTATTATGAGGCATCCCGGCTCCTTTCCCTGCGCCATCCGGGTGACGTGATCCATGTGCACGTCGGCTACATGCCGACGCCTTCCCATCTCGGAGAGCCAAAGACCAAGCCGATTCAGCTATCGGTGCGAATGCTCAACTCCATGGCTATCCAGCCGGATTTTATCGTGGCGCGTTCTGAAAAAATGATGGATCAGCGCCGCAAGGACCGGTTCGCCCTGTTTTGCAATGTCCATGCGGAAGATATCATGTCGGCGCCCGACTGTGACGTGATTTATGAATTGCCGCTCATCTTAAAAAAGCAGCGGTTTGACATTCGCATCATTCAAAAGCTCGAGCTTCGGAAACAGGAAGACAAGTTATCCCTATGGATACATTTTGTCGAGAACGTGAAAAAAATACAACAATCGGGAAACCGTGTCCGCGTGGGTATTGTCGGTAAATACTTTTCCACCGGTGAGTACCAGCTCCGGGACTCTTATGCAGCTTTGTTTGACGCTTTGCAGCATGCGAGCTGGTATCACGGCGTGGAAGTAGAAACAAAATGGATTGACGCAGAAAAGGTAGAGAAAAAAGGTGCCGATGCATTGTCGCGCGAAAACTGTGACGGAATTATTGTCCCGATCGGCTGGGGCAAACGGGGTGCGGAGGGAATGATTCAGGCGGCCGGTTATGCCCGAGAACACGGAATTCCGTATCTCGGCTTGTGCTACGGCATGCAGCTGGCGGTCATATCGTTCGCGCGTGACGTCATCGGATGGAAAAAAGCCGATACGACAGAGAATAGCCCTAAAACTCCCTATCCGGTTATCCATCTCATGCCGGAGCAGGAAGAATTTATGAGGCGGCGCGCATATGGCGGCACGATGCGTCTGGGCGCATGGAACGCCATCGTAAAGAAAGGCACCGTAGCAGGGGAGGCGTATGACAAACACGGAGGATTTATCAATAAAAATACCGGATTAACCAGTGAACGCCACCGGCACCGGTATGAATTCAATGAAAAGTATGCAAAAGAATTTGAAAAGAACGGCATGATAATATCGGCGCGATCTGTAGAGGAAAATCTCGCGGAAATCATCGAGCTTCCCCGTTCAGTGCATCCTTTTTATGTAGGTACCCAGGGCCATCCTGAATATAAATCTCGCCCGCTGAAACCGCACCCGATATTTATTGAGTATATTAGGGCGTGTATATCCAGATAGTATGGATAGGGAACAACGGTGGCAGTACTTGGCCAATAGGTATGAGGAACTTATTGGCTCTGATGATAAACCTCGCGATGAACTCGGTTATTTATATATCCAGTTTACGATCCACACGCTTCACGCGCTCATGGAAGACGGCGTTTTAGTAGGAGACCAGCTTGTTATGAATTATTCTCCCACCGAGAAAAATTCAATGTCTGATGTAAGTGGAATAGATATATTTGTTTACCTGTCAGGTAATAACGAGCCAGTTCCCCTTCAGGTAAAAGGCAATGCAAGAGCAGCCACAAGAGAGCGAAAAAAGGGAAGAGGAATTCCTGTTTGCAACTTAAGAACGGACGGAGGAAATCTTAAACCTGAAAGCCAGTACAAGCAAGAAGTGGAGTACGCATTGGAGCAAGCGATTGAACATCGAAGTAACGGAAATAGATGGGTTTTTGAGGAGTAAAAGATGGATAAAGTAGAAGTGGAGCAATATGTTAGTCCTGAAGTAAGTATAAAACATGCGTGTGGTGTTTTCGGGATATGGATTCCTCCTGATGGGCAGGATTCGTCAATTAACCCTGCGACTCTACCCCATGCGATATTTCAAGGATCACTCCAAAACCAGCATCGCGGGGAGGAATCGTTCGGTACTGCTGTTGGTGACGGAAGTCAGGTGCATAAACCATTCACCTCGATGGGTCTAATTCGGAAAGCTTATGAGAAATATCAATCAGGAGAAACTAAATTATCGGGACACGTGGGCATCGGGCACAATCGGTATTCAACCCAAGGCTCATCCCGTATTGAAAACGCTGCGCCGTTTTATTCCGAGTGCGAGTTAGGGCAAGTTGCTCTCGGTCAGAATGGAAATCTTATAAACGCCCTTGAGTTACAAAAAGAGCTTGATGTTCAAGGTGTACGAAGCGTTGGAACAACCGACAGTGAGCTTATGGTTCTTACTATTGCAAGCGCGCCGGGTGACACGTGGGAGGAAAAAATAGAATATACGCTTAAAAAAAGCAAGGGGTCTTTTAGTTTAGCGATAATTACGAAAGACACACTCTTTGCAGCGCGCGATGCTTTTGGTAACCGACCGCTTTACCTTGCGATGTTTGAAAACAACGCAAACCCCGGCTTCGCGATTTCATCAGAAACTCCCGCATTTGGATTTCTTGGTGAGCATATCCGCGATGAGGTTCACCCCGGGGAAATAGTAAGAATAGACGCAGATGGTGTTTCCCGCTGGCAGTGGGCAGACGAAGTCAGTGACGGTTTTTGCGGACTGGAAATAGCATATCTGATGCGTGCTGATGGCCGTTTGAGAAACAGGATTCAGCTTGATGCGGTACGCAGAGCACTCGGAGCTAAACTGGGTCAGCTTTACCCTGTTGCTGATGCTGAATGCGCTACTTATATACCCGAGTCTTCCCGGTCATCAGCAGAAGGATATGCGGAGGGATTAAGCGAAGTTCTCGGCCGCCCAGTGTTTCCTCGGACTTCGATGATAAAAGGCCGCTACGGGACGTTAAAGGGAAGCTTTCGGGGCTTTATTAGTCCGGATGACGATGAACGCAATCTAGTGGGAAAAAACAATTATTTTCCGTTTGACTGGTTAATAGGTAAAAAAATTGCTATGGTTGATGATTCCATAATTCGTGGTACTACGACGGGAGGTGTTATGGATACCGTAATAAACAGGGTCGGGAACTTACGCAACAACGGCGCGAAAGAAGTACATCTTCGCATACCGTGGCCGCCGGTAAGTCATTCGTGTCCGCTTGGTACCGATATTCAGGAAACCGGTCCGATGATATACCGGGATCTTGGACAAAATTTAAACGCAGTAGCTCAGCATCTCGGCGTTGACTCTCTTGAGTATTTAACTCCGGAGCAATTTCAGGAAACGGTAGATGAAGCCCTCGGTGAACATATCGGGCTCTGTATGGGATGCGTTACGGGAGAATACCCGTTGTCTCTTGATGGTTACTCAGTATCAAAGCTGCAGCTTGAGAACATAAAACTCAGGCATACCACCTCTTGACAAAAGTTATAGGGTTGGTTACAGTGCATACATTCTATTATGAGTCTAGCAGAGATTGCTCCACGTATTGAAGATAAAGCCCCAAGTATCAGCCCTTATCCTTTTCCAGATGTCTATATACCGCAGAATGTAGATAAAAATATATTATTTGTCGGAAGTGGAGGGAGGGAGCATGCGCTGGCGTGGAAAGCGCGACACTCTGAAGGAATGGGAACTATCTATGTTGCTCCGGGAAACGGCGGGACAGAAGATCTAGAAAGTACCTACAATGTACACCTTGATCAGAATAATTTTGCAGAAGTGGCAGAAGCAGCACGAGACAACAAGGTAGAATTGGTTGTGGTCGGTCCCGAGGAGCCACTTGTTAAAGGCATTGCTGATTATCTTTCAGAGGAACACATTCCTACCTTCGGTCCGACTCAAGAGCTGGCAATGCTTGAGGGAAGTAAAGTTGAAGCAGTACGGTTCATGAGACGAAATAAGATACCCCATCCGAACTACCTCGTGATTGATTCATTTAAAGATGCCTATAAAGCACTCTCGCTAAACGGCCTGGATGCTCCTTACTGGTTTGGAGGTGGCATTGTGGTAAAAGCAGACGGACTCGCTGCGGGAAAGGGCGTGTTTGTATGTGATACGAAAGAAGAGGCTTATCAGGCACTTAACACGATTATGGTTGATAAGAAGTTTGGCGATGCCGGAGAGAGGGTCGTAATTCAGGAAAAACTTGACGGATTTGAAGTGTCGGCAATCGCTATAGTGAACGGTACAAACTATTTTCTTCTCCCCTTTGCTGAAGACCATAAACAAGCCTTTGACAACGACGAAGGACCAAACACCGGTGGTATGGGCATCCTTACTCCACATCCGCTGATAACACCTGATATCGCAAGACAAATAGAAATGCAAATCATCATTCCCACCATTGCCGGTATTCGAAGAAAATTCAAGGATTCCTATCGCGGCGCACTTTACGCAGGGCTTATGATGACCAGAGATGGTCCTAGAGTGCTTGAGTACAATGTTCGATTCGGTGATCCGGAAACGGAAGGACAATTACCTATTCTTTCAGATGAGCTTAATTTTACCGAGACACTCGACAAAGCGGCAAAAGGTACATTCAGGGGACTCGGCTCAATCCCCACAAACGGTGAAACGTGTGTTGTTGTTACACTTGCCTCAAAAGGATATCCGGGATCGTATGAAAAAGGAAAGATAATAGAAGGGGTGGATAAGGCGCAGTCAATACCCGGAGTAACCATCTTCCATGCAGGAACAAAACGGGAGAATGGTCAACTGGTGACTGACGGTGGCCGCGTACTGTTTGCCGCGGCAACCGGTCCTGATGTTCCCGCTGCAAGAGATAGAGCATATGGGGCAGTTCACGCAATTGAGTTTGAAAGAAAGACGTTTAGAGGAGATATTCCGCGACTACATCGTTAATACCAAACAGTATGGTAATCCCAGAACAAACAAATCGTGGTAATCCGGAAGACGAAATCAAAAAAACTCCACTACAACTGGCAGTTCTTATTGCTAGTACGGGATCGGCTAGTACCCTGACTGGCTTACTTGAGGCAATTGAAGCAGATACATTGACAGCAGAAATTCAGATGGTCATAGCCAATATGAGTACTGCTCCGGGACTTACCATCGCTGAAAGAAATGGAATAATCGCATTGAAACAAGGGTTATTAAAAAAAGACCGTGATAATCCTGACGAAGTTGAGAAACATAGTTCCCGTCTTGCACAACTATTGAATAAAGACGGTGTACAAGTAGCAGTGCTCGCCGGATGGCCGGTCATACTAGACAGGATATTCTTTGATGAATTTGACGGGGTAACGCTCAACATTCACCCTGGATGGATACCCGATCGGGAGGATGAAACTGTTACGTTTCCCGATGGATCAGAAGCTCCGTGGAATAGAGGATTAATGACTGATGACGCGGTAAGAAATTTTCTTGGCGGAACATACGCCGGATCGACCATTCATGTTGCTACTGAAGAAACGGACTTTGGTCCTGTGTTGAAAAGAGTATATACCACTGTCAAGCCGGATGACACGGTTGAGCCTTTGTATAAAAGACTAAAAAGTGAAGAGCAGAAAGGATTAATTGAGGTACTGAATGGGATTCAACAAATGGGAATTGATGAATTTAAAGGCGTCTTGCTGTAAAGAAAAAAAGAGAAAAATTCTTGTGCAGCGTTAAATCAAGTGGTAAGCTATACGAAATGATCACCCGTATTGAAGTAACTCCAAAATATCCGCAGTTCCCCGATACAGAAGGCACAGGTGTTTTATCAAACATTCACGATTTAGGCATAACTTCGGTCAAAAATGTTCGGGTCGTTAAAATCTTTAAACTTGAAGGAAAATTTTCTTCTCCTGCTATCCATCGATTGACTTCTGAATTATTAGTCGAATCTATTTGGCAGGACTACGCAATAAATGTTTCTGTTATTCCAGAAAAAAATGTGTCGGTCATTGAGATTTCGAGAAGACCAGGTGTCATGGATACTGAAATAGATTCAATTCTGAAAGCCATTTCTGATATGGGAATAACCGGAGTAACCATGGTGGGTACCGGCAAAAAATATATCCTGTACGGGAAAGTGTCCAAGAAGAATCTGGAAATAATAACCTATAAGCTTCTTGTGAATAAAACAGTTGAACACGTTATGAAAAAACCGGAGAAAACATTACTAGTGGGGAGTTCTCGTGCCCCGACCAATAAAATACCCATAAGAAAAATGTCCGATGCTCTACTGTTAAAACTGAGTACTCATCGCCTCTGGCTTGATCTTTCAGAAATGAAAGCAATACAGGATTACTTTAGAAAGGGTAGACGCGATCCGACGGATGTAGAAATAGAAACAATAGCACAGACCTGGTCCGAGCACTGCGGACATAAAACATTTAACGCATCACTTGTTATTAATGGTAAGCAGAAACCATCTCTCATGTCCCGTTT
>Ga0209542_10012960_pt1 | contig 14476 bp, 11 predicted proteins | sample RifCSPhighO2_01_FD_184028 | JGI IMG/M metagenome (GOLD analysis project Ga0209542, IMG submission 184028) | Soil microbial communities from Rifle, Colorado - Rifle CSP2_plank highO2_0.1 (SPAdes) (version 2) | ecosystem: Environmental > Terrestrial > Deep subsurface > Rock core/Sediment ...
ACAAGATGCCCCTCACCGGTATAAGCCGTATCAAGAAGCGGACACGTCTTTGCCGGCCAATGTGGACAAATAACAATTTTTATAGGAAGTTTAAATTTCTTTGCAAAATCAAAATCTCTTTGGTCGTGCGCCGGAACCGCCATAATGGCGCCGGTGCCGACATTTCCGAGAACATAATCCGCGACAAACACGGGAATTTCTTCTTTGTTCGCAGGATTTATTGCCTTGATGCCCTTTAATTCAACTCCTGTTTTTTCTTTCCCTTCAGCGATTCGTTCCTCGTCAGATTTCGCCTTTGCCTTTTTTATATACGCCTCAACTTCATCCCAATTTTTAACTTGCAACTTTAAATTTTTAACTAATCCATGTTCCGGCCCCAATACCATATATGTCGCACCGAAAAGCGTATCCGGGCGAGTAGTAAAAACTTCAATAGCAGACTGCGTCTCCTTTAAAATAGCTGACTCTTCCGGCGAATTAAAATGTGGCGAATTTGCAGTTACTTCCACCAATTTTGCTTCAAGTTTTTCCGCAATTTCTTCCGGTTGGTCAGGCGGAACAACTCTATCGGCAATATCTTTAATTACGGTAATCCAGTCCGTTTTCTCTCTAATTTTTGGAAAATCGAATTTCCAATCCGTGGCTCTATCGAGGACGGGACGCTTTTTATTATCCAAAAATTTTGTTCGCAATGGCGGTGCAACCATAACCACGCCGGCAATGCGTGAAGCTATTCTCGGGAGAAGTTTCATCGCCACTACGCCACCCAAACTATGTGTGACAACAATAGTCTCCGGACCGAAAACGTGTTGTTTAAGAAGAAAATCTACCTGTTCCTCAATATTGGGTTCGGTAGAATTTGGCAATTGGGGAGCATATACGCGATATCCACGTTTCTGAAGTTCGCGCTTCAACCAAGGGAAAAAATCGCGTTCCGGTGACCCGTTATATCCATGGAGTAACACATAATCCGCTCTTACTTTAAGGGGGAACGAAAGTAGTGATCCTTCCGACTTTCCGATCCAATTTTTTTGCGCGATTTTTACCTTCTCATCCCAATCGATTTTCTCGATATTTTGCAAGAGCCGCTCTGCATAGTCAGTAATTTTGAAAAACCATTGTTCAAGTTCGCGCTTTTCGACGGTCGTACTGCACCGCTCGCATTTGCCTGTCCCGAGCCGTGCCGAGGGGCCCGCGATTACTTGTTCGTCCGCAAGTACAGTTTTACACGATGGACACCAATTGACCGCGGCTTTTTCCCTATATGCGAGCCCGTGTTTAAAAAGTTGGATAAAAATCCATTGAGTCCACTTGTAGTACTCGGGGTCGTAGGTCTCGAGGCGTTCCTGCCATGCAAACCCGTTTCCGATTTCCGAAAGCTGGCGATAAAAATTTTTCTCCGTCACCGTTGCAAGTTTCGCCGGATGCTTGCCGATTTTCAAAGCATAATTCTCCGAATGAATTCCAAATCCATCAAGCCCAATCGGCTCAAAAACATCATACCCTTGCATTCGTTTAAAACGGCCATAAATATCAACGCCTGTAAACGTCCGCACCCCGCCGATATGGAGCCCTTCAGCCGAGGGATACGGAAACATCATTAAATTATAGAATGGCTTTTTCACGGCTCCCCCCGTTAGAAGTCCGCTGCACTTACGCAGCGGCAGACGCCGATGGCGTCTTACTTCTAACGGGGCAAGAAAATCCGGCTCGTAGATCTTCGCCGAGAGCCACTTCTTTTTCCATTTCGCCTCTATTTTGGAAGGATTGTATCTATCCATACGCTCAATTGTATTAAAATTCGACTGATTGACAAGATAAGAACGTAAACTGACAATGAAAGAGGTACTACTGGGCCGCAAACAAGCGGCAGGAAGGAAACGCCATGGGCGAGCCTGGTTCTCCATCACGCGAGATTATTCGAGCGGCACTTTTGGCAGGACTCGGAGTCGCGATATGCAACTGCAAGGTGAAAAAGCCCTTTGATCCCGGAACAATACACGCTGACAATTGCCCCCACGGGGAGGCCAATCGCCGAATGGTCGAGATCCTCAAAGCAAACCGCCGTTGACTTAAGTTCACGGCGTTTTTTTTATTGCAAAACTCATTGACAGAACATATATGTATGAGATAGTTGGGTAAGACCAAAAAACGGAGGGAGACAATGAAAGACGAACTCGAGGATATCGAGTACGCACGTTGGCTCTTTGATCGGTACCTCGAGGTCATTTTGATGACAATCGGGCCCGGCAGACAACGCTTCGCAGAAGAAGGACTTGATGAGGAAACTGCTCGCGGTCTCCGCCTCGGACTCAAATCGCGCGGCTACTCAATGGGCATTGGCTGGAAACTCAAAGATGGCGAGTTTGCGGGCGGGAGAAAATTCCTCATCGTTGAATTCCTCCTCTTGAAGCAGGGGCGCCCGGGTGAGCCGGAGATTGACTCACGCTTCATCGGATGTCTCCTCCCGTCGGAAGACATCGAGACCATTCTCACGAAACTCGAAACGCTGAAAAAGAAAATCCCCCGAATCCAAGAAATCGGAATACTGACAGTGGAAGAAAATGAAGAATTCATCAAATCGCTCGGCATCGCAACGCCGGAATCCTAAAACGTTCCGGCATTTTTTATTCCCGGAAATACGATAACCGCATTTCGTGTTGTTATGCGAGCCACATCATCAATCGAAACGCCTTTCACCTCTGCAAGTTTTTTTGCGACTTCGGCGACATAGAACGGCTCATTGCGCTTTCCGCGATAGGGCGCGGGCGCGACGTAGGGCGCGTCGGTTTCAAGAAGAATTTTCTCTAGCGGAATAAATTTTATGACATCGTCGTAGTCGCGCACAAACGTAATAACGCCGCCGAATGAAAATGAGAATCCGAGATCGAGCAATTGTCGCGCATCATCAACGGAGCCAGAAAAAAAATGGATAACGCCGCGCGGATCCGGCAAATCGCTTTTATGGTGTTCCAAAATACTGATAAGATCAGAAAACGCTTTTCTACAGTGAATCATCAAGGGTTTTCCGACCTCTTGCGCAAGGCGTATATGATCGAGGAACACCGCCTCCTGTTTTTTCTTTGTTTCTTCCGCGAGCCGGTAATAATCAAGTCCGCATTCGCCTATCGCAACGACTTTTTCGTTGGCGGCGAGATTTTTATAATAATCATAATCAAATTTCTCTTCGCGGCTCACAAACCCTTCAACAACATTCTTATATTCTTGAGAATGTGAGAATGTCCCGAGCTCTTGGGGATCGTGGTAAGATTTTTCTGTGTGAATCGGATGAAGGCCGACGGTTGCGTAGACCCCTTCCGGATAATTCTCCGCTATTGCAATTGCTTTTTGTGACGTATCGCGCTGCGTGCCTACGTTCACCACCCAAATACCCGCATCAAGCGCGCGACGAATCACAATATCCGCATCTTCCGAAAATGCCGCAAACTGAACGTGCGTATGCGAATCAATGAGACGGTATTGCATTTTTTCCATGGAATGAGTAGTGTGCGGGTAGTTCCTCGGAGGGAAATGCGAAATGGAAAGCGCGCGCCAAGAACAGGAAAGTATCGTCTTGGTTCACCGTCCGAGAGCTGATGAGCTCCTCAAAGCGCACAAGGGATGCGTAACCGCTTCACAAGACCGAATAGTGCGGTCAATACCGAACGGCCTCTATTGGAGAAATCCAAACTGCGACATCTGCGGGAAACCTCTTGAGAGCGCGCAAAAACCTCCATGAATTCCATTAGACCAACGGTGCCTAATGGAATGAAAGACGCGGGAAAAGACCTGCGCCTTTTTTCATGTAGAGCATCGAATCTTCGAATCGAATCTGCGCGCGGATTTTTTCTGCGGTTTGAGGCAAAAACGGTTCAACGAGATTCGTAATGGTACTGACAATATATCCCGCATTTTTTATCGTGCGCTCAAATTCCAAACCTTTTTTCAATACCCACGGCTTTCGGTCGTTTATATACTTGTCGGCAAAAGAAATCAGCTCCCACACAGAACCGAGCGCTTCGTTTAAGCGAAAGTCCTCCATAAATGCCTCATACTTTTTCAATGCGGCGTCCGAGGCGGCGTCAATATCTTTTTCAATGTCGCGCGGAAAATCAATCTGAAGCGGGCTTATTTTCTCGCCGAGAGTCGCAACGCGCGCGACCAAATTTCCAATGCCGTTTGCAAGATCTCCATTGTAGCGCTCGATGAGGCGCGCGCGCGAAAAATCGCCGTCGGAATGCGCCGGAATTTCACGCAAAAGAAAATAGCGGACGGTCTCGGCGCCGAATTCCTTCACAAGATCATACGGATCAACCACGTTCCCGACTGATTTCGAAATTTTTTGGCCTTCAATCGTGATATAGCCGTGAGAAAAAATAGTACTGGGCAATCTTACCCGAGCAGACATTAACATCGCAGGCCAATAGATCGCGTGAAAGCGCGTGATTCCCTTGCCGATGATATGGAGAATGTTGTCATTTTCCTCCCAATATTTCTTGAAAAGCGGATTGTCCGAGCCATAGCCAAGCGCGGTAATATAGTTTAGGAGTGCATCAAACCAAACGTATATCACCTGCTCCGGGTCGTCCGGAACCGGAATCCCCCAGTTTTGCGCGCGCGCGCGCGAACGGGAAATCGAAAAATCTTCGAGTCCTCGGTTGATAAAAGAAAGCATTTCGTTTTTCCGCGACTCCGGAATGATTTTTAGCTCGTCCGACTCAATAAGTTTTTCCAATTTCTTGCCGTATGCCGAAAGCCGGAAAAAGTAATTTTCCTCCTCGACTTCTTCGAGCGCGGCATTCGGGTGCTCCGGACACTTTTCTTCTGCCAAATCCTTTTCCGTCTTGAATTCCTCGCATCCGACACAATAGAGCCCTTTATATGCTTTTTGATAAATATCTTCTGGATCGCACGCGCGCCAGAATTTCTCAACGCCAATTTTATGCCGCTCCTCCGTTGTCTGAATAAAGTCATCCCACGAGATACCAAGCGCATCTTTGAGCCCCCGGAATACCTCGGCATTTTTATCAACGAATTCTTTTGTGGAAACTCCCGCCGCCTTGGCCGCCAAAACATTTTTCAGGGCGTTGTCATCGGTTCCCCCGAGAAAGCGCGTGTCAAATCCTTTTTTGCGCGAGTAGCGCGCAATCACATCCGCCTGAATTTTTTCCAAGGCGTGCCCAATATGCGGCCGCGCGTTTACATAGTCGATCGCGGTCGTTATGTATATTCGGTTTTTTTCTAAACTTGACATGGGAATAGCGCTATGATACCGATTAAATCAGTACCGAGCAAGGAGATCACAATGAATATCAACACCCTCAAGAGAATCATGAAGGAAGTTGACACGAAACGGCACACGACGGAAGGACGAAAAGGCGTAGTGGAGCGCCTCAATAAGCAGCTGCCCATTAGCCATTTCCCGATCGATCAACGTTCTATCGAACTCCACCGGGCCATTGTTGCCGATAAAAACGTTATGGACGCATTAAGGGTGTTGATCGAACAGGGAGTCAAAATTTGCATCAACTCTCCGGCCGTCGCACCGAAAAATATAGATATAGACAAACACGGAGATTTTGTCATATCGTCGGGAACCAATCTCAATACGATTCGAAAATACCTCAAACTCCCCACCTCATAGTCAAAAGCGCCCACGGGCGCTCTTTTCTTTTCCACACTTCCCGCTTTTGCCTTTTCGTTTTACACTATCATACATGACTCTCGCGACCCATATCGTGATTGCGGGCGCAATCACAAGACCCATTGCTTCAGCGCACCCCGCGCTTCTTTTTTTAGTGTCGCTTGCATCACACTACCTTGCCGATGCAATTCCCCATTGGGACTACGATATCCGTTCCGTTCCGGACGAACATAAACAAAACCCGGACGCAATCCGGTGGAATTTTTCTGATAGAATGTTTTGGAAAGATGTCTTCCGATTCGGAATTGACGCGTGTATCGGATTCGGAATGCTCCTTCTTTTTTCATGGCCCGAATCATGGCCCGCGCTCTTCAACATTGTTCTCATATCCGCGGGCTCTGTCCTTCCAGATTTTTTGCAGGGCGTCTATTTCACCCGAAAAGCGGAATTTCTCAAACCCGTCAAACAGATCCATGGTTTTTTCCATACGCGCCTCTACCTCGGGCCGTACCCGCTTATCGGAATCCCGTTTCAAGCGCTCTTTTTCTTCCTTTCTATCTACTTTCTCCTCTAACCAACCGGGGTGATACGAACGAGGCATCATGATTTTGAAACAATGTGGAGGCGACCGCCAAACACTACCTTTTTCCCCCTCTTCACAAGATTCCGGGAAGTAGCACAAAAGGCGTTATTGGTTTGAAACAATGTGGAGGCAGCCGTAATCTTTTTTCTCCTAACATACCGGGGAAGAAAAAGGTATGTGCGCATTCGCGACAATAGTCGGCGCGGTTTGCTCGGTTCCGCGAATGCGGAAAACCGCGCCGACTCCTTAGCGAGCTCGCCGCTGGAGCGAGTGAGTCGGGTCGCGAATGCGCACATACCGACAAACACTACCCCGGAATCAACTCCCTCTTTTTTTTATCCCAATCGCTTATGAGCTCTGCGATGATGACTGTTACGGGAACCGCAAGAATAATACCTATAACGCCGCCCAACTTCGCGCCAACCGCAAGCGCTATCAAAACAACGAGAGGACTCAAGCCGACTGCTTTACGCATGACAACAGGAACAATGACATTTGATTCAATCTGCTGAACGCCGATATATAAAAGGACGATCCATAAAGCGTACATCGGATCCTGCAAAAACGCGATCAAGACCGCGGGAATCGCCGCGAGAATTGGCCCGGCGACCGGAATAATCTCAAGAAATCCGGCGAGCGCCGCAAATAAAAGCGCGTTTTCCATCCCGAGAAACGTAAGCGAGAAAAAAATCAGCACCCCCACGATCGCGCCCAAGAGCATCTGCGTTCGAAGCCAGCGCCCGAGTTTTTTCTGAGATCTCTGCCAGAGATCGATAACGTACTCCTCGTATCGAAGCGGCGACACGAGGCGCAAAAAGTCGTCGATGCCGCCCTCCTTTGTCGCGAGATAAAATGAAAATACCGCGGCGAGGAAAAAGGTCAGTACCCCGCCGAATGCGGCGGACGCGAAATCAAAAATGCCTCCTTGGAACTTCGCAAGATAATCGGACGGAACCGCAAAGAAATTCGCAAGCGATTCCGTGAAATAGGAAAGTACTGGAAATGAAGAAAATTCTCGTACGCTCTCGAGGACGCCCGTCTTGATCGCCGAATACGTCGACGTGAAGCGGATTGTTTCGTCATAAAGAATAGGGACGATGAGATATATCACCGCAAAAAACATTGCGAGGACCAGAAGATAAATAAGAATTGCCCCAACGATGCGCGGAATGCGCCGCTCTTTCATCCACAAAATTCCCGGCTCGATTGCCGAGGCAATAATGATCGCAAGGAAAAGCGCGATGACGATTTCTTTCACAAGAAATACGCCGACGATGATCGCGGCAACCGTCAAAACGCGAAAGATGGTCTCGGTTGAAACGGAAATTGATTGAGAATTGTTTTCCATGGGGGGTCCGACTAAAACTCGGCAAGAATACCCTCAAAGGGCGCCTTATTTTCAAAAGGGCCGATGAGCGCAAGATTCAGGCGCTCTGACTTCATCATCTCCCTTGAAACGCGAGAAATATCGTCGGAGGTTACTGCCTCTATCTTATCAAATATCTCGTCTATGGTAAGGGGGCGCGCGGTCATCATTTCTTCCTGCCCGACAAGGTTTGCGACCGCATTTGACGCTTCAAGCGCGATAGACGTACGCCCGCGTATTTGGTCTTTTACCCGCCGGAGCTCTTGAGGCGCGACTCCCTCATCGCGGATTCTCTTATACTCCTCTAGTACCGCACGAATGGTCTTTTCAATATTTTTATGATCAACGCCCGCATACGTTACAAGAAACCCTCGGTTTGAATATGATTCATGCGCGCTCATTACGGTATAGGCAAGTCCCAAGCGCTCCCTGATCCGGACAAACATACGTGACGACATTCCGCTTCCCAAAATCGCACCAAGCACTTCTGCCGCATATTTTGATTCATGAAGCCCGGAGTAGCCCCGAAACCCTACCACAAGGTGCGTCTGGTCTGTTTTTTTATGCTCAAGGTAGATATCAGGAGAAGACTGCGCTTCTGCGACATCGGGTTTTTTTCGAATAGGATCTCCGCTCCGTATGTCGGCGAAACGCTTTTCAATATCTTCCTTGATCGACGCCTCATCGAAATTCCCGGCAACCACGACCGCGGTATTTGCAGACGTATACTGATGCGCAAAATAATTCACAAATTGCTCGCGCGTGAAAGAACGAATCGTCTCTTCTATCCCGATCGTATCCCATCCCGCGGGCTGGTCCTTATACAAGAGCCGCTCCCAAATCCACCAGATATGATTTTCGGGAGTATCGAGATCGCGATGGAGCTCTTCGATGACGACCTGTTTCTCCCGCTCAATTTCCTCTTCGGCAAGTAGCGAGTGCTTATAAATATCGGATAGCACGTCTAATGATTTTTCGAGGTGCGCCTTTTCCGCTTTCACAAAATAACCCGTAATCTCGTGGGAGGTAAACGCATTATACACCGACCCTATTCCATCAAGCTCTTCTGCAATTTGAATCGCACGAGGCCGATTTTCGGTTCCTTTGAAAAACATGTGCTCGAGAAAATGCGAAATTCCGCGAAGTTCTCGCGATTCGTGGTCAGAACCCGTACCGCACAAAACAAGCACGGTAATCGTATTCGTGCCTTTCATCGGAACGGTTATGATGCGGAGTCCATTTCCTAATGTTGTTTTTTTGAACATGGATGTATCAACGAATAGCGAATCGTTACGAATATACGAATATGATATTCATATACTTGACTATCTGCGATTTTTTATGCGAGTTTCTTCCGGAAATATGATACAAGCTCGCCAACATTCACCCGTTCCTGCGCCATGGTATCCCGATCCCGCACGGTCACGGTATTATCCTCGAGCGTCTGGAAATCAACTGTAACGCACCACGGAGTTCCGATTTCGTCCTGCGCCCAGTAGCGCTTGCCGATGTTTCCCCGATCGTCCCATGAGGTTACCACTCGCGGCTTTAACTCCTTATAGATTTCTCGCGCCTTTGACACAAGCGCCTCTTTATTCGCCAAAAGCGGAAATACCGCAACTTTGATCGGAGCAATTTTCGGATGGAGTTTCAAAACCGTCCGGTCCTCTTCCTCGCGATAGCTATCAATCAGGAAAAAAAGCGCTGCGCGATCAACTCCGCCTGACGTCTCAATCACCCACGGAATATAGCGCGACTTTGTTTCCTCGTCAAAATACGTGAGATCCGCTCCGGAGTGCTTCGCGTGCTGTGTAAGATCCCAATCCCCGCGATGATGGATTCCTTCAAACTCTTTCCATCCGCCGAACGGCGAATCATATTCTATGTCCCAGGCCGCGCGCGCGTAGTGCGCGCGCTCGTCCGTGGCGTGCTCGCGAAACCGCAACTTCTCTTTCGACATCCCGAGCGCGAGATACCATTTTTTTCGTTCTTCTTTCCAGTAGTCAAACCATTTCGCTGCCTCGCCCTCATCCGGCTTTACATACCACTGAAGTTCCATTTGCTCAAACTCGCGCGAGCGGAACGTAAAATTCCCCGGGGTAATCTCGTTCCGGAACGCTTTCCCGATCTGCGCAATGCCAAAAGGAATTTTCACCCTCGTGGAATTGAGTACATTTTTAAAATTTACGTGTACCCCTTGGGTAATCTCTCCACGCAAATATACTTTGGTTTTTTCGTCCTCGACTGAGCCAAGGGACGCCTCAACGAGCAGATTAAATTTTCTCGGCTCGGTCCACTCGATTTTCTCTTTCTTTTTTTTGTGCTCGCTCTCGTGCGCATGTATCTCGTCTTCGTGATCCGCACGAAACCGTTCGTGGCATGTCTTACATTCAACTAAGGGGTCGGTAAACGCCTCGGTATGTCCCGACGCTTCCCACACTTTGGGATTCATCAAAATTGACGCGTCGAGCCCCACAATATCGTCACGGCTATACACCATCGCGCGCCAAAACTCTTGTTTGATATTATTTTTCAACTCAACGCCCATTGGCCCGTAATCCCATGTGCCCGCGAGCCCTCCATACATTTCTGAACCGGGGAAAATAAACCCGCGCCTTTTCGCAAGAGAAACTATTTTTTCCATATTGGTTGCGCTCTGGTGCTCCATTTTTTACGGCAGGACTCTGCCGCTCTCATTATACACCGGATCGTCCGGCGTATGAGTTATAAACGCGGGAAGAGTTTTTTCAACCGCGCTATCGGTAAAGCTGTCCTCCGCGGAAAGCGTCGCTTGATTGATAAGCGTCATGGCGTTCCCGACATCGACTTCGGACGGAACAACTGCGACGCGAAACGCGACGGTAAGCGCGGGGTCAAGAACCCCCCGGCCGGCCCGAATCGTTCCAATCTTCCAACGGACTTCGCCCGACGATTCATTGTATGAAATTGGAGCGTCCGTCGGCACAAAAACACCTTCCCATTTCACGTTCGGAGGAAGCGTTGCCACGACCTCTGCATTTTTCAAATCATTCGTAAAATTTCTAATTTCCCAGAGCACGGCATACGTCGTCTTCTGACCCACCCGCGGAGGAACGGGACCAGAATTCTTGAGCGCGGACGACGTATAGAGCGCTTTTCCATCGAAAATCACTTTTGAATTCACCTTAAACTCGGCTAAATCGTCATGGGTGAGATTTGTTCCGATGAGCTCCTGGGGAATACCCGACGCTTCTATATGGGATGTAAGGAGTATCACGAGCTCCCGATCTGCCGCGGATTTCACCGGAGGCGTCTCCTGGGTGGTGAGAGAAAACGAAAGGTCTCCGGACCCCCCGGGAGGCACTTCGCGAAGGCCTTCGAAGTTCGCCGGCCCCCATACGATCGAACGCGTCGGAAAATCAAACACTCCTCCTTGGCCGATCGTCATTGTTTTTAGCTCAAGAATCGTCCCCTCAATCTTTGTACGGACCGAAACATCTTTCAAGGGGAATAGTGTATTATTCTGATAATGAATAGTAAATCGAAGCTGGTCTCCCGGACTCACGGCTGTTTCTTGAGACCGCTCAAGCTGTCCGCGCACAAAAAGCGGCGTTACCGCAATTTTTGTTTCGGTGAACGAATCATAGTATGGAGTCCAGCTCTTTGAGTCATAGTGGTATACTCCGATGCCCGACCGGAATGTTTTTATCTCGCCCTCGTCGCCTGTGACAGAGCCGCGAATCGTGATAACACCCGAGCCACCAGCGCCGAGATCCCCAATATTCCAGATGCCGTTATCCGACTGTTTTGGGCTTGACTCTTTAAACGTAAAGCCCGGCGGAAAATCGATCCGAAGCGCGAGATCCGAAAACGTGTCCCGGGAATTCGACGAATACCTAACGAGAAGATCAACATCCTGCCCCTGGGCAAGCGTATCGGGAATCTCCCACGTAATCCCGAGGGGGACGCGGACAATCCGAAACATTTTTGATGCGGCCGCGGTGAAACGTGCGCCCACGTTCTCCGGACGATACCCGAGTTCGGCGTCAACTCGCCCCTCCTCTTTTTCCCTCCCGAACATCCGAACCGTAATCTCCTCAAGCCGCTCCTCCCCGGGGGCGAGATCGGAAATCAATTTTGTTATGCGAAGAGGCGCCTCATACTCCGTGCCTCCTTCTTTTATGCGAGTGTTTGGAGGAAATATAATGGCAAGCTCGACGTCGCGCAAGGGCGCGCGAGAAATATTTTTATAGGGAATCGAAATCGTAAGAGTTTCGCCCGATTCGATCTCCTCCCGCGCTTCAATCCGTAATGAAACCTCCTGGGGACGCGAACCGAAATAGAGGAATAAAAAAAGAGCGCCAGCGGTCACCACGAGGGTTAAAAATATTCCCAGAAGAATTTTTGCGGCGCGCCCCCTCATGATCGCCATACGTGGGTATGGCTCACCCGCGTTGTCGCCCGACCAGGCGTGCGGAAGACGAGATGAGGGAAGCGACAAAAAGATTTTTTTCTGCCGCCGTTTTTCAAGCTCCTCCTTGCCTTCCTCCCGATAGAGTTCTTCTTCAAGTTCCTCAAGTTTGGCCATAAAAATGTTATATCGTTCCCTTTAGTCGCTTGTTAGAACTGTTCGATCGCTCTCCGCCAGTTGGCGGATCGCTCGTTGGAATCGTCACTATTCCATCGATTTCAACAAGCTTCGCCATTAGCGAAACGATCTAACGTCTCTAACATTTCGAACGAATCCCGTTCGAACTTGTTATATCACTTCGTTCGTTCCATCGTCTCGCCGCAGGCGCGACTTATTGAAATCGTTAAACGTTTCGAACGAGTCCCGCAAAAGGCGGGACGGTCTAACGAGTTCGCGAAGTGAACGATCCAACAAGTCCGCCCCGGGCGGACGATCTAACATCTATTATACCGGACGCGCTATTGAAAGGCCAAGAATCGAAATATCGCCTCCGCTGCCGTATCCGAGATGGCGCACGAGGCCTTTCTCAAACGCTTCAAACGATTCTTTCTCAAAACCCTGCGTTTCGAGCGCCCCAAAAGCGCTTTTTAAATGACTCCACACGTCCGGATCCGGCTCGCCCACAAATGTGGCACTGTCGACGAGAGACGCAAAATAGATTGCCGCGCGAAGGCATTCGAAATCCGCCCTGATACCCGGCCACATGGCAGAGGCCTCGGCATAAATAAGCCGCTCTCCGTTTTTCGTCGCGACAAATCCAACACGCGAGAGAGCGAGCGTCTCAAGATGTCCGCGGAGCTTCGCTCTCCCCTTTTTTATTCCCTGGGCGCGAGCGCGTATCTTTCCGTATTCTTTCGTATACAGGGAAAAAATCGCGTCCGCTTCTCCGATATCGGTCCGCGAGAGCACTATGGCGTCGGTAAAATACATAGACATTTCATTTTCCAAACGGCTCACCGCCGATGAGCCGTTTAAAATATTTTGTCAATTTCAATCCGAAGAGGATAATTTTCAACGTTGATCTCCTTTTCCACCAAAAATTTCTTTCCTTTCCCAAACAACATCTTTTCTGCATTCGTACCGGTAAGAAGAACATGATCCCACCGCGACAAAATTGCCTCGGTATTTTTCTCCCCAGAGAAACGGAGTGCCACCCTATCGCGCGGCGTGAGACCTGCGTCTTTTCGCATCTCTTGGATGTTTCGGATAAGCTCACGGACAAACCCTTCTTCACGAAGTTCGCTTGTAATAACGGTATCAAGATGCAATGTATCTCCAGGCATAATCTCCTTCACATTCACTTCCTCTTTTATTAATTCGAGTAAGTCCTTTTGTAATTTGCCTGCCCCGTAGGGTCGCGGAGCGACTCCTTCGGGGGTATTTGGAATTTGTAATTTTCGCAGGGGTTGTCTCACTCGAATCCCCGCATCCGCCCGCAGACGAAGCGCTTCAGATACTACCCGCCGCACTGCTTCCATATCGCGCTCGAGCTTTTTATCAATCAGCTTTTTGTCCGTTTTCCGTTTTGGGCCAGTCCTCTAAATGAACTGACAATTTCTTTTTTAAGCGGAGCTCACGATAGATAATTTCCGCAAGAAACGGCGTCACGGGCGCGATAATACGAGCGTAATCATACAAAACCCGTTCAAGCGTCGTAAGGGCAGAGACGGCGTCTTCGGAGTCGGACTTCACCCGCTCGCGCGAGCGGCGGACATACCAGAGCGACAGATCCTGAACAAAATCAAGAAGCGGACGCGACGCCGAGACAATCTCATAGGCATCGTATGCTTTTGTGACGCTCACAACCGTCGAATGGAGGCGCGACAGTATCCAGCGGTCAAGCACGTGTGTCGGCTTTCGCGGTGCTTTTGGTTTTCCTGTGAGGCGGTATTCGTAGAGCGCAAAGAACTGAAGGACGTTCCAAGAAATGAGGGAATACTTTTTATAAACCTCGTCAACGTCGCGCTCCGAAAAATTGATGTTGTCCGCGATCATCACGGAAGACGACATCAAATAGTAGCGGATTGCATCAACGCCATACTTGGAAAATAAAATCCATGGGTCTGGAAAATTTTTCTTTGACTTTGAGAGCTTCTCCCCTTTTTCGGAAAGGATTGTTCCGGTTGTCACCGCGTGTAAAAACGCGGGCTTTGAAAAAAGCGCGGAGGAAAGAACGTGGAGAGTATAAAACCATCCGCGGGTCTGCGCGATGTATTCCGCAATAAAATCCGCAGGGAAATTTTCCTCGAATAATTTCCGATTCTCAAAAGGATAATGTTTTTCCGCATACGGCATTGAGCCCGACTCCACCCAGCAATCAAAAACGTCTCTTATGCGCGTCAAATCCCCGCCACAGCTACAATGAAGCGCGACCTCATCCACGTACGGGAGATGAAAATCCGCCTCACCGGTTTCGTTTCGCGGAATATCGCG
>Ga0209542_10012962_pt1 | contig 14476 bp, 13 predicted proteins | sample RifCSPhighO2_01_FD_184028 | JGI IMG/M metagenome (GOLD analysis project Ga0209542, IMG submission 184028) | Soil microbial communities from Rifle, Colorado - Rifle CSP2_plank highO2_0.1 (SPAdes) (version 2) | ecosystem: Environmental > Terrestrial > Deep subsurface > Rock core/Sediment ...
AGCAGGAGCTGGTGGAAGCGGTGACCTGGCCGCTCAAGCATCCCGAGGCGTTCCGCAGGCTGGGGGTGAAGCCGCCGAAAGGCGTGCTCCTCTACGGCGCGCCGGGGACGGGCAAGACCATGCTGGCAAAGGCTGTGGCGACAGAAAGCGAGTCCAACTTTATCCTGGTCAAGGGCCCGGAGCTGCTGAGCAAATGGGTGGGCGAATCCGAGAAGGCGGTGCGCAAGGTGTTCGAGAAGGCGCGGCAGACCGCCCCTACTATCATATTCTTTGATGAGGTCGATGCCCTTGCCCCCCGGAGGGGCATGTCCCAGGATGCCCATGTCACGGAGCGGGTGGTCAACCAGATTCTCACGGAGATGGACGGATTGGAGCCGCTGAATGACGTCCTGATCCTCGCGGCGACGAACCGCCCGGACATGCTCGATACCGCCCTGCTGCGGCCCGGCAGGTTCGACCGGATCATCCTGACGCCCATCCCGGATAAAAAAGCGCGGCTGGAGATCTTCAAAGTCCATACCAAAGGGATGCCCCTGAAGGGGGTGAAGATCGAGTCCCTGGCAGAGGAGACCGAGGGATATGTCGGTGCGGATGTGGAGGCGGTCTGCAGGGAGGCCGCTATCCTGGCGCTGCGCAAGGATATCAAGGCAAAGGAGGTCTGTGCTGAGGAGTTCAAGGAAGCGCTCGGGAAGGTGCGCGCCTCGGTCACCAAGGATATCGAGAAGTCCTACGAGGAGCTGCAGGACCAGTTCAAGTCTGCCCGCGCCAGGCAGATGCAGGAAGAGAAGCCGGCGTATATGGGGTAGCGGGCAGAGCGGTGTTTTCTGAGGGGGTGATACAGGATATGATGGATGTTAAAGGTATAATATACCACACAAAAGAATAAAAATAAACCATGCAGACGGCAAGGGATGAATCTCCTGAGATTCCTGCTGCCGAATGAAGCGAAGTTCTTTGTCATGCTGAACAGGCAGGCGGAAGTGCTGGTGGAGGGCGCAGCCGTGTTCGCTGCGGCCATTGCGGACTATAACCATCTGGATCAGCGGGAACGGGAAAGGCGGCAGGCGCACATCAAGGGGCTGGAAGAGAAGGGTGATGCCATGGTCCGCCATATCACCGAGCAGATAGACAGGAACTTCATCACGCCGTTTGACCGGGAGGACATCCATCAGCTCTCGGTCATCCTTGATGACGTGCTCGATATGATGGATATCACCTTCCGGAGGATCGTGTTGTATAACATTACAGAGGCTGATGTGACCATAAAGGAGCTGAACCGGCTGGTGCAGAGCGCGGTGCAGGAGGTGAGCCTCGCTGTCCATGACCTCAGGAACCTGAAGGATGTCAGGGTGCACTGCGGCAGGATCAATATGCTGGAGCATGAGGCGGATAACGTGCTTGCTGCCGGTGTGCGCAGGCTGTTCACCGGCGCCAAGAATCCCATTTACCTTTTCAAGACCAAGGAAATCTACGAATATCTGGAGAACATCACTGATGTATGCAAAGGCGTGGCAACGCTCCTGGAATCCATCGTGGTGAAGCATGGCTGATCTCTGGCTGGTCATTGCAGGAGTGGTCCTGGCATTGGTGTTTGATTTTGGGAACGGGCTGAACGACGCAGCTAATGCGATATCGACGATGGTCGCGACGAAAGTGCTCTCGTTCCGCGCCGCAGCGCTGCTCTCCGCCGTCGGGAATATCGCCGCAGCGTTCCTGTTTAGCACCGCGGTAGCGCAGACCATTGGCAAGGGGCTCATTGACCCGGGCGCCGTGACCGTAGAGATGGTCATTGCCGGGATCGGAGGAGCGATATTCTGGGTATACCTGGCAAGTTACCTTGGCCTGCCGGTCTCCGCATCGCATTCCCTGATTGGCGGCTATGTCGGCTCCGCATTCCTGGCGGGAGGCCCCCAGGTGCTTGTTGCAGGAGGGATATGGCTGGTGCTGGCGTTCATATTTATCGCCCCTGTCGCGGGGATGGTCGGCGGGATGCTCTTTTCCCTGGGTGCTGCCTGGATGTTCCGGCGTGCGCGTCCCGCACGCATCAACAGGTATTTCAAGAGGCTGCAGCTGGTATCGGCATTGGTATACAGCCTCAGCCATGGGGCAAATGACGCGCAGAAGACGATCGGGATCATCACGATCCTCCTCTTCAGCGGCGGTATGCTCACGAGCTTCCACGTCCCATTCTGGGTGGTGCTGCTCAGCCACCTGGTCATCGGCGCGGGCACATTGGCCGGCGGCTGGAAGGTGGTGAAGACCATGGGGGTGCGCATCACCAAGCTGAAGCCGGTGAATGGGTTCTGCGCAGAGACTGCCGGCGCCGCAGTCATCATCTTCTGCTCGCTCTTCGGCATTCCGGTGTCCACCACGCATGTCATTTCCGGGTCCATTATTGGAGTCGGCACCATGCGGCGGGCTACCGCAGTCCGGTGGAACATCGCCCGGAACATCGTCTGGGCGTGGATTATCACCATCCCCGTCGCGGCGCTTGTGGGGGCGATGACCTATGCTGTTGCCGACGTGCTCGGTGTGATCAGCTAGAGCCAGGAGCAAAAGGTATAAATACCGAACGAGCATCCAGGATGATATGCCTGATGCTGGCGATCTCATTGAAATTGTCACCGCGGATGAAATCATCACCGGCAGGTATGTTCCGCAGCAGGATGAGGATGTGCTCATCATCAAGCTGGACAGCGGGTACAACATCGGGATAGAGAAGAGGAAGGTCACGGCAATCAAGGTCCGGGAAAGGTACCAGCAGCCTTCCCGCCAGGCGGAGAAAGCCGTCCAGCGCAGCGGTCTTCCGAGGATCTCGGTGCTCCATACCGGGGGGACGATCGCGAGCAGGGTGGACTATGCCACCGGCGCGGTAAAGGCGCAGTTCTCACCAGAAGAGCTCCTCCAGGCATTTCCGGAGATCGGGGAGATCGCGCAGGTCTCTTCGCGGCTGGTTGCGAACATCATGTCAGAAAACGTGCGGTTTGCCCATTACAATGTATTGGCAAAGGCGGTTCAGAAAGAGATTGCTGATGGCGCTGCCGGGATCATCGTGACCCATGGGACAGACACCCTGCATTATTCTGCGGCAGCGCTCTCGTTTGTGCTGGAGCATCTTCCGGTGCCGGTCATCCTGGTGGGGGCGCAGCGCTCCTCTGATCGGGGAAGCTCAGATGCCGCGCTCAACCTGCTCTCTGCAGCGTATTTCATCACCCAGCAGCCCGGCTTCGCAGAGGTCGCGATATGCATGCACGAGAATCTTGATGATGAAGCCTGCCTGGTTATTCCCGGCTGCAAAGCAAGGAAGATGCATACCAGCAGGAGGGATGCCTTCCGGCCGGTGAATGCCGCACCGGTAGCGCGCGTCAGCATAAAGGAAAGGCGTGTCGAGATGCTCGCAGGGGAATACCGGGGTTCAGGCGAGGGGAAGCTGGAGCTCAGGCTGTTCCAGGACCGCATCAAGGTCGCCCTGCTCACCGCGCACCCCCACATGCTGGAGGAAGAGATTGCGGGATTGGAGCGCTGCGACGGGGTGGTCATCGCCGGGACCGGGCTGGGCCATATCGGCATATCCCCGGATGACATCTCCAAAGAGAATACGAAGATCGGCGAACTGCTCCAAAGGCTGGCAAAGAAGGCAGTGGTGGTCATGGCGCCGCAGGCAGTCTATGGAAGGGTGAACATGGATGTGTATTCTGTCGGAAGAGCGCTGCAGGGGTATGGCATACTCCCCGCAGAGGACATGACGCCGGAAACTGCGTTCATCAAGCTCGCCTGGCTGCTCAGCAACTATCCGGTGGAAGAGGCGAAGTTGCTCATGGGGAAGAATCTCCGCGGGGAGATTACGGAACGGACAGAGGAAAGGGCGTTTTTACGATGAATGATGGAGAAAAAGAAAGCAAGGATTATGCATCTCTCGGCTTCCGCTGCGGCCTGGAGATCCACCAGCAGCTGGAGGGGAGGAAGCTCTTCTGCAGCTGCCCGGCCGTCATCACGGACCGCGAGCCTGATTTCACCGTGAGGCGGAGGCTCCGTGCAGTAGCAGGCGAGACCGGGGAGGTGGACATCGCCGCTGCCCATGAGGTGCAGAAGGCAAAGGAGTTCGTCTACCAATGCTACCATGATGCCACCTGCCTGGTGGAGCTGGACGAGGAGCCTCCTCATCCCATCAGCCAGGAGGCGCTGCAGGCAGCCCTGGAGGTGGCGCAGCTGCTCCGCATGAAGGTCGTTGACCGCGTCCAGGTGATGCGCAAGACAGTAGTTGACGGCAGCAACACCTCTGCATTCCAGCGCACCGCATTGGTCGCCAGGGACGGCTCCATCGAGACCGCAAAAGGCAAAGTCCGCATCGCCACCCTCTGCCTGGAGGAGGAGGCGGCAAAGGTCGTCAGGCGGGAGAAGGGAAGCGACATCTACAATCTCTCCCGGCTCGGCATCCCGCTCCTGGAGATAGCGACCGCTGCAGACATCCAGGATCCGGAGCACGCCAAGGAGGTCGCCTATCGCATCGGCCTGCTCCTCCGCTCGACAGGCAGGATGCGGCGCGGCCTCGGCACCATCCGCCAGGATGTCAATGTTTCGGTCAGGGGAGGCGTCCGGACCGAGATCAAGGGATTCCAGGATTACCGCAATATCCCCAAGGTAATCGATCATGAGATTGGGCGGCAGCTGCAGGCGATAAGGAAAGGGGAGCTGCTGCAGCCGGAAGTGCGGAAGGCAGAGCCGGACAATACCACCTCATTCCTCCGCCCCATGCCCGGGCCCGCCCGCCTCTACCCGGAGACCGATGTACCGCTGATCATACCGGTGTCCAGCGGCAGGAAGGTGGAGCATCTGGATGAGCGCATGGAGCGGCTGCGCGCAACCGGCCTGCAGGAGAGCGTCATCGACGCAGTAGTCAGGAAGAACATGGACATCGAGTCGCTGATGCGGAAATATCCCAATGTGCCCCCGGCGTTCATCGCGGAAACGCTCATCACCACGCCGAAAGAGATCAGGCGGCGCTATGGGAAGGAGATCGACATCCTCCAGCATGCGGACGAGCTGCTCCGGAAAGTGAATGCCGGGGAGCTCACCAGGGAAGCGGTCTTCGAGATCCTGGTGGAGATTGCACAGGGAAAAGAGGTGGACTATGCGAGATATCAGGGAGCGGATCTCCGCGCCATCGAGCAGGAAATCGCGGAGATGGTGAAGTCCAAGAAGGGGCTCTCTCCCGGCGCGTACATGGGCATGGTCATGCAGAAGTACCGGGGAAAGATAGAAGGGAAGAAGGTAGCGAAGCTGGTGGAGAAGCTGCTCAAGAAGGGGTAGGCGAGGTCACCGGCGCAAGGCAAGGACGAACATCCCTGCGCCCCAGGCGAACGGGAATTCTGATCGGTACAGCAGCCGGCGGACAGGTAGGGAAGTATTCCGCTCATAGGTCTCATGCACCGTGCCGGAAGAGGCGATCAGCCCGGAGATCTGCCGCAGCAGGTATGCTGATTTCCGGGGAGAGAAGCGCCGCAGCGCCAGCGCGTAGAGGCAGTCCAGCCAGGGCCAGATGATATGATGGTAGTCGTGCATGCCGAGCAGCCGGAACGGAAAAAAGGAGAGCGATGCGGGGTACTGCGGATAGGCGAGCGCCAGGAATCCCTTCCGCTGCCGCTCGATCTCGCGGATGATGGAGGAAGAGTGGCGCGCGGGGAATATGCCGAGATATACCCCGAGCAGGTTGCCGTCGACGCCCAGGCGTTCGCCGCCTGTTCCGAGGAAATCCCAGTAGTATCTCCCGTTCCAGAACAGTGAGATGAGCCGCCGCCTTGCGGCATGATGCTGCCTCCGGTAGGCTGCCGCATCCCTGCCTTGCTGCATCCGTGCAGCGAGGAACGCGCAGTCTGCCAGCGCCCGGCAGTGCAGCACGTTCGTGTACAGCACCTTGCCCTGCTTCTTCAGGGAATCCGCCCACCCGGCATAGGCCTGCTCCTCCATAAGCAAATCGGCATCCCTGTCCTGCGAAAAATTCCAGTCCATGACGGAGCGGATCGCCGGATAGTGCTGGCGGAGGAATGCAGGATCCTTTGCCGCGCGGACATACCGCGCGCAGGTGATGATGAACAATGAATTCTGGTCAGCCGGGACATGTCCGAGCTTGTCCTCGGTGTACCGGGGATGCAGCGATGGCCGCTTCCATTTGAGGTTGAAGAACCGAAAGATGTTGAAATAATGCCGCTCGATGCGCAGGGGAAGCTGCCCATCCCTCGCAAAGCGGAGGAGCAGGATGAGGTTCTGCCGGACGATTTCCTTATCCCCCAGCGCCAGGCTCCCCCAGCTCGCGAACAGGCTGTCCCTTGCCCAATAGTCATCAAACTGGTGCAGCCCGGCGACGATGCCCTCCTGCCCATAGCAGGCGCGCAGGCTGGCAGCGGCGGCGGACAAAGAGTTATTTTTGGCCATTGGTGATCGCCTTCCGGAGGCGGATGCCGAAGTAGGGGAGCAGCCCCAGGCCGGGCAGCGTCCACCAGATGTCCTTGACCCGGATGATCACGCTGAGCGCGGCTGCCGCTGCTGCCGGAGCGCCCAGCAGCGCAAAGACGAATATTTGGATGGTCTCCAGCACTCCTAAGGCTGCGGGGAGCGGGATGAAATAGGCGATGCTCACTCCGGCGATCACCAGGAATATCTGGAGCAGACTGCCCTCCAGCCCGACCAGCCGGAGCACCAGCCAGTATTCCAACAGCATCAGCCCCCACCAGAGGAACGGCGCGATGAGTATCCTGAGGAAGGCCCGCTTGTGGTGCCGGAAGAAAGAGATGACCGTCTGTTCGAAGGAGACGATATGCTGGTATGCCTGCGCATGGAAGCGGGGAAGCCCGACCAGCCGGAAGAAAGGGGTGAAGAACCCTCCCCCGCGAAACATCTGGTAATAGAACAGCGCGAAGAAGGCAAGCGAGATGACGATCGCATAGATGACAAAGATCGCGTTGCTGGGCAGGGCGAACCAGAAGAACAGTACCAGGAATCCGATCAGCCCGAAAAAGAGGTTGAACGTCAGCTCGATGGACTTGTCGATCACCACGCCGGAGAATCCCTGGGAGAAGCTCATGCCGTGCCGCTGGAGGAGGACCGCCCGGAAGGGCTCGCCGCCGATGTGCGCTATGGGGGTGATGTAGCTGATGGCGTGCCCGCACAGCCGGTAGAGGAACAGGGTGAAGAGCGGGATCGGATGCTCCTGGCTTTTCAGGATTACCCCCCATTTCCAGGTCATGAGGAGATGGATGACAAAGGTAACGGCGATGTACAGGGCGAAAAGCCACGGGTTCATCTGGGTGATGGCGGCAAAGAACTCGGCGATGTTGATGTTTGCATACACAAAGTATGATATGATGATGCCGACAGCCAGTGACACGGCGATGTAGGCGGTTTTCATGGGGGAATATAAGCGAGCCTGGGGAGATTTTCAGCTGCTTTTGAACTCCCGACCTAAAGCTCTCTCGCGCCTCGGATAACTCTCTTCATGCCACAGCGGCATACACATTGATTCCTCATGAGCGTAGGAGGCTTTCGCGCTGTCCAGGCTGCGCTACAGGCTCGTAGAAGGGAAGAGGGGCGGGAGGTTTAATAATGTTGTGTTCAGAGATCAGATGCTGGGTCATGATATGTGTCATGACCCCATACAAAAGTTTAATAAAAGCAAAATTTTATAAACTATGTAAAGAAAGATGGAATAACATGGGGGCAGAAACTTATTTGAAGGCGTTTTTTACAGTGATGCCGAAGAGATTTAAGCTCATTGGCGATCTACGAAACGAAAAAAGAAGGATAGAGGGGCTGCTGATAAACAAAGGGAAAACAGATGCTAAAGACAAAATTGTGCAGTATTGTGATGAATTAACTCAGTTAATCGGTAAGGACACTCTCTTTCGGAAGGCAGAACGGAGAAACAAGTATACTCTGCGGCATTTAACATGGAAACTTGCGCATAGTATTGAATGGTATCTTAAAAGGTCGACGCTAGAGATTGTGGTGCGGTCAGTCAGACGTCAAATTAAATCGCAGCCATTTCGTAGCAGAACTGCTATAATAGAGAACATAACGAACATACAAGAGTATCTCTTTGATGTGTTGCCCCATATACAAAATGTATTGATGAATCTAGATAACGTCTACCAAAATGAAATAGCTTTGCTAAAAAAGATTTCCCAGGGGGAGATACGGACTTTAGAGTATAGCAAGTTGATGGATGCTGAGAAGAATATCTGTGTTAAATCAGAACCATTATTTTTAGATATTGAAGCAAGAAATAGGTCGTTTGCTAATGCTGTCGATAAATTTAAGGTAGAGTTTAAGCGCATTATGGCAACAAAGGGGTTAACAAGATTCGAGAGAGAGTTTATCGATAATATAGGTGGGCTATTAGGAATAATTGCGGTAGGATTGATGTTATTAAATGGTCCTATGTATAGCGTATTTGATAATGATAATTCAGTGTGGGAAATTGTAGGCGCAGTTGCAGGAGTATGCTTAACGCTGCTAAGTGCTCTGGTTGCATATGGGGTGATAAGCAGAGGATTGGCGGCGTTGCAAAAAACAGCGCGATTTGTTTCAAAGAATATGATATAAATAGGGTGGGCAGAATTTCACCACGTCCATAGACGTCAAAACCCTTTATTTTCAATATTCAAACCATATTAATACAGTTATTCCTAATTTAGACGAAAAATTGGCCTAAAAACAGATAAATACCACCACCCTAATGTTGTGTTCAGGGAAAGAAATGCGCTGGAGAAGAATAATATGTGTACTATCTTTGGCGTTTTGTCATTTTCCCTAATTTATCAACCGCCTGTTTTATTTTCTTAAAATCTTCAAGGAGCCTGAAAAGGATTGCTTCAGCCTTGTCTAATTCAAGAATGGCGTGTCGCGCATCGTTTTTCTTCGATAATAGTTCAATGGCCTGAGCAAGGGATTCATTTATCTCATAGTGATGCTGCGCTAGAACGCTGCCGCCTATATTTTGGACAACATTTTTTAAAAAGTTCTCATGATCCAATTCACCAATCAGCCCGCGTATAATTTTAATTGATTTTCCAATACTGGCCGGCTTACCGTCTGTTAAAGCCTTTCTGGCATCTTTTATACCCTTATGGAATATACTCATAATCTATTAATGAGTAAGGAGGTATATATATTTCGTTTTTGGAGAAGCAACATTAATAAAGACGCAGATACGGGCATAACCCCATGAAGCCCTGGCTGCACGTCCTTGAACTCTGGGTGGACCGCGTCATCCCGTATGCGGTCGTCCTGCTGCTGGTGGTGATTGTCGCCGAGCTCGTGTTCCACGAGCAGGCAGAGCCGTACCGGCTCTGGTTCAACCTCCTGGACTGGGCAGTGGTCCTGGTGTTCTGCCTCGACCTTGCCTTCAAGTATGTCCGGGTGCGGAACATCCCGAGATTCCTCAGGAGCAGCTGGCTGGACATCATCGCGGTATTTCCCTTCTTCCTGCTCTTCCGGATATTTGAGGAGCTCGGCCTGGCCTTGCGCCTGGGCGAGCAGATCACCCAGGCCCAGCCCCTGTTTCATGAGGCGGTGGAGATCGAGAAGGAGGCGGGCAAGATAATCCAGGAGAGCGAGCGGGTCACGAAGATCAGCAGGTCGGGGTTTGCCGCACGGCTGATCCGGCCGCTGGCGAGGAGCCCCCGGCTGCTGAAGATCCTTGCATACTATGAAAAGCCGACCGGCAGGCATCATCCCCACGAAAAGAAGAAAAAGGGGAGCAGGATCCGGTAAGGGATGTATACTATCAAGGAGCGGCCGGAGGATTTTGTCGTGCGGGAGCGCGCCGGCATCATCATCGGCACACAGGGAGAGTACACCATCTTTCTGCTGAAGAAGAGGAATTACACCACGCTCCGTGCGGTTGAGCAGCTCAGCAGGATGCTGCGCATCCCGGCAAAGCATATCAGCTTCGCGGGAAACAAGGACAAGCGCGCCCTGACCGAGCAGTACGTATCCATATTCCACGGCCAGGAGCGCGCGATCAGCATCAGGGACATCGAGCTGCTCCCGGTCGGAAAAAGCGGCGTTCCGCTCTCCCTGGGGAGCCTGGAAGGGAATGAGTTTGCCATCACCGTCAGGAACGCCAATGCAGAAGAGATCAGCACATTCAGGAAAAACGCCGCCCATCTGCGCATCCCCAACTATTTCGGCGAGCAGCGGTTCTCCAGCAGGAATGCGGATATCGGGAAGCTCATCGTGCAGCGGAGGTTCGCGGAAGCGGTGCAGGAATTGCGCGCCAGCAGGAGCGAATATCTCCGGAAGGCAGATGAACCCATCGCCGCGCTCCGGGCCATCCCCAGGCGCCTGCTGAAGCTGTACGTCCATGCGTACCAGAGCCTGCTCTGGAACCGGGCTGCACGGGAGGCGGTGCAGCAGGGCCTGGAGGTCGATGAGCTGCCCATCATCGGGTTTGCAGCGGAGAAAGACGGGAAAACGGATGATATCATCGGCAGGGTGATGGAAGCAGAGGGCATCAGCAGCCGTGACTTTATCATCAGGCAGCTGCCGGACATCAGCGCCGCCGGCGGGACTCGCCGCCTCTGGATGGAGGTGAAGGATTTCCGCTGCGAAGTGCAGGGAAGCGCGGTTATCATGCAGTTCTTTCTCGGCAAGGGAAGCTATGCCACGACGTTGGTCCGGGAGCTGTTTCAGCCGAAATAGCCGAGGCGCTCTTCCGCATCCTCGGGCGCCACCCAGGATTCCTGCATCTTCCTGATGATGGCGGCAAGCGCGGGCTTGAGTAATTTCCATTCAGAAAATGTCGCCGAGATGAACGCCGATGTTTCCGCGTCGCCGTTGTCCAGGTCAAGGATGGCTGATTCCCGGGATATCCGCATGAGCTTGCTGAACAGCGAGAACGCCTCCGCCTTCTCCCCGTCGCTGAACAGGCGCTGCTCATGCATGGTGCTCACATTGGGCTCTGCCTGGAGCAGGTCCTCAAGCAGCTTGAGGTATGCATCAAGCTTCTCCATGATCCGCCGCCTAATCTCCCGCAGCAGGAAATGGGAGTTGTCGATGTAGGAGAGCTCGAACTCAGCGTCCATCTCCTTGAAGGGAGGGAGCGCATGCCGCTTCTGGAGCGCGCCGTATGCCTGGTCGATCGGTGGGGTTTCCATAGGGAACAGCCTCCGGTGGGAGTTGCACCCACGACCTTCTGATATCTTCGCAGCTACAAGTCAGACGCAATAGCTACTATGCTACGGAGGCATGGCTCCGGCAAGCGCAGCACTCTTTATAAACGTTGTGCAGCCTATTTCTGCCCCAATCCGAGCTCCGGCCAGAAGCGCTCTTCCGGCTCAGGCGCGAACACCCTCAGCTTGAGGTATTCCTTGGCTGCCTGCTGCCAGCGGTATGCCTCCCGGTAGAGCTCCTTGCGGTGCATCTCCCAGTTCTTCTTGTAGATACGCCGGAAGAACAGCGGAAAGACCGATTTGGTGAACCAGTTCTTCTGCCATTTGCCCTCGGGATCGATCACCAGCTTGGACACGAAGTTCAGCTCGACCTCCCCCCAGTTCGTGCTGTATTTCACCCCCTCATGGATGACCTCGGTGCTCTTCAGCAGGATGATGTGGTAGTTCAGCTCCAGCACAAAGCGGTAGAAGCTGCTTCCCGCAGGGTTCTTGGAGTTCCGCCAGTAGCACCAGACCTCCTTGCCGGATTCCTGCCGGATGCGCTCCAGCATCAGCACTTCCCCGAAGTCGCGGTCCGCCCGGCTGGCGTATTCATTCTGCACCAGCCATTCATGGAGCAGGTTGTAGAGCTCCTTCATGTTGAAGAAATCCTTGTGCTTCACGCTGAACCGGCCGACCACTTCCAGATGGGAGGCGGTCTTCGCATAGTTCGGGGTGGGCATGCCAGAGGACAGGAAAAAATCATATATAAAGGTTTCTAATCGGCGGTGATTTGAAGTTAAACAGCAAATGCTTGTGCGCCGTCGTGGCGTGCGGCAAACCGGGGGTCGCCCCCTTCGGGGTCCAGGAAACGCAAAGCGTTTCCGGGTACTCGGAAATCTCCGATTTCCGATAGGTTTGTAGGCGAAGCCGTCGCACCACCACTGACGGCGCAGTTTTGGCACTTAACTTGACAACACCACGATTCACCAAGATATTTAAAGAGAACGTCACTCTATGCCACCATGCTCATCGGCGTTGTCGGCAAGCCAAACACGGGAAAGTCAACCTTCTTCAAGGCCCTGACATTGGCTGATGTGGAGATAGCCAATTATCCCTTTGCCACCATCAAGCCGAACCATGGCGTGGGCTTTGTGCAGGTGGAATGCGTGGACAAGGAGTTCCAGGTCCAGTGCAATCCCCGGGAAGGATACTGCAAAGCGGGCTGGCGTTTTGTCCCGGTGGACCTGCTGGATGTCGCCGGCCTGGTGCCCGGGGCGCACCTCGGCAAGGGCATGGGCAACCAGTTCCTGGACGACCTGAACCAGGCGGATGCCCTGATCCACATCATTGACGTCTCCGGCTCGACCAATGAGAAAGGGGAGCCCATCAACCCCCTTTCCTATGATCCCGCAGAGGATATCAGGTTCCTGGAGACCGAGCTGGATTACTGGTATCTCCGCCTCATCACCAAGGGATGGAATGAGTTCGCCAGGAGGGTGCAGCAGGAGCATAGCGAGGTGCATAAGGCGCTCACCAAGCACCTCACTTCCTTCAGGGTGAGCGAGGCCCTGATGCAGGAGTCCATGAAGAGGCTCGATCTCCCCAGCATGATAACCGCCTGGAAAGACGAGGATCTCCTCAGGCTCGCGCATGAGCTCCGGGTGAAGACCAAGCCCATGATCATCGCGTGCAACAAGATAGATGTCCCGGGAGCGGAGAAGAACATGCAGCGGCTGGTGAAGCAGTTCCCCCACTATCCGCTCATCCCCTGCTCTGCAGAGAGCGAGCTGGCGCTGAAAGAGGCAGCCAGGCACCAGCTCATCGAGTATATCCCGGGAGGGGCATCGTTCGCCGTCACCGGAAAGCTCTCGGAGAATCAGCGGACAGCGCTGGAATTCATCCAGGGGAGCATACTGGACAGGCAGGGCTCCGCCGGGGTGCAGCAGGTGCTCAATGCAGCGGTCTTTGAGCTGCTCCGCTATATTGCGGTGTTTCCCGGGGGAGTGGGCAAGCTGCAGGACCAGGAGGGAAGGTTCATCCCGGACTGCTTCCTCATGCCGCAGGGCGCGACAGCCCTGGACTTCGCGTTCCGCATCCATACAGACCTGGGAAAGAAGTTCATCCGGGGGATAGATGTCCGGACCAGGCGCGTAATCGGCAAGGAATACCAGCTCCGTCACCGCGACGTCATCGAGATCGTGACGCAGCGCTGACATTCTGGACAGCCAGGCTCTGCTCCATGATGTCCATCGCCTGCCGCAGCTCGCTCTTCCCGACCTTGTCAGCAAGGTGCATCCGGGACAGCGCCTGTGCCATGCTGATCACCGCAGAGATAAGATGCGGATGGCTAAGCCGTGACTTTTTCTGGAGACGCTCGACAAATGCCAGCACCTCATGCTCCAGCGCGGAAGGGAACTGCACGCTGACCGATGATGCGAAGCGGGCAAAGTCCTGGAACAGGGCAAGGTCAGCGGCAGAGAGTTGCCCGGCATCAGGAATATCCTCTTTCCCCTTCTTCAGGAAAAAGATTAGGGAGAATGCGCGCAGCAGGGGCGCGGAAATCGGAAGGGCTTCGGCGGCAAGGGATTTTCTCGGGGAAACGGCGGCGAGCACCTTGATGCGGGCATCAAGGGTGGGCTTTCCCCGGGGATGGGCCTCCCCCTTTTCCATGGCGGAGGCAAGGGCTGCCTGCTCACTGTTGTTCAGATGCTGCAGCCCGCTCAGGCAGCATAAGCCCTGGTCTGCCTGCTGCAGGGCGCTGAAGACCGCTCCGGCTGCCTTCTTGCGGGAGAATGCCGCTGCTGATGCGCGCGGCGCCAGGGCTGCGGCGTCATGGAGCAGCTGCTGCTCTGCCCCGGTGTCTCCTGCCAAAAGGATATGGAAGCGTTCCCGGGAAAAGATCTGGAGGAGTATCGCTTCCTTGGCTGCAGGAATCCGGAGATGCGGCGCGAGCAGCGCGCTCAGGTGGAGGGGATGGTCAGCTATCCGGTGGAACAGCTTGTGCTCGACCTTGCTCCGCACCTTGGCATTGATGGATGCGGCAAGCTCCTCCAGATGGCTGCCGGCAGCCAGCAGGTGCAGCTGGGGAAACGCCTCGTCGGTCACCACCCCGGTCCCGAACGTGGGAAAATGGATGGCCAGCTTCCGCTGGCGGTATGCAGCGTAGATGATATCCTGCTCTTCGGAACTGAGGTGCTTCCCGATCGACTCCAGCTTGGTCTGGTCGTCGTGGCGCAGGGGCCGGAGCTGCCGGAAGAGGTCAAGGAAAGACATAGGAAAATAAGGGAACGGGAGGTATATATGGGTTGCGGAAGGGGTTGGTGCGA
>Ga0209542_10012963_pt1 | contig 14474 bp, 12 predicted proteins | sample RifCSPhighO2_01_FD_184028 | JGI IMG/M metagenome (GOLD analysis project Ga0209542, IMG submission 184028) | Soil microbial communities from Rifle, Colorado - Rifle CSP2_plank highO2_0.1 (SPAdes) (version 2) | ecosystem: Environmental > Terrestrial > Deep subsurface > Rock core/Sediment ...
CCAAAGGCGATCAACCCGAAGCCATAAAAAAGCTGACGGAAAATTTAAAAAGGGGTAAAAAACACCAAGTGCTTTTGGGCGTGACGGGCAGCGGAAAAACATTTACCATGGCGTCGGTTATTGAAAAAGTCCAAAAACCCACCCTGGTCATTTCACCTAACAAAACCCTGGCCGCCCAACTGTACCAAGAATTTAAAGAATTTTTTCCCAACAACGGCGTCCATTATTTTGTGTCGTATTACGATTATTACCAACCCGAAGCTTACATCCCCCAAACAGACACATACATAGAAAAGGACGCGAAGATAAACCAAGAAATTGACCGGCTGCGCCACGCAGCCGCCCAAGACGTTTTAAGCAGAAAAGATGTCATTGTGGTGGCTTCGGTTTCTTGCATTTATAACATCGGCTCTCCCGAAAACTACCAAAATGTTGCTTTTGAAATAAAAACGGGGCAAAAAATAAAGCGCAAGGATTTTATGCTGCACTTAATCACGCTTCAATATAAAAGAAACGATATTGAATTTAAACCGGGCCAATTCCGAGTACGCGGAGAAATTATTGAAATTAATTTGGTGACCGGAGAAAAAATATTACGCGTAGAATTTGATGGAGATAAAATTGGCAAAATTTCAGAGTCGCCGTCCGGGCCACATACCAAATACCAAATACTTAATACCAAATACACGTTATTTCCCGCTACCTTCTGGGTTGCCCCGCAAGATAAAATAAAAATTGCGTTGTCTAACATTCGGCTGGAATTGCAAGAACGGCTGAAAATTTTAAAAAAACAAAATAAATTAGTTGAGTATCAGCGTCTTGAACAACGGGTCAATTACGACTTGGAAATGCTGCAAGAAACCGGCTTTTGCCACGGCATTGAAAACTATTCAAGCCAGCTTGAATTTAGAAAACCAGGCGAGCCGCCATTTTCGCTGGTTGATTATTTCAATCATTTTAACCCTGACGGATCGCTTATTTTTATTGACGAGTCGCACATTTCTCTTCCGCAAATTAAAGCCATGTCGGTGGGAGACAAAATTAGAAAAGACACCTTAATTGACTATGGATTCCGCCTGCCAAGCGCCATAGACAATCGGCCCTTGAAATTTGATGAATTCCAAAAAAGGCAAAAGCAGTCAATTTATGTTTCGGCTACGCCCGCCGCGTATGAATTGGAGAAATCTGGCAAGCATGTTGTTGAGCAAATCATCCGGCCGACGGGATTGCTGGAGCCGTCTATTGAAGTTAAAAAAACTGAAAACCAAATACAAGATTTATTAAAAGAAATTGAAAAAACGGTTGCTCAAAAGCAGCGCGTTTTGGTAATTACTTTAACCAAAAGATTAGCTGAAGAAATTTCAGATTATTTGGCCGAACGGAAAATAAAATCGCAATATTTGCATTCGGAGGTAAAAACCATGGAGCGCCCGGAAATTTTAAAAAATTTAAGACAGGGAAAATATGATGTGCTTGTAGGAATTAATCTTTTGCGAGAAGGATTGGATTTGCCCGAAGTTTCATTAGTCGCTATTTTGGATGCCGACAAAGAAGGCTTTTTGCGCAATAAAACCACACTTATCCAAACCATGGGCCGGGCGGCGCGCCACAAAGACGGCCGGGTTATTTTGTATGGCGACAAAATTACCATGTCCATGCAAAGCGCTATTGATGAAATTAACCGGCGCCGAAAAATCCAAGAGGATTACAACAAAAAAAACCATATTACGCCATCGGCAATTATAAAAGACATCCGCGACTGGGGATTTTCAAAAAAAGAAGATATTGTGGAAGAATTTTATTTGGTTAATGATAAAAAATTATTGGAAAAAGAAATGAAAATAGCCGCCAAAAATCTGGATTTTGAAAGGGCTGCGGAGCTCCGCGATTTGATAGATAAAATAAAAACGAAAAAGAATTAAACCAAAAAGCCGCCCGCGGGCGGCTTTTTTTATTCAAACAATGTTAAAATACTAAAATTTAATACTATTCAACAAAAGCGCTACTCCATTAATAAGATCTGAATTGGCAATCCACTTATCGTCATTATTTTTAATTAACTCTTCGTTATCCTTTATTGTGCTTTTTAACTTCTCTAAATTATTTTTTGCTTTTTCTGTCTTTGCAGCACTTATCTTTTTATCTAACCTTTCGTAAAATTCATCAAAACTATTTTCGTCTTTTAATTTTTTAATAAATTTACTGGCCTTTATTTCTTTTTTATCTCCTCCCAACCAAGAAGGAGCATTTTCTTTCCACCAAGACTTAGCACCTTTCAATGGCTTAGATTCAAGAGACCCGGCGATAACCCCTGTCATTTCCCCCTTAAAACTCCTCGTTTTTTCTTTTTTTGTGATTTGAGTTTCATCTGCCACTCCTGAAATTGTTTCATAAGCAGGCACTTCTTTGACTTCCACAGTTGGTATGGTTGCCTCTTGAGCCAATTGGATAATTTTACTTTTTAGCGCCGATTCTTTTTTTATCCTTTTAATTAAATCTTCAACTGATTTTTTATCCCCCCTTTCCGCCGCAGATTCAATTGCTTTAGTGTGAGCTATAAAACTTTCTATTTTTGATTTTTCTTTTTTAAATCTTTCTGTTTCTTTTTGTATGCTTAAAATTTCTACTAATTCAGTAAAGTTATTTGCGTCTTCTATTTTTAAAGACGGCTTAATTATTTCTTCTTTTAGTTTTCGTATTTTTTCTGCCTTGCTTGCATCATCTTCTTTTGTTTTATTTTCTATGGCTGGCGCAACTTCTGGCGCATTTTCCATGGCTGCCTGTTTCGCATTTAAATTTTCCTTTTCTTTCCTTTCAACTATCTTTTGTTTTATGGTATCTCCCGATATTTTACTGCGCAAAGCAATCAGTTCTTTTTCATCTAAATTGCCCTTTTTTAACAAATCAAATCTTTCGCTTATAATTTCCAAAACTGCCTCGCATTGATTTATAAGATGATCCTTCCGCTTGTCAGTTAACCTGCCTTTTGTTGACACAATTTCAGCCTTATCATTTTCATTTTTTAAATACTTCTTTAGCAAATCAACATCAGCTTCTTGTTTATTTTTAACTTCATCCAAAATACGCTCGGCATTGCCTTTGGCTTTATTTAAAAAGTTTTCTACTTTTTCAACTTCCGGATTTGGCAGTGCTTCTGATTTTTTTTCTTCTAAAACTCCTTCGCCAAATGCTCTTTCTTCCTGTTGATTCTCTATTTTTTTTGAAGCTTGGCTTTTTCTAACCGCCCCATAATCTCTAATTCGTTTATAATTTTCTATGTCTGCTTCTCTTGCTTTTTCTTCTTTGGCAATAATTCTATCCAAAACTTCCCTCACAACTTCTTGTTCTTTTCCTTTTGCTTCAACTGCCTTGTCAATATTTTCTTCTGCTTTTTGTATTTTTAAATTAATTGCGCGATCTTTTTCAGTGCTTGGCGATTTAGCTGGTTTTATTTCTGCTTTAGGCGTCAGTGGGAGTGTTGCCTCTTGCTCTTTGATAATAGCATTATATTTTTCTCTTTTTTTATTATCTAAAAGGTTATCTTTTGCATCAACAAGTTTTTGTATCATTTTAGCTGCTTCTTCTTCATTTATTTCTCCGGTGTCCTTTTTAGCCATTATTTCTTCATATTTCTTATCGTAAGATTCCTGGGCTTGTTTTTTGATCTGTTTTTTCCCTAAAGTAGAATCAATTTCTAAAACATCATAAAAGTTAGGAAGTTTATTCTCTTTATTTACTTTTTTTATATCAACATCTGAAACTGTTTCTTTGGTATCCAAAGGCAGATCAGTGTCTGAGATTGTCTCATTAGTACCGATTTCTGGCTTTAAAGTTTCTTCTGTATTTGGTTGTTGTTCTGCTTTTGCCATAAATAATTAAAAAAATTAATAGTTATATGATAAGTTAATACTACCACTTTTAAAAAACGTTGTCAAGGACTTGCAAAAAACGGGGCTGTCCTGTATATTATCCATATTACATTAAAATATAATTTTCATCTATGGCAATTATAAAATCAGCGAAAAAAGCCATTCGGCAGAATAAGACCCGCAGGGCCAGGAATTTGATTTACATTAATAAAATGAAAAGCTTGATAAAAGAAGCCAAAACTCTTGCTTTACAGAAAAAAGCGAAAGAAGCCAAGGAGATTTTACCAAAAGTATATGAAATTTTGGACAAAGCAGCTAAAGTCGGCGTCATTAAGAAAAACACTGCTTCAAGAAAAAAATCCAGAATAGCAAAGTTAATAGAAAAAATAAAGTAAAACCGCCCCAAAGGCGGTTTTTAAATTTGCGCAATGAGCAAGTCTAAAGCTGTTTCTGCCTCAATTTTTCCTATTTTAATTGCCGCATCAATTTGGAAAATATTACGATAAATTCTTTTTAATTCTTCAAAAGAAAATTGATTGCACATAAAATAAGTTTTCTTTACCACAAAAGGGTGCAAACCGCTTTTTTTAACAATAGAAGCATACATCATTCCCTTTTGCGCCAATTCTTTTACAATGAGCAGGTTTTTAAACTGATAAGCAATCATGCTAAGGACATAAAATGGGCTGTCGCCGTTTTCCAAATGTTTTTGCAAAAATGCCAGCGCTTGCCTTTTATTTTTCTGACCAATAGCGTCAATGGTTTTAAATATTTCTGTTTCAATGTTTGGTCGGACGTGCAACTCAATATCGTCTTTTTTAACCACAGCCCCGTTCTTAAAATCCGCCAACTTTTTAATTTCACTTGAAAGCCGCCACAAATCTCTCCCAGCATAACTCAAAAGCAAGTCCAGGGCATCATTGTTAATATCTTGATTTAGTTTTTTCTCGCTATGCGAGATCTCGCGCAGCGAGACAAATTCTTTTTGCACCCAAGTTTTTATATTTTTACCATCCAGCAACTTAAATTCTTGAGATTTGCCTTTTGTTAAAGATTTAAAAAGTTTTGTCCTTTGATCAGCTGTTTGGCTTTCATGCACCACTATAACATCTTTAAACGACTCTAAATTTTTAATTTCTTCTAAAAAATCTTCCTGAAATTCTTTGTTTAAAAAAACATTTTTTAAAACCACCAATTTTTTTTCTGAAAACATTGGTGAAATTTTAAAGTTATTATAAAAATCGGCAAAATCAATTTCACCAGCATCCGCATAAATCAAATTCAAGGCGCTTTTGCGCACCTTTTTGTATTGGTCAATAATTTCATCCAATTTTTGTTTTGACCGGTAAGAATCCTCCCCATATAAAAATATCACCATAAAAGTTATAGACAAAAACTATAGACGCCCGACGTCCAATAATTGGACGTCGGGCGTCCAATTTTCTTAGTTAATTAATATACTTTCATATGCCGCAAGTTCTCTTTTATACAAAATCCAATCTATCATATTATCAGTCAGTCCCTTTTCGCCACCCATTGTATTTGAAATAAAATTTCTTTCTGTTATAGAAGGAAAGTTTTTAATACCGATATAGTCTAGGAAACTTGACCATCGATAACCTGTTTTTAAAAATTCCATAACTTCTTGGTTCGAATGATTTTTGATACCCTCTTCTTTAAATTTCGGCTCAATAATAGAAATGGGGTTAGAGTGAATATAATTCACTGCAACCCTTAATTGATTATCATCTTTAATATGCACCGATTGAAACCTGTTTTGAAACACATATCCTTTGCGCTGGTTTTTTTGGTTAAAATATCTTCCATACCCACTGCCTAACTTCACCATGAACTTATGTATTCCATTCTCTTTAGTTTGCTTTAATAATAAGTGGATATGGTTAGGCATAAAACAAAACGCTAAAATATCAACCAAAACATCTCTTGTATCAACAAACCCAGAATTATTGGACGTCGGGCGTCCAATTTCTTTGGCTGTTGCTTTTTTGAATCTATTTCTCTCATTTCTTTTTTCTTGGATAGTAACTGGTTTGGTATTATTGAATTCGTAAATAGAAAAAATACCGCGATAGTGATCATTTATATCTTTAAATATAACATTTCCGTCTATCCCCCTTAAAATAGTATGGTAAATTTCGTCATTGGCAAACTCTACTTTTCTATATGGCATAATTAAGAAATTGGACGCCCGACGTCCATTTTTACATCCATTTTTATTTTTTATAATTTTTGGCATGTGGGGCAGAAAAAGGCGCTTCGGCCGCCGAATTTTATCCTTTTAATAGTTGTTTTGCACCTTTGGCAGGGTTCTTTTTCCCTTTTATAAACCCTTCTTTCGTCGTCAAAATTACCCTTTTTACCATCAACATCCCTGTAATCAGAAAAACTTTCACCTCTTAATTTAATACCTGCCAGCAAAACTTTTTTTATCGCATCATAAAGGGCTTTTAATTCTTTTTGTGATAATTTTGCAACACTTTTTTCCGGATGGATCTTTGACCACCAAAGCGCCTCATTTGAATAAATATTACCAATGCCTGCAATGACCTCTGGCACCATAATTACCTGCTTTATTTTCCCTTTTTTACCTTTCAAAACTTCTTTGAATTTTTCAAAAGTAAAACTTTTTTCCAGGGGTTCCGGCCCCCAACCATTAAATTCAGCCGAAGCTAAAAATTCTTCCGTGCGCCATAATTCCACTTTGGCAAATTTACGCAAATCAGACAAGGCAATCATTTGGCCGTCATCCATAAAAAATATAATATGCAAAAATGTATTTATTTTTTCTTCCAGTGGGCCTTTTTTAACCGGCTGCCATTTACTGCCTTCCATTTTCCAGCGGGCCACCATTAAATGCCCCGTCATTTTCATGTGAACTAGCAAAGAGTATCCATCCGATAATTCAAAAATCACATTTTTGGCCCGGCGCCAGATTTTTTTTATTTTCTTGCCTTTTAATTCTTTTTTAAACAAATCAAAATCTTTCGGCTTTTTCACTGTTTTTTTCCAATCCGACCAGACATCAACAAAGGTCCGATTAAGGACCTTTTTATTCAAGCCATCTACTGTTGTTTGAACTTCAGGTAATTCTGGCATGACTTTTATTTTAATAAAAGTCATCGAGCACAAAATGTTTTAACATTTATGTGCTTGATGTTATAACTTTATGTATTTTACTCTTCTGTATCATCCTCCTCCGCCACAACTTCTTTTTTATTTTTACGCCCATTCAGCTCCTTTTTTAAGTCTTTTATCCTTTCTTTTAATTCTAAAATTTCCTCTTCTTTGGGCTGGTCTTTAAATTTTTCCAATTCCGAACCAATCCTCTGCAATTCCAATGTCCTATTTTTCACTTTTTGTTCTAATGCATTTATGGTTTCATCAAGCGCCTGCGTCCTGGCTTTCACTTTTATATCCACCGCCCTTTCCATATTTTCGTTCTGGTTTTTGCTTTGTTCAAAATCATCGGCTATTTTATTAAAAACTCTTGCCAGTTCGCCCAGCTCGTCTTTATTCTCTAGGTAAAACCTGCTTTTTAAGTCGCCCTTGCTTAAATTATCAGCTTTTTGCAAAAGTTCTTTAACGGGTTTGGAAAATTGCTGGCCGGTGGCAAAACCGAATAAAAATATATAAATTGTAAGCAGTAAAAAAATAATGTAAAAACTTAAATTCAGATTTTCGTAATTAAACCCTATAAATGCAACTATGACAAAAAGCCCCGCCAAAATTATAGGATATGCAATTTTAAAAGAAATTTTTAACATAAAATTTTAAGGCATATTAGACCTGTTGCGTAATAGGCTTTTACTGCAAATTGCATATTTCGGCCGCAAATTTGCTATAATTTTTCTGCTTATACATTGTATAAACCTCAAAATTCTATCAAATTTGCAACTCGAAATCTTCAATTTTCGTCACAAAGCCTATTATGCAACAAGTCTATATTTTTTTATTATATACCATTTTACCCTTGCAATCAAAATATAATTTCCGGCAATCTGTTAACAAGCGTATTAAATCCCAGTTCACTAAAAATGGCTTTGACTTTTTGCTGGTCAAAATTGCCAAACTTGCAGTCTTCTAATTTAAAATCTATATCCACATCTTTTTTAGTTTTGACTAATTCAAGCGACAAAAACGCTTTTTCTTTATTGTTTTTCAATGTTTCTTTTACTTTGGGTTTTAGCACCGCAGTATCGGTGGATATTTCAGAATACAAATTTTCAATACTGCCATGTGTTTGGATTAATTCAGCTGCCGTGGTTTTGCCAATCCCCGGCACCCCCGGCACATTATCTGACGCGTCTCCGGTCAAAGCTTTAAAATCATTCATTTGCAGTGGTTTTACGCCAAAACGTTCCACCACCCTTTGCTCATCATAAACAACACTGTCTTTTATGCCTTTACCCAACGTGTATAATTTTACTTTTTCATTGACCAACTGTAAATTATCCAAGTCCCCGCTTAAAATAAAAACTTGCGCTTCTTGTTTTGCCCGCTCTGCAATGGTCGCCACCAAGTCGTCTGCTTCAAACCCTTCTTTTTCAAAAATAGGAATGCCAAAAGCCGTTAAAACATTTTTCATAATCGGCATTTGGGAAACAATCCCGTCTGGCATTGGCGCCCTGTGAATTTTATAATCTTTAAATTCTTCATGGCGGAAAGTTGGTTTTTTAGTGTCAAAACAGGCGACAATGTAATTGGCCTCTAAATCTTTTATAGATTTAAATAAAATCAGCAAAAATCCGTATACAGCATTTGTCAGCTGGCCGTTTTTATTTGAAAGCGGCGGCAGGGCATGAAAAGCCCGATATAATAGAGAGTGTCCGTCAATGATAATTAATCTTTTTTCTTCTGACATTTTTATATTGTAATGTAAAAGTTCCAAATAAAAAAGTCCTCCGTATTTCCATAGAGGACCAAAAGCGATTTAGTTAAGCGCACGCAATCTTTTAATTAAGCTCCTTCGTCTTGTTGGGGAGAGTTTTATTATGCGTTCAAATAGCCAGTCTTCTTCTGTCAACATTTTAACTCTTCCCAAGTTAGTCATATTTTTGAGTTGTTGTATCTCTTTGGTGGTAAGTTGATATGCTGTTATTACCTCACCAATATTACTTGCCAAAACTTTTCTTCTCCCTGTTTCAATGGAGGATATCCAAGCAAAATTCTTATTGACCCTCGCCGCAGTCACCGCTTGATTCTCCTTATTTTTTTGCCTAATAAAAAAAAGAAAATTTCCAATTGACCCGTGGGCACGAGAATAACCACCAATGAAACCAAACTCACTAGGACGCATAACGGTTCTCCTAAAAGAAATGAGCGACATTAACTATTTTATTAATATCGCTTTATCTGCTAATTGTCAACTCTCGTTTATTTTCTTCCAGGTGGTTAAATTTTATTTCTATAGTATTTTTTGACAACAGATCTTTTATCTTTTCCGGCCATTCAATGGCCACAATATTTTTGGGATCTGAAATTATTTCTTTAATGCCCAACATCTCCAAATCTTCTTTGTTTTCTAGCCGATAACAATCAATGTGATAAAAATTCTTAAAATAGTGCAACGTCAGACGTTGCACTATTTTAAACTTCTTCATGAGAATAAAGGTGGGGCTTAATATTTTTTCTTTAATGCCAAGGCCTTTTGCAAAGCCCTGTAAAAAGGTGGTTTTACCTGCGCCCAAGTCTCCCTGCAACGCTAAAACCACCGCTGAATTTTTCAAGCCAGAAGTTAAAATTTCTTTGGCGAAATCTTCGCCAACTTTTTGAGTTTCTTGAAAACTGTTTGTTATAAATTTGTCCACTTGATTTTTATAACTAAATAATATAGTTTGAAACCATGACCCCTATAGAAGCAAAACAACTCATTTCTGACGCTAAAAATATTTGCATAATTCCCTTTGAACATGAGCCAGAAAGCTTAACTGCTGCTTTGGCTCTTTTTTATACTTTAAAAGAATTGGGCAAAAATGTAAACCTGATTACCGAAGAATTCCCCGAAAAATTGAATTTTTTAGTGCCATCTTTAGACTTTATTTCCTCTCCCAAAAACTTTGTCATTTCAATTCCAAGAAATATCGCCGATGTTTCCCAAATTTACTACGAAAAAAATGAAGAAAGCTTAAAAATACATTTAACGGTAGATAAGGGGCAGATTAAAAAAGACAACATTTCTTTTTACTTCCAGGAAGCCAAGCCAGACTTGGTTATAACCTTGGGAATAGCCGACATGCAAAGCCAGTTGGCGGGCCAACTTAATTCTTTTGGATTTTTACTAAACTCCCCGATTTTAAATATTGATAACAGCGAAATTAATAAAAAGTTTGGCAAAGTTAATATCATAGAAAACAAATCTCTTTCTGAAATCGTCCAAAATATTATAATGTCTTTTGGTGAAAACTTAATTAAACAAAATACTGCTAATTGCCTGCTTGCAGGATTGGTTATTTATTACGAAAACTTCAAAAGCGTCAAAACAAGCCCTGAAATTTTCCAACTTTCCGGAGAATTAATCAAAAAAGGCGCCAACCATCATCAAATCATTGAAAATCTATACAAAGCAACAGAAAAGGAAATTAACTTTTTGGGCAAAATATTCCAAAATATGCGAAGCGCCGACTACAGCACTTCGGTTGCAATGCTGGACTCAAATGAATTCCATAATTTTGCGGAAACAGAATCAATGGCGGCAATAGAAAAAATTAAAATAATGGGACTGCAAAATGATTTACTAGTGCTGTGGCAAAGTCACAATTCAGATCCGGCAATTAAGGGATTCTTCTATTCAAAAAAGTCCGAACAGGTAAAAAAAATTTCCTCTTATCAGCCCCTTGATTCCGCCTGGGGCAGGCAAAACGCAAAGAAAGAAGACCGTGCTTTCATATCAATACCAGGAACAGACATTACAAAGGCAAAAGACGCGATATTGGCAAAACTAAATGTTTTGCAACATATGTTCAATTAAAAAATATTAACTGTTTTATGGCTGAAGAAATAAAAAAAATACTCGGAGGCGTCACCATTAACCCAGAAATAATCAGCGACGTTAAAAAAAATGCCGGTAGTATTTTGTCGTTTGGCAAAAAAGTTGAAGAATACCTAACCCAAAGCACCACTGATTTTTTAGATGTCATTTTATTTGGAGCAATAAATCTTGGAGCTTCCGACATACATATTGAACCACAGGAGGATAAAATAAGATTACGAATCCGTCTTGACGGCATTTTACAAGATGCTGTTTTTTTTGACCAAACTATTTACCGCAACTTACTCAGCCGGTTAAAACTTTTGTCAAAATTAAAATTAAACATTACCGAAAAACCGCAAGACGGCCGATTTACTATTGCCGCAAACGACTTGCTGATTGAAATAAGGACTTCCAGTCTGCCATCAGAGTACGGCGAATCAATTGTGATGCGAATTTTAAACCCTAAAAATTTAATTGGTCTGGAATCTTTGGGATTAAGAAAAGATTTGTACAAAATTTTGGAAAAAGAAATCAAGCGGCCTAATGGGATGATTGCCGTTTCTGGCCCCACTGGATCCGGAAAAACTACCACCCTATACGCCTTTTTAATGAAGATCCAAAACCCGGAAATTAAAATTATCACCATTGAAGACCCAATTGAATACCACTTAACAGGAGTTTCTCAAACCCAAGTGGCGCCCGAACAAGGATATAGTTTTTCAAAAGGGCTGATGTCTATTGTAAGGCAAGACCCGGATGTTATTTTGGTTGGCGAAATCCGTGACTCTGAAACTGCCAAAATTGCCCTTCAAGCATCGCTGACTGGACACTTGGTTCTTTCAACAATCCACACCAATGATGCCGCCGGAACTATTCCAAGATTAGTTGATTTGGGCGCTGAGTTATCAGCCATAGCGTCTGCTATTAAAACCATTATCAGCCAAAGACTTGTCAGGACCGTTTGCAAAGATTGTTCCATATTAACCAAACCCTTGCCAGAAGAGTTATCAGAAATTAAAAAGGGGTTGAAGGGCATTTCAAAAGATACGGGTGTACCTAAAAATTTAGACGCCATAAAAATTGCCAAAGTTTCAGAAAAAGGATGCAAGGCCTGCAATTTTACAGGATACAAAGGCAGAAAAGGTATTTTTGAAGTGTTTTTAGTTGATGGCCAAATGGAAAAATTCATTTTAACCGGGCCGTCGGTGGCATCTATTAAAGAATTATTAATTAAAAAAGGAATGGTCACTATTTACCAATCGGGATTAATTGAAGTAGTGCTGGGCCACACTACCATGCAAGAAGTTAAAAAAGTGGTTGAGGCGGATGAGTAGGGTCACTCGGGCAGTTCTGTTAAAAGAGCACGCCGTCGGCTAAAATTACATGCTTTGCATATTTTAGCCGCGCCTGACTCTCGGCGCCCACAAGGGGGCGCCTCCGAGACGGTCTTTTAACAGAACTGCCCTCGCTATTTTGGTTTTTAAAAGCCGACTACTAAAAATAAAACAGCTCTGGAGTTGGAGGCGTCATTGTATCTGGGATACAAGTAAAAGCTTGTTTAGGGTTTAATCGAGCCGGAGCAAGATTAACCATTCTAAGACAAACTCATATAAAGCCTCCAACTTCAGAGCTGTTTTGGTAAAATACTTTGAATTACGAAATGCATTCTAGGGATTTTTTCCAAATTTCTCCAGACGGAAATGTGATAGAATTCCAAAACGTAGCAAGCTACGTTTTGGAATTATTGCGCATTTCCGTTGAAATTTGGAAAAAAGACCTGAAAAGCGTTTAATATGGTGCATTTCGTAATTCAAAGTAAAATAACGTTAAAAATGGGTGAAAGCACCCAATGTTTCCATTATATCACCTTACAACTCACATGTCAAGTCTTCACCCATGTTTTGAGCAAATTGTCAATAAATGTATAATAAAATCACAAATTTATTATTTTAGTAAAATTATATAAAACATGGGTGAAGACTCAAGCATTTTAGACAAAAAACCGGATAAAGACGATGAAATCCTGGACTCCGCCCTGCGCCCCAAAAACTGGTCGGATTACATGGGCCAGGAGAAAATTAAGGAAAATATCCGCATTATCCTCACCGCGGCAAAACAACGGGGGCAATCCCCCGACCATTTGCTTTTGTACGGCAATTCTGGATTAGGGAAAACCACCTTGGCGCATTTAGTTGCGCTGGAAATGGGAAAGCAAATCCGTATGACTTCCGGACCGGCTATTGAAAGGGCTGGCGACTTGGCCGCTATTTTAACCAACTTACAAGAAGGCGATGTTTTATTTTTGGACGAAATCCACCGGATGCATAAAACCATTGAAGAATATATTTATCCGGCCATGGAGGATTATAAATTGAATTTAATTTTGGGCAAAGGGCCGATGGCGCGGACTATGGAATTGAAATTGCCCCATTTTACCATTATTGGAGCCACCACGCGGCCCGGGATGCTATCTTCGCCCTTGCGAAACCGCTTTGGCGCCACTTTCCAGTTGAATTTTTACAAATCCGAGGACATTGAAAAAATTGTTGAAAGATCGGCCAGGATTTTGGGCATTCAAATTGAGCCCTTAGCCATACAAATTATTGCCAAACGATCGCGGTTTACGCCGCGGGTGGCAAACCGTCTTTTAAAAAGAGTCCGCGATTTTGCCCAAGTGCATGGCATGGGGGTTGCAACAAAAGACATCGCCGAGCACGCTTTGGCATCTTTGGAGGTTGACCATATGGGATTAGAGCCCGGGGATATAAAAATTTTGACGGCCTTAATTGAAAAATTTGACGGCGGTCCGGTGGGCTTGCAATCTTTGGCTGCCGCAGCCATGGAAGAAGAGGATACTATTTTGGATATGTACGAACCCTACTTGATGCAATCTGGGTTTATTGAGCGCACACCCAAAGGCCGCATCGCCTCCCGTCTGGCTTACGAGCATCTTGGCTTAAAATACAAGAAACAAAATAATTTAAAAACCTCGAATTACGAAATGCCAGCATGACTGCAAGTTTCAGGTCTTTTCTCCAAATTTGGAGAAAATCCCATGAAAGCATTTCGTAATTCGAGGTTAAAAAATGAAAAAATGGGTTTTGTTTTTTCTCTTTTTAATTTTACCGCTTTTTGCTTTTGCGGCTAATAAAGTTGAAATAAATACTGCTTCACTGCAACAGTTGGATGAAATTATAGGGATTGGGCCGGCGCTGGCGCAAAGAATTGTAGATGCCCGGCCATTTTATTTGCTTGACGATTTATTGAAAGTAAAAGGCATTGGCGAAAAAACATTGCAGAAAATAAAAGAGCAAGCCTTGGCTTATGTTGCCGGCCAAAACCAGCAACCCATACAAACAGCCACCCCAACACCAATGCCGCCGCCAGCGCTTACAACAACGCTTCCGCCAACACCAGCGATAATATACCCGGACGGCGTTTTTATAAATGAAATTTTGCCAAGCCCCGCCGGCCCAGATGAAACCGATGAATGGATTGAATTATACAATTCAAATTCTAGTGATGTTGACTTGCAAAGTTGGAAAATCCAAGACACAGAAGGCACAATTACAAGTTATGTTTTTGGTAAAAACGCTAAAATAACAGGTAAAGGA
>Ga0209542_10012964_pt1 | contig 14473 bp, 16 predicted proteins | sample RifCSPhighO2_01_FD_184028 | JGI IMG/M metagenome (GOLD analysis project Ga0209542, IMG submission 184028) | Soil microbial communities from Rifle, Colorado - Rifle CSP2_plank highO2_0.1 (SPAdes) (version 2) | ecosystem: Environmental > Terrestrial > Deep subsurface > Rock core/Sediment ...
TGCTTAGTAACGCCGGGGTCGAACGTAAAATGCAAAATTTTGTTATTGACGCGCGCGATTGACGGATTAGTCGTGACCGCGCCCTCAAGGTTGGCGACGCGCGCGTCCGCGTCCGCAAAAAGGTCTATCGTGCTTGTCGAAAAAAGCGACGCAACTCCGTCCGCATCGGCGCTCTTGCCCACGTTGCGGTCGAGCATAATGTCCCCGACAAAAAGAACACGGACGGGTATCTCCTCCGGCGCCCGCGTCGGCGCGTATGCCGGCGCGGGTGCGCAGTACGCGAGAACGGCGGCGGTTATAAAAAGTCCGCCGCCGGCCAGCAGTCTCCTCATGCCTCCTGTTGCGCCGCGAGCAGAGCGTCGACAATCGGATGCAGGCCGCCGGCAAATATCTTCGGCAGGTTGTGCCAGTCCTCTTTTATCCGGTGGTCGGTGACGCGGTCCTGCAAAATGTTGTAGGTGCGGATTTTCTCCGAGCGGTCGGCGGTGCCTATCTGCTCTTTGCGGGTCGCGGCATGCTTGGCAGCTTCCTGTTGCTCTTGGAAAACGTCGAGTTTTGCCAACAGCACGGCCATCGCCTGCTCGCGGTTTGCCATCTGGCTGCGCTGCGATTGCGAGCGCGCCTCCAGCCCGGTCGGCTTGTGCACCAGGCGCACGGCGGTCTCCACTTTGTTGACGTTCTGCCCGCCGGCGCCTCCAGCGCGCGAGAACTCCATCTCGATATCGCCGGGATTAACCTCAAATTTGTGCTTTTTGCGTATCGGCAAAATCGCCACCGACGCGGTCGAGGTGTGCACGCGGCCCGACTTTTCGGTCGCGGGGACGCGCTGGACGCGGTGCACGCCGGTTTCAAAACGCAGGTTTTCGTATACGCCAAGACCGCGGATTTCGAACACCGCTTCTTTGTAGCCGCCTAAGTCGGTCTTGCTGAGGGACAATGCGCTCACGTGCCAGCCCATCGCAATAGCGTACCCCTTGTACATGTTTGCCAACTCCTCGGCAAACAAGGCCGCCTCCTCCCCGCCCACGCCGGCGCGCACCTCGAGCACCACCTCGTTGGGAAACTCCTCGCTCCCCGCCTGCGCGGCGAGTATTTTATCCATTTCGGCGATAAGCATCTTCTGCTGTTCATAATCGCCGTCCATCATCTCTACCGCCTTGGCGAGGTAGGCGGTCTTTGGATTGTCTTTGTATTTGCTTAAATCCATCTACTTCGACTTCTTTGCGGTTGCTTTGGAGCTGCGCGCCTTAAACTTCTCTACGCGGCCGGCGGCGTCGAGTATTTTGTCATTGCCGGTGTAAAACGGGTGGCATGCCGAGCAGATTTCGACATCGAGCTTCTCTTTAGTTGAGCCCACGGCAAAGGCGCGCCCGCACGCGCAGGTAGCCTTAGCGCCGGAGAAATAGGTCGGATGTGTCTCGGTTTTCATAAACAATAAGATACCACAAAGAAAAAAGGCGCGCAAATGCGCGCCTCGAGTAAATTACCGTTTGTAATATCCCGACAATGCGCCGCTACCCAGAGCCAGCGCCGAAAGAAGCCCTCCGAACAAAATATTGCCGGCGATACTTTTTGACTCGGGCTGAAGTACGTAGCACAACATAACCATGAACGCACAACCGCTTGTCAGCGAGAAAAGCCAGAAGACGATATTAATACCGCCCACGAGACCGCCAGCTAACTCGTGACCATCCTTATGAAGTGCGTCAGTGTCCTTGAGCGTACAGGCTAATTTTCGGGCTCCTTCATGCAAGATGAAGGCTGTAACCAAACCCGCAACAAGCAATGCCACCTGCATAGCCAGCTCCGCATCAATTTTGCCGAACATTGCTTCCTCCCGATTGTTGTTACTCCAGACAAATCTGACAAAAGCCTAACAATTCTACTTAAACAAATCAACTTCTTATATTAACCATGTCAGTAGCTATAGCTTACCTTATGGTTACAGTTTGAAATCAAAGTTTAAAATGTTCTCGCACTTTAGACTCTCCTTCAAGCCCTTCTACTATTAGATACAAAACACTGCCTCCGAGCCTCAACTCTTTGCGCATAAAAGCGACCAACTCTTCGCAATCATACGGATGTATCCAAACGCTGTCCTGTAGCCGCAGAAATCCAGCTTTCTGCAATATCCTGCGAAATCGCTCCCGCGAGCTTCTGTATTTTTCCGGCACGTCAAAAATGACCACACGCCATTTTTCGTCCCATTTTTTGGGCTTCCGAATTCTCAATTTTTCGGCTGACTCGACTTTTCCGGCAAAGTTTTTTCCTTTAACAGTTAAGCGGAAATTCCATCCTTTATCTCCCCGTTCGACCAACCCGCGTCGTTCGAGCCTAACAAGTGCTTGCCGCATCCTGCGCGAAATCGACGGCTTATTAAGATCCGGCAGTCCTAGCCTCTTACGAAGATATAGCTCCGGCGCGAATGCAAGCGAGCCATAGCTGGTCATGCGAAAAAGCGCGAGCGCTAATTTTTGTTGAATCTGCGCGCGATGCGTCTTTTCTGCAGCAATTCGCTCAAGTTTTGCCATTATTTTATTGTACCATGTGTGTAGCTATAGCTACTCGTATGGTTTTGAGTTTCAACAACAGACGGTAACAAACCGCAAGGGGTGGCAGCGGATTTCAGTTCTCCTTAAGAAAGTCTATGTCCTTTTGATATTTGTCGGCAAAGGCAAGCACGCTCGCGGCGTAGTTGAGCGCGCCGCGAGTCTTCCAGTTGCCGCCGGCAAAGTAGCGCGCCGCCGCCTCGCGCTCTGCGCTGTAGGTGCCGCGGTCGGCCTTAAGATCACCCAAATAAATCGCCATAGCCATCACGGCGGTGCGGGCGTTCCACGGGTCGGGCACCGATACGCCGAGAGTACGCGCCAGCCTGTTTTCGTACAGCTTCCAGGTCGACGGGATAAACTGCGCCGGACCCATGGCGCCGCCGTACCCGACCGACTGCGGACAGGATACCGGCTGGGCGTACGGATTTATATTGAGCCGGTCCATAAGGTCGAGAAACGGCTGTACATCGCGGTCGGGCTTCATCACTTTGGCTATTAACGTGCCGCTGTTCTTGCCCTTGCCGGCGCCGGTAGCCGCATCAACCAGCAGGCATTGCCCGACATTGGTGCCGAGGTTGGACTCCTGCCGCAGAATGCCGAGTATAAACGCCGCGCGCACGCCGGTTGCCGTCTGCGCTTCGGTGGCGTATCTCATGGCCGACTCAAACGAGATGCCGGCGCTGTCGCGCAGTTCGAACAGCGCGTTGCGTATCTCCTGGGCGCGCTTTTGCCTCTCCGCGAGCACCACCTGGTAGGACTGCTCGTCTTTTTTGGTGATATCGAGCAGCTGCTTTTTTTCCGCCTGATTTTCCTTTATCTGCGCCTGCTTGACCTGCACCTCATGCTTGGCATCCAGCTCGGCGTTTTGCTTTTGGTTGAGCGCCGCCTTTTCCGCCTCGGTCTGCTTTTTTACGCCGCGCAGGTCGGCAAACAAATCCTGGAGCCTGCCGTTTATCGTGTCTATAGCCTGCACATCGCCGAAAAAGCCCGACAGGTCGTCGGACGAGAGCGCGAGTATAATGAGCGACAGCTGTTCGGTCTCGTTTTTTTGCCGCATCAATTTTGACAGGGACTCCTTGCCGGCGGAAATCCTCTGTTCGAGCGTGCGTATCGTGTCGGTCTTTTGGCTTATCTCGCTGCCGAGCGTGGTGATAGTGATACTGCGCTGTTGAATCTCGCGCTGCGCTTTTTTAATCTGCGCATCGAGCGCGGTCACATCGCCGGTAAGCGTGTTCTTTTTGGCGCGCGTGTCGTCCAAAACCTTTTGCCAGCCGGCTATTTCCTGCTGGAGCTGGTCGTACTCCGCCTGCAGTTTTGTCCGCTCTTCCGGCGTCAGTGTTTGGGCATTAACGACGCCTCCTGCCAAACTAAACAGAATGATAGACACTAAAAAAACCCGTACATTCATACTCCCCACAAGTATAACAGACGGTCGAATTGCCTTTACATTACGCCAAAACGCTCAGTTTCCAGCAAGTCTGACTTACTGGTCAGTTGGTCTAATTTATACAAGAGAGATTCTTTAGCGAATTTCTTAAAATCATCAGGACTTTCAAAAATTTCACCAAATATATCCGGATCACCGATTGGAGGGAGTTTCCCTGCCGCAAAATCGCCAACACTACAAAAAGGCTGTTTGAGCGCCCACTCATATGCCTTATCGAAATAACGGATTGCTTTGGTTAAACCGCCCGGATAAAGTTCAAATGGATTTTTTAGCATCACGTAGACCGCAAGCAGCCTGAGATATGAGTCGCCATGGAGGTCGGCGGTACGCCCCTTGTAAGAACCTTGGAATAAACTTCCGCTCTCTTTATATTTTTTATTGAAATGCGTACCCATGCTACTGCAAAGTTTTTGCATAAATTTTGCAATACCTCCTTCTTTTACTTCTTTTAACACAAGATGAAAATGGTTAGACATGAGAGTCCACGCCAACACCTTTACCAAAGGTTCTTGCTCCGGCCACTTGTCAGGCCGGTAAAATTTGTCAAAACCTTTAGTCGAAGGCTCCCAAAACTCGTCATGATAGACGTCGTTAGCATAATAAAGCAGCCTCACGAAACGCTGTGCATCGGCTTTGTCGCGGGTAATCGGCAACCCGCGTGCGCCCCGCTTTACCACATGCATAATCGAACCCACCGTGTGCGGCTCAACTCTCATAGCACCATAATACCACCTGTGAGTCTGACTCACAATAGTTAGGTGTGGACAACTAAAAAACTCATTGTCTAGTGAGTCTGACTCACAGGACTCGTACGAAAAACCCGAGGAAATTTCCTCGGGAGTTCTACTCTTTTTCTTCGGGCTCCTTGCCTCCTGCGTCGGCACCTGCGGCTTCGTCTTCGGCCTTCTTGCCGCGCTCGACTGAGGTTTCTATCGCGGAGATGTCCATCGGGGCAGCCTCCTCAACCTCCTCTTTGGCGACGGAAATCATCGCCACAACCTCGTCTTGGTCGACGGAAATTTTTGCCGACTTGGGGAACGCGAGGTCGGACACTTTTATCTGGTCCTCGAGCGTCGCGAGTTTGGAAACATCAACGATGATGGAGTGCGGGAGTTCGGCGGGCTCGCACTCAATTTCAATTTCGTGCATGACCTTGGTCAAAATGCCGCCGAGCTCCTTGACCGCCGGCGAAACGCCGTCGAACTGGAGCGGAACCGACACGGTCACCTTTTGGCCCTTTTCGATTGCGTAAAAGTCGGCGTGGAGTATATCGCCGGAGACAGGATGCACGTCAACCTGCTGTATAAGCGTGCTCTTGTTGGCATCAAGTCCGGTCAGCGTGACCACGCTCGACGCGCCGGCGGCTTTGTACACCTTTTCGAACGCCTTGCTGTCTACGGAAATAGGCGTCGACTCCTCGGAGCGGCCGTAGACAACCGCGGGCAAAAAGCCCTCCTCGCGGAGAGATTTGGGTTTTTTGGCTATGTCGCGCTTGGTAACGGCAAGTTCCATTGCCCGAGCAGTATAAAAGATTTCCGCTTTTTGCGCAATCTGCGCTATATCTCCTTAAAGCTCGGAACAAGGCTCACGGTCACCGACTTGGTCTTGGCTCCCGCGGGTGACCCGCAGGAAAGCGTGTAAACGGTCTGGCTGTTTACGACAACCGGCAGGGACCCGCTTGGCGCGGATGAGAGCGTCGCGCCTAAAGAGTTTTTGAGCGTGCAGGAGCCGGCGGTGATGTTTTGCGCGGCCCACGTAAGCGTCGTGCTGTTGCCTTTTTGCACGCGCGGCGGCGCCGCCGTGAGCGAAAGCGCCGGCGTAACGCATTGGTTCAAAGCGGAGTCGTAAAAGTAGCCGCTTGGGATGCACGCGCCGGGGTTGGGGTTGGGGGTCACACATCCCGCCGGCACGAACGCCTGTGAGCCCGGTATGTCGGTGCATATGTCGTTGAAGGTGCAAGTGTTACTGCCGGGGTTGTACGTGTATCCGCTGTTGGCGATGCAGTTGGGAGCGCCGGGGCCCGGGCAATTGGCGGGGCAAGCGGCATTGACCGTGACCGACGCGGTGTTGGAGGTGTTGGACCCTCCCGCATTGCTGACCGTCATTACTACAGTGTGCAAGCCGGCGGCAAGCCCGCTGACGCTAAAACTCCCTCCGCTTGCCGGCACCGAGGGGCCTCCGTTAACCTTGTAGATAACGCTGTCCGGAGCGCCGCCGCCGAGCGTGTAGGTAAAGTTGGCGTTCTGTCCGCTGAGTATTGTTTGAGAGGACGGCGCAAGGACAACCGTCGGAGCCTGCGCGCCGACCGCCACCGTCGCGGACACCGGCCCAACCCAGTTGTAGTAGGTATCGTGGCAGGTGTAGGAGTATTGCGTGGTAGTGGTGAGGCTGTTGGTGGTCGCGCTTCCCGACGTGCCGACGGGAGTCCCCGGACTGCCGCCCCACTGCCCGCCGGCAAGGTAGCAGGCATCGTATCCGCCGCCGCCGGTCGCGGAGTAGGCGAGTGTTTGCGTTCCGTTGTACGCGACCGTGCTTGCCGCAGGAGTAAGGGAGAGTTGAGGAGCCGGTGGCGGAGGGGGCGGCGCGCTGATGGTTACGGTAAAAGACATAACCGGAGTCGACGGCAGAGGGGTCCAAAATTGATTGTAAATCCATCCGCTTGCCGGGCAATACACGCCGTACGTCGTTGCTTGCGTCGGGTACACGGTCGTCTTGCCGACATGGGTTCCTGCGGTAAAGCCAATGCCCACCGCCGGTCCGTAGTCATAAAAATACTGCTGGCCCGTGCCGCCGTTGCTCCAACCGTTGCAATTGCCAAGAGCGTCATAACTGGTGCATGTCCCTACGTACGTGAAACTATACGCCTGCCAGTTTTGACATGCCCACTCAAGAGTGACCCCCTGCCCTTGCTGCACACTCACACTGGATCCTGTGTACGTCGGCCCTTGGTAGGGGCGATACTGAGCTTGATTCGGATACTTTAGTTTACCCGGCAATATAACTTTGGCTACCATCGCCCCTGCGGGGTTGCCAGCCGGATACACTGCGGCATACGACGGAAGCGGGCAATTGCCCGGAGCCTGGCACCAGCCGCAGAGGAATGAACCGGGGTTTACCCCATCACACATTTTGTTGCCGGCAAGAGTAAAGTGCGGTACCGGCCAACCTTGGTAGTCGGGGTACTGCGACCACCACGCGGCGGCGGATTGGGAGGATTGCAGTGCCACAGAGAGCGCGGGCGACTTTGATACTGTGCCGGTGTACGCAAAGCCCAGCAAAAGCACCGCGCCGAGTAGCAAAAATACTTTTTGTTTTCTATTAAACATACACTTGCATTATATCCCCGCAAACACTCGCAGCTTCCCCGCCACGTACTCCTTCATTTTAGCGACCGCGGGAGTAATAAATTTGTACGGCGCCGCCTCGCCCGGGTTTGAGCGGATAAAGTCGTACAGCCGGTCGCGGTACATGAGACGCAGTTCGGTATTGATATGAACAATGGCGACGCCCGCGGCGATGCACTCCTTTATATCCGCTTCCGTGTTGCCCGACGCGCCGTGGAGTACCAGCGGCACGCCGGTTGCTTCCGCTATTGCTTTAACCCGCTCGGGATGCAAGCGCGGCTCGGCGGCGTTTTTGAGCATGCCGTGCATGTTGCCGACCGCCGGCGCAAAACAATCCACGCCGGTGTTTGCCGTAAACTCGCGCGCGTCTTCCGGAGTGGTTAAGTTGTCGAGCGTCACGCCCTCCGGCACTTGGTCGAGCTGTTTGCTCGAGGTGCCGATGTAACCGAGCTCGCCCTCGACCACTATGTCGCGTTTGGAGCCGCGCGCGTAGCTGACAACTTGTTTAACCAACAAAATATTTTCCTCCATGCCGAGCTTGGCGCCGTCGATTACTATGGAGTTGACGCCGTCGTCTATCGCCTGTTTGGCTTTGTCCAAACCGTAGGTGTGGTCGGCGTTTAAATATATCTGCATGCCTTGGCTGGCGTACAGGTCGATAAGCGCGCGGGCGTGAGAGAGCGGAAAGAACTCGCGCTCCCCTTCGGACAATCCGGCGATGACCGGCAAGCCGGTTTCTTTGGCGGCCTGCGCTAGCGCGCTGAGCTGATTGGAGTCGGAGACGTTAAAATGCCCTACCGCTTTGCCGGCTTTTTTATATTCCTGCACAACTTCACGCAGAGACAGCATAAGACTAAGTTTACAGCAAACAGTTCACAGTTTACAGAAGAGTACTGTTAACATCATTCTTTCAACTAATGACTGTAGACTGTAGACTGTAGACTGTGAACTTCCTTGCAATAGGCGACATAGTAACAGACGACTTTCTGCGGCTCAAAGACGCCTCCGTGCATTGCCAATTGGACAACGAGGAGTGCGAGATATGCATGCGTTGGGGCGACAAAATCCCGTACGAGTTCCACAAGGTCGTGCCCGCCGTCGGCAACGCCAGCAACGCCGCGGTTGCCGCGGCGCGGCTCGGGCTCCCCTCCGCACTGCGCGCGTACGTGGGGCGCGACGCGCACGGCGCGCAATGCCTCGAAGTGCTCCGCAACGAGGGCGTCGATACCGGGTACATGGTCACGCAAACGGACAAGTTTACCAACTACCACTACGTGTTGTGGTACGAGTCGCAACGCACTATTTTGGTCAAGCACGAAATGTTTGACTACACCGTACCAACGCTTGCGTCCGCTCCCACGTGGGTGTACCTCTCGTCGCTGGGCGAAAATTCTCTGCCGTATCACAACGCTCTGCTCGAGTGGCTTAAAAAATATCCGGAGGCAAAACTCGCCTTCCAACCCGGGACCTTCCAGATGAAAATGGGCAAGGAGGCGCTGGCGGCGGTGTACGCGCGCGCGGACATCTTTTTTTGCAACAAGGAGGAGGCGGAAAAAATATTAGGACTGCCCGCCGGACAGGATATAAAACAGCTCCTCACACAAATAAAAGCGCTCGGGCCGCGCACTGCCGTCATCACCGACGACAAGCGCGGGTGTTACGCGATAGACGAGTCGGGTGCCGCGCTCCACTGCCCGCGCTACCCGGACACGCGCGAGCCGTACGAGATAACCGGCGCGGGCGACGCGCTCGCCTCAACCACGGTCGCCGCGCTCTCTCTCGGCAAAGATTTAAGCGAAGCTCTGCGCTGGGGCTCGGCCAACGCCTCGGCGGTATTACAAAAAATCGGCGCGCAGGAGGGCTTGCTTGGCCGCGGGCAATTGGAAAAAAGTCTTGCCAATCCGCCTAGCCCTTTCGTTGTCGAACCTTTTTAATCGCTTCGGCGATGCTCGCGGTATCAAGGCCGTAGTGCTGTATCAATTCATCCGGCGTGCCCGACTGCCCGAACTGGTCGCGCACGCCGACAAACTCGACAGGCACGGGGCACTCCGCGGCAAGCACCTCGGCGATAGCACCGCCGAATCCGCCGGCAACTTGATGCTCCTCTACCGTCACCACCGCTCCGGCGGCGCGCGCGGCGGAAACAATTGCCTCTTTGTCCAACGGCTTTATGGTGTGAATATTTATGACAACGGTCGGGACCGCGTGTTCCAGCTCCTTGGCGGCACACAGCGCGTTATACAACAGCGGCCCGGTGGCAAACACGGCAACCTCCGGCGCATGGTCCGCCTCCCACACAATATTTGCCTTTCCTATTTCAAACGGTGTTTCGGCGGCGGTCATGACCGGCGTCTTTTCGCGCGCCAAGCGGATATACACAGGCCCCGGGTGCGCGGCGGCGGCGAGCGTCGCTTTGTATGCCTCCTGCTCGTCACATGGCGAGAGTACGGTCATGTTCGGCTGTACGCGCATGAGCGCGATGTCCTCCAGCGCCTGATGCGTCGCGCCGTCGGGGCCCACCGAGAGCCCCGCGTGGGAGCCGACGATTTTGACTCCGAGATTGTTTAAAGAAATGGTCGTGCGTATCTGCTCGTTGTTGCGCCCGGGGCTAAAGGTCGCGTACGACGCCATAAACGGTATCTTGCCGTAATTGGCAAGGCCGCTCGCCACGGTCGCCATGTTTTGCTCCGCGACGCCCATCTCGATATATCGCTCGGGATACTTTTCTTTAAACGCGAGCATGCGGGTGCTCTCCGCCAGGTCGGCGCACAGCGCCACCACCTGCGGGTTGCTTGCCCCAAGCTCCAGCAGAGCTCTTCCGAACCCGTCGCGGGTATGCGCCATTTTTGGTGTATCACTCATGTTCGCTTTGTATTTTGCCCTTCATCGTGCGCAGTTCGGCAAGAAACTTCGCCGCTTCCTCTTTGTTGGGTGTTTTGCCGTGCCAGTGATAATCAAACTCTATCTCTTTTATTCCTTTGCCGGGGATGGTGTGCGCCAAAATCAGCGTCGGCTTTTCATAAATCGCTTTCGCCTGCTCTACCGCGCTGATAATCGCGTTGATATTGTGCCCGTCCGTCTCCAGCACATGCCAGCCGAACGCCTCGTACTTGGCGCGCAGGTTCTCCAGAGGCATCACGTCTTCGGTCATGCCGTTTATCTGTATGTTATTGCGGTCGATGAGCGCGGTAAGGTTGGAGAGTTTGTTTGCGCCCGCAAACATCGCCGCCTCCCACGTGTTGCCTGCATCCTGCTCGCCGTCCGACATAAAACAATAGACGCGGAATTTTTTATTATCCATCCGCGCGCCGTACGCGTAGCCGGATGCCTGCCCCAAGCCGGAGCCCAAGGGCCCCGAGGTTGTCTCCATCCCCGGCATGCGCAAACGCTCCGGATGCCCCTGCAGGCGCGAGCCAAACTTGCGCAATGTAAGGCACTCCGCAACGGGAAAGTAGCCCGCGTGCGCCATCGCGGCGTAGCGCACCGGCACAATGTGCCCGTTGGAGAGCATCAGGCGGTCGCGGTCCTCCATCGCGGGGTTTGCGGGGTCGTGTTTGAGTATATAAAAGTAGAACGCGGCAAAAATGTCGGCCATGCCCAATGGCCCCGCGGTGTGGCCGGAGCCCGCCGCGACCAGCATCTCGACAACGGTCTCGCGTATGGCCTCCGCCTTGAGCTCTATCTCTTTAATTTTTGAGTCGGTAACTAACATACAAGTTTACAGGCTACAGTTTACAGTTTACAGCAAGGAATGAAAATCCGAGAGCCAACTGTAGACTGTAAACTGTCAACTGTTTACTAGCTCTTGAAACTCTTGGTACGCGGCAAGCGGGTCTTCCGCTTTGACTATCGCCGAGCCCACGACAAGCCGGCTTGCGCCCGCGGCAACAAGCTCGCGCGCGTTCTGCAGGCTTACGCCGCCGTCTACTTGTATAGGCAGTTTCGGGTAGCGCGCGCGCAAACGCTCAACTAAATATAACGCTCTTTTATCAAACGGCTCGCCTTGCTTGCCCTCGCGGTCTATCCCCATCACCTGCACAAAGTCGAACTGCGACTCAAATGGCTCTAGTATATCTGGCTGGTCTTGCGGTCCGAGCGCTATGCCGCCGTGGACGGAAAAACTGCCTATCTCCTCCGTGCGCAGGTCGACGATAAGCTGCAGAGCCTTTTCCACACCCTCGCTCCTGGCGTGCAAAACAACGTGCGACGCGCCCGCATCTAGGTACTCCTTTAAAACCTTGTCGGGGTTTTGTATCATCAAGTCAAACTGAAAATCTATTTTGTCCCAAAACGGCAGACCGCGCTCCTCCTTTGCTATCTTTTCAAACGTGGCGGTATCGCGGTACGGCCATGTTTTGCCTTTGGCATACTGCCCGTCGACGACGTCCACCTGCGCAAGCTTTATAACATCCTTAAGCGGCGCGAGACGCTCCTCCAAGTCTTTAAAAGATTGCGGCAGTACCGCCGGAATAATTTCAACCCGTTGATTCAACTCACCCATAAAAAAAGTATAACACCGTTCTTATTCTGCCGGCATCAACAGGTATAAATTCCTTGTTTTTGACGACCGCACTAGTTAAGGAATGAGATTAAACTTTATCCGGAGAGACTTATCGTTTTCTATTCCTTCTGCTATGAGATAAATAACGCCTCCTCCGAGCCGCAGGTCGGTGCGTATAAACGCAAGTACTTCCTCGCAATCATATGGATACATCCACACGCTGTGTTGAATTTTTTTGAAACCAATCTTCTGTAAGAGATAGCGGAACCTATTTCTCGTCGAGCGCCGCCGTTCCCAGATATCAAAAATAACTATTCTCCACTTTCCATCCCACCTACGCGGTTTTTTAACCGTTATACGTTCATAGGCATCAAGTTTTTTAGCGTATGCTTTGCCGGCCGTGGTCAGTACAAAATGTCCATTCTGACGGTCGCGCCGAATGAGGTCTCTTTTCTCTAACCGGTGGAACGCCTGGCGCATGCGCTCCGTTGTATGGCCCGAGTCAAAACCGAGACGCTTGCGGAGATATGCATCCGACGCAAATGCCAAAGAGACCGATTGCGTGGTCATTCTAAAAACAGCGAGAGCCAGTTTTTGTTGAATCTGGACGCGCCGGGCGGTTTTTTTGATTTTGGGCTCTATTTTTTCCATTCCTTGTTTTTGACGACCGCATTACTTATGGAATGACGGTTTTTTATTAAAAATTCCCGAATAGGTTAGGTCCGGAAGACTATTCCGCGTCTAGTTTTTTTATCCTACGCGCGTGTCGCTCATCGCCGGAAAAAGGCGTCGAGAGAAAAAGCTCCACCGCCTCTTTGGCGTGCTCGGTGTTGATAAACCGCGCGCCGAGCGACAACACATTGGCGTCGTTGTGCTCGCGCGCGAGCCGCACGATGTCGAGGTTGCCGCCGTAATACTCGGCGGCGCGCGCGCCCTCCACGCGGTTGGCGGCTATAGATTCGCCCTCGCCGGAGCCCCCGAGCGCGATGCCAAAACTACCCTTATTTTGAGCCACTTTTTGGGCAAGCGGCTTGATAAAATCGGGATAGTCGTCGCCCGGTTGGAGCGCGGCAGGACCAATATCCTCGACGTCGCGCCCTTGCGCGCGCAAAAACTCGACAAGAATATTTTTGAGTTCAAATCCGGCGTGGTCGGAAGCAAGATAAATAGTCATAAAAAATAGTCATTAGTCATAAGTCACAAGTCAGTTGACTCCGGCGAGTTTTACATGGCGGAGCAAAGTGTGCGCGTATCCCATCTCGTTGTCGTACCACGCGAGCACCTTGACCAGATTGCCGCCGACTACACGCGTCATCTCCAGGTCGGCTATTGATGCATAGGGGTTGCCGATGATGTCGGAGGAGACCAGTGGCTCATCGCTGGTTGTAAATATCCCCTGCCAACGAGGGCTTGCGGCCGCTTTGCGCAAAATGTCGTTGACCTCTTCCCTGCTGGTGTCTTTTTTTGTAACAAAAGTCAGGTCGACGTAAGAGCCGGCGACTGTGGGTACCCGCACCGATATTCCGTCAAAAAATGGCACGCCCGTAACCGCCTTGGTGACCGTGGTCGCGGCGCCGGTCGAGGACGGCACGATATTTTGCGCGGCCGCTCTGCCCTCGCGGCGGTCTTTTTTGTTGGGGCTGTCAACTAGAGATTGGCTCGCAGTGTAACTGTGTATGGTATCAAGCAGCGCCTTTTCTATATTGAGCGTCTCTTCAATAATAGCCACCACAGGGCTCGCAGCGTTGGTGGTGCAAGAGCCGTTGGACGTAATGCTGCATGACGCCAGCTTTTCTTCGTTGATACCGACTAGCACCACCGCCGAGCCGGGTATCGGGTCTCCTTTCGGCGGAGCGGAAATCACGACCTTGCGCGCACCCGCGTCCACGTGCAGTTTGGCTTTTGCGTATTCGGTAAAGAATCCGGTCGATTCCACACAGACATCAATCTGCAGGTCGCGCCACGGCAATTTAGCCGGGTCTTTTTCCTGAAAAATTTTAATTCTTTTTGCGCCGACCACCAACTCTCCATTTTCTGCCGACACTTGGCCCGGAAACTGCCGGTACACCGAGTCGTGCGCCAAAAGATAGGCAAGATTGTTGAGGTCGCCGAGGTCGTTGATGGCGACAATATCCACATCGGGCTCGTGTACGGCCACGCGCAGGAGCGCGCGGCCTATCCTCCCGAACCCGTTTATCGCAATCCTTACGCTCATATAATCATTCTACACTATCGTTACGCCTTGACTTTTATTCCGGTTTGCATATACTGTATGGACAGTTGGCTTCGGCCTCGCCCCCGCAAGGGGGAAAAAGTGGAAAGCCGCTATAGCATCGCTCTGGCGGCTTTTCTTAATGCATCGAAGTTTGCTTTGTCGAGAAAGCCGATTCGGTTCTGCAAGCGGCGCGTATCCACAACCCTAATCTGCGAGATGTTAGCTCGGGCAGTCTCTCCTTCTATCAAACCAACCGGGACACGTAATACATGCTTGCGCGGCGATGTCGTGAGCGGCGCCACAAGACAAGCGTCGGGTCCGAATCCGCGCAAGATGACACAGGGTCGTACGTACCACTCTCCTTTTCCACTCTGTTCGGTACCAATATTTACGCCGAATCGGCACCACCAAATTTCG
>Ga0209542_10012966_pt1 | contig 14471 bp, 19 predicted proteins | sample RifCSPhighO2_01_FD_184028 | JGI IMG/M metagenome (GOLD analysis project Ga0209542, IMG submission 184028) | Soil microbial communities from Rifle, Colorado - Rifle CSP2_plank highO2_0.1 (SPAdes) (version 2) | ecosystem: Environmental > Terrestrial > Deep subsurface > Rock core/Sediment ...
ACAACAAAAACTTCAGTAAAGAAAGCCCAGATTGCTCAGACACTGCCATCGATCTTAGGATTAGATTTTTTGAAAGAACAGAAGCTATCTTTACATGTTATACTTACCGAGGATCTTGCATATCTTAAATACGAAGGAAGCGTTTGATAACATTTATAAAACAAAATATTCCTTCTCTAATCAAGCCGCGATCGCATAACCTGGTATTGCGCAGTTAGTGTGCTAGCGTAGGATTGCTAAGGTATGTAAAAATCCTGTTTCCTTCGGGATGTCTGGGTTCAAATCCCAGTCGCGGCGTTCAATATAATATAAAATTATAAGAAAGAAAAAGAGAAAAATTATTTTCTCCTTCTTGTTGTCTTTCGAGCAGTTGTTCTCTTTGTTGCAGAACTTGCTCTTCTTCTTGCAGCCATTTTTTCACCTCTTTTTTTATTAATTTAAAAAAACAGAAGCATTAATCATTTAAATAGCTTTTTATAATTTCCAAATAAAAATTTTTGTTAAAAACTCCATAAAGATTTTATCGACGGAAAAAAATAGAAAAGAAAAAAGGCATAATATTTGAAAATAGAAAATAATTCATCTCTTTCTTTTTTTTGCTGCCATGGCTATCACCTCTTTTTTATATGACTATTTGTAATGTTCTTGATATTTATATAGTTATCTTGACTGCAAATCTGTGTTGTCATGCCTCGCTTTTTTCAGATAATAAATTCCAATCAAGAAGAACAAAATAGATATCCACTGCCACCCAGTCAAGCCAAAAACCGTCGGATTTTCTCTAAAGAAATCTGTCAGAAATCTCATTAATCCATATCCCGAAACAAAGCTCCAGAATAATTCTCCACGGCGGTAATTTCGCCTGCTCATTAAAATGAGTAGCAGAAAAAGCAGAAAGTGGCCAAAGGCAGAATATAATTGATAAGGATGTCTGCATCCATCAGCCATGGAAAAATTAAAGCACCAGCTTACATCAGTTATTCTTCCAACTAATTCTTGATTAACAAAATTAGCAAGCCTTCCAAAAATCAATGTAAAGCTTACAGGAACAACAACAAAGTCGCCGATGTAAAAAATTCTTTTTTTCAATATGATATAACTGCCTATTAATCCTCCAAGAAAGCCTCCGAAGAAACTCATCCCGCCATGCCATATCATAAAAAATTCTAATGGGTCTTTAAACAAAACAAAAGGATCCTGGCTTATAATTCCAAAAAGCCTTGCACCTAAAAACATCCCAACAGTTAAGTAGAGCATGAATTTGTCTAGCTGATTTTCATCAAAAACTTTCTTTCTCTTCAAATAATAGTAAGTAAGCAAGATGCCAAGAGCATAAACAAAGCCATAATACCTGATCTCTAAGAATCCAATTTTAAATAAAACAGGATCAATATTAATTGTAAGCATATTATGATTGATATAAAGGAATTTATAACTTTAACCTTAATGGAATTTTAGTTACGAAATGCTTAATAATATGAACATACATAATTAATAATATGCTAGAGTCTTTAGTGTGCAAATCTTGTAATAAGCGGGTAACAATGGGAGACTTAAAGGCAGATAAATCAGGCTCAGGCTGGATTTGCCTAAATTGTTATAAGGGACAGCACCCTGAGATATATAAGCCTCAAAAGCCTTCTCAAATTTCTCCTGCTCAAACTCAAATAATGGCATCAAAACCAAGACAGGGGCAGGCCCCAATGCAGCAAAAACCTCAAAAAGTAAAGCTTTATTGCACTGATTGCGGCTATAAATTCTACAAAGAGACAGTTAAGGGCCAAAAATACGCTGGAAAATGCCCATACTGCAGCACGTACTCAATTAGGGAAGAAAAAGATGCAGACACAATCTTAAATGAGACAATTAAAGAAAATGTTTTTAGGTTCAATCCCCGAACAGATATATTAGATGATTAAAATCCCCTTCTAATCCTTAGCTTGTCACGAATGTCTTCAAGCTTTTCTATTGCCCTTGAAACCTCTACTTCAAGCTGCCTTAAAACCTTTTCATCTCCATTGCTGATACTTCCACTAGAAATACTTGATTTTTTCTGCCTAGCGCCAACACCACTTGGTTTGCTATCTTCTCTAGATTTATCTCCTGCTACCAGGTCTAAGCCAGTGCCTCTCTTTAAGAAATCTTTAAAACCCATAATCCACCTCTTAATTAAAAGTAGAAGTTCTTATATATAAACTTTATCTTGAATGTTGCCTTAGCCTGTCTATTTGGTCATTATTACAGTATCTATAATTTATGCTTCTGCATCCATGTCCATCCGAATCTTGTTTATATCCTTTAACATGAACTGGATAATACTTATTTTTAGAGAAGCTGAATATATTTTCCTCTCCAGAGAGGTTTTCCCTTAACCAAGGATCTTGCTCAATCAAGTCGTTAATCCTTTCTTCAATCTTAAAGTTTCCTCTGCCTAATACTTTTTCAAACAAGTTTTCACTAATCTTTACAGGATGATATTTGCTTTTCTCTACAAATACACAGCCATAAGATTTTCTCTTTATATTCAAGTCTACTGCCATAGCAATTTTTACTTAAAAAACAATTATAAACCTATCTCTTTATTTTCATAAACATGTTGTGTAAACAATTTAGGTTAGATAAAATTATAAATTTTTACTGAATCACAGATAATATGGAAGAAAAAGTTGCATATTTACGTACTAAAAATGAATACCTTGCTTGTTCTACTTATATTGATGGAAAAATTGATAGTTCATTAAATCTTAATGAAAAAAACTGGGGGGATATTCTAGATTTAATTAAAGGTCTTAATGAGCATAATTTTAAAATTGTTTTTTCAGATCCACCCAAAGATGGAACATTGGATGCTCGTATTGAAGAATTTAGTCAGGACTTTATTAGATTGATAAGAGATAATCGTAAAGTATCAGAAGATCCACAAGTAACAATCGATTCGTACACAATGGGAAATTCATTTATGAAATTAAACATCAAATATGAAGGAAAAGCTACATTGTATTTAGGGCAAGCCATTGTAAACCTTCTTGATAAAAAAGAACTAAGGTTTGTTAGTGACAGGGGTTATGGGTATTATTATCTGATGGATTAAAATTCAAAATTGCTTTAACTTATCATACCTTTCATATCTAATATTATTTTTTTCTAACAACTCCAGAATTCTCTGCTTTTCACTTCCAAGCCCTTTCCAGTCAAGTGCAACAAATTCAATTTTATCATCGTTTTTATTTATCATCTGCATCAGCATTTCAGAATCCAAATATTTTAAATAATGTTTAGGACACACATGGCCAACAGCATATTCTGTATTCAACATAATTTTTTTAGCAACGGTGTTATAATGGCTCCCTCCCAAAACTACACAACTCTTATATTTTTTATCTGTTTCAACAATTTTGATAATAGTTTCAGCAATAATTTTTCCAGCTTCTTCATCTCTCCATTCATTCTCGCTGCTTCCAATCTCGATAAACATACAAGGTTTTTCCAAATAAGGACCGTGATGAGTAGATTCAAAAGCAATTTCAAAATCAGTTAAAGTATTTTTTCCAGATAATTCTAAAATAGCTGTTTTCATGTAAATAGGCATAGTTAAAACTAATTCTTTTTCTTTTCCTCCAAGTAATGCCTTAGAAAAATTTCCTATCGGATGAACACATAAAGATTTCACTCCTGCTTTGCTTTGATGTCTCGTCGCAAAAATAAAATAATCTGCTTTTATTTTCTTGTCTAAATTTTCATTATAAATACTTTCAATTTCAGTTCTAACAATTTCAACATTTCTTGGAATTTTTAATTTTTCAAGTTGATTTAAAATATTCTTGCTGGCAGAAAATCTATATGGAAAAACAACAGCAAATTTTTTCATTTTTCTTGATATTTATCTTCATTAAATAAAAAACAAGGCTTATATAATCTTTTCTCTAATAAAAAAACAATGTTGGAAGCAATTATTATTTATTTAGCCATTTTCCTTGGAAAATTACTTTATGCAATAGCAAAAGAGGAAATACAGCAATGGAAAAAACATATTGTATTCACAAAAAATTTACTTCTTATTTCTATTTCGCTAATCCTGGTTTACCTATCTCCGGAATTAAAGATAATAATCCCTATAATTATCGGGTTCATAATCTTTAGCTATTTTAGAAGTGCATATTTATTAATAGGATTATCTGTTTTATTAAGCACATTTACAACAGCTCTAATTATATTATTATCATTGCTTTTATTATTGGCTTTAACCTATTCTTCATTGTCAAAGTTTAAGATAAGAGAAGCAATATCAACAACGGTGTATTTTGCCATTCCATTCATTTTAATAGTTTTAGAAACTTTTATTAAAGCAAATTTAAGCATATTTAGCGGGCTGGCAGTCGGTGGTTTGTTAGCCCAACTCAAGGGCCCGTAGCTCAGCTTGGTAGAGCAACAGTCAAAGAAAGAAGTTTATAAGGAACTTTGTTTCTAATGTTGAAACTCTTATCAAGTTAGGAGAGATCTGTAGGTCGCGCGTTCGAATCGCGTCGGGCCCGTTTTACATTTTTACTTTTTTAGTAAATAGTATCCAATTAAAATCAAAGAGGTAATAAGTATATTTATCCAAGTGAAAAACGGAACTAATGCAATTCCACTGCAGCTTTCTTCAAATTTATCTGTCTCAATTCCGTTTGTTAATTCTCTTATCACCTTTTTTCCATCAACACAAGCACCAGCTTTGTACGTAATCACATTGTCACCATCTTTTTTGTAACAGCTAGTCCAGCATCCAACTCCGGCCTCAATAGTAGGACAATCTTCTGTAAAACCAAAAAATTGGCCGCTCCCCTGAGTTCCAGCAAAATTATTGCAGCACTGTTTGTCTCCATAAACAGATTCACACAAACCAAATTCCCCTTCGCAAGCATCTCCGCAATATCCGAACAATTTGCTTCTGCCTCCTTTAGTTAAATAACAGTCGCCGTCTTCATCTTCCTGTTTAGGATCAGCAACATCAATACAGATATCGTCGTCATTTAATATTTCATCACCATCAAAATCTCCGCTACAAACTTCTCTTTTATCGCTACAAACCAAGCCTTCTATGCAGCTATCAGCATCCTTATATTCACAATCAGCACACTGGCAAGAATCTCCTTCTCCACATATTCCATCAGAAATACAAGCAGGAGTTACAGCATTATTAGATTTATTAGGATTTGTTCCCATTTGATATTCTTGTATATTAGTAAAACCGTCTCCATCATTATCTTTCAAAGCATCACTTGGATCATTTGGATTCAGCCCGTTATCTAATTCCCATTTATCTGGCATTCCATCTCCATCTTTGTCAATAACTTTCTCTTCATCTCCATCTTTTACAGTATCTCCATCGGTATCAGGATTATTTGGGTCAGTTCCATTTTGAAATTCTTCTATATTCGTGCTTCCATCATTATCTTTATCGAGCAAAGCATCACTTGGATCATTTGGATTCAGCCCGTTATCTAATTCCCATTTATCTGGCATTCCATCCCCATCAGAGTCAATAATGCCGCAATTTTCCCTGCATATGCCATCGCTGCACATCAATTTTCCTTCAGGGCATTTAGAATCACATACAGAATTAACAGCTTGTCCTTGAGCATTTTTTTCTACAACACATGCATTGCATCCTGTTAATCCTTGAGTATCTTCTACCCATTGGCTGTTAGCGCCACAGATTAAACACTGCCCTAATCTAAAATCACTTCCCAGACAAAGTGGCTGGTTATTACTAGGATTTATACACCCTTTAACGCCGACAGTTTGTCCCTGGAGTCCGCAGCAAACATTAGCATCTGGAAAGCACCCTTTATCGCAGCAAACACCTGCATCGACATAATCAATAGTAAATAAAGCTCCAAAAATCATAAGCATTGAAAACAAAAAAATCTTATTCATTTTTACCCCTCTTTATCAGCCAAAATAAAACAACTATCCCAATTATCAAAGCTGCTATTGCAATAGCAATCCAAAAATTAAATTTATTTTCTTTAATAACACCAAGCTCGATTGCTTTTTGCCTTTCTATATCAAGCTGTCTTTGAGCTGCTTCTAAATTCTGTGCTGTAATTTGTTTAGATTCCTGCTCTATTTTCTTTGCCTCCTGCTCAGCTTCAAGATTCAATTGTACATTCTCTTTGGATAGAGAGAAATAAATTTTCTTGCTAGAACTTACACCTTCATTTGTAGTCCCAGTAACAATGTATTCTCCAGGAGGGATATTCAAAACCGCATTGTAATTTGCTCCATTCTTAAATACACCTTGGGAAGAGGTTTCGAAACTATCTCCAATTTTTATATTCAAATCATTCAAATCTTTTCCAGCATTGTTCCTAAATTGTAATCTAGTATAATAACTATCTGGATGGTACTCAATTAAATTAATTTCAATCTCGTCGGCAAAAACAGAGCTTATTAAAATCAAAAATACAAAATAAAACATTATTAATTTCAATTTTTTCATTTAGCTACCTCCAGAAAAAGGACATTGGGCATTCGTCCATTGATAATTCTTAGCAATATTGCATTCGCTTGTAGTCTCTGGAGCTACAATAGGATCATTGGCAGCCCCGATGCATTGGCTATAACACAAGCAGCAGGGGTTTGTAGTTACAGCCTCGCTAATACAAACATCTACATTGCATTTAAAAGTTGGATTCCCGCTACAAGCAGTATCATAAGGATTCCTACCTGCAGCAACAGGATATTTATCAGCACATAAAATTGAATCTCCTGCATATTGGCAGTTATAATTCGTAGAAGTACTGCAGCTGAAAAATTTGGCGCATTGATAGCTTGCTGGCATCAAACTTTCGCATATTTGTTTTTTGTTAGTTTTTTCTTGAGCACTGCACACATTGCTTGAACAGATTTCTTCTCCGCACTGTCCTATATCTCCTTTGCAATCAGCAATAGTAGCACAATTATAATTTGGATGCGGAGCACTTCCATCATCATTGCAATTATTTCCTTGGCAATTAGCGCCAATCCAATTTCCAGCACTACAAACTTCAGTTCGTTGATCGCTATCAACATCAATTACAGAACTTTTTCCTGAATTAACACAAGTCGCAGTTCCTCCTCCAGGCAAACAGCAGTTAGTATTGCAGGAAGATGTAGTTTCTATTGTGCTTGATTTACATTCATTCTGTAGACAAGTAAAACTGCCGACTGCCCCTTTTTTGGTATTATCATTCACACATCCAACAAAACCCTCTGCACCATCTGCAGGACAATCTAATTCTTTGCTTTGGCAACAAGTCAATCCGTTAGGTCCTGCTTTTTTAGCGCATACAGCATCAATACAATCAGCTAGACCATTGCAGTCATTGTCTTTATTATCGCTGCAAGTCAGCTCTGTTCCATCTTCATATCCATTAGGATAATTATTCTGCCAACCATTTGCTCCTGCACAAATCTTTTTAGTTCCAGCACAAATCCCTTGCTGTTTATCATTATTTGGAGCAATATCCCCCGAGCCATCTGCAGTTGCAGGATTACAATCATTATCAATTCCATCACAAATCTCTTTAGTTCCTGGATTTATATTCAGATTATTGTCATTGCAGTCATTATCGCATTGTGTATCATATCCATCTTTATCTGCATCGGTAATAATCTCCTTAAAAACAGTGCAAGAGCTTTCTTTACATTGTCCATTATTAAGATCGCACCACTGTTTTAAATCTTCATAATCTCTGTAAGTTCCTTGGTAGCATTTATCTAAAGTATCGCAATCTGTTACCGCAGTACATCCGACAGTAGCATCACAAACAGCATTACATTGATTTGCCTTTAACTGATAACTACAAGTATTTTTATCAACGCATCTATTATCTCCACCAGACCATAAATTTCCAGAGCATTTTTCACACCAACTGCATCTATTGTTAGGATCATTGTTGCAAGATGTTTGATCAGCATATTGTGAACATCCGCTTACAATTATATTTACAGTCGCAGTTTTCTCAGCACCTTGTTGAACTGCATAAGATTTTGTTGTATCTATTGCACATTTAACAGTCTGGCTTCCAGTGCTTAAAGCATTTGTAGAGCATAAAAACTTTACATTGTTTCCACTCCAAGAGTTTTCAACATAGTTGCATTTTTGATTTGCTACATATGCATCTACACTATTAATTTGCGAGACAGTAGTAGTGCAAGTTACTTCAAAATTGCTTCCTTTAGGCACATTAGATTGAGAAACAGAAATTCCAGTGACGCCGACAGCACAGTTACTATCCCCTTTAGGTGGAATGTTTCCAGTAGGGCCTCTATCTAAAGTATCATAATCCCACTGACCATTGCAGTCATTATCATTCCCATCATTGCACCAATTAGCGACAATGGCTTCATTTTTAGAGCTGGTATAAGGGCTTGGCGGTGTTCTCGCACAGCTTCGTCCACAAGCGTCTGTTTTTCCAGTTCCATCATCACAAAGGTTTGTATATAAACTGTTACAGCTAGAAACTCCAACAACAGTAGGTGCTCTTGTACAGCTACTGCTACAGCTCCATTCTTTCTGCTCACAAATCCCTGTTTGAGGATTAACTTCATATACAGTCCCAGATTCCCACTCGCTGCACTTCGCTCCGCAAACCCCAGAGATGCAATGATATTCACACTGTTGAGTATTGTCTATGCAAGCATCTTTTATTTGGTGATTCTGAATTGGTCCCTGCGATCTTGCTGGACCTACATTGTTATTATTTTCACAAGCATAACACCAAGTGCATCCATCAGCATCAGCTTTACAAAAATTTTCATCGAGTTGTTGAGAACATAAAGAATCAGTTGCGCAATCAATATCAGTTCCAGCTGCACAAGTAATATCCGGAGCTGTAAAATCATTTGGGCAGACTCCATCTGAAACATCTTTATTACAATCATAACACCACTCACCCATCTTTACAGCAGGCAAATTTCCACTACATGCACCACTACTGTCAACAGGATATGCAGCGTAAACAACAAACGCACTCACTAAAAATATAAATGCAAAAAAGTATATCTTTAAAGCTTGTATATTCAACACCTCTTTATCTATTAGTATTACAATATGAACTTTCTATAAAAAGGTTTTGCTTCAAGATTATCGAAAAACTTTTATAAAAGAGAGTTAAATATCATTTATAATGAGAAAAAGAAAAATGCCTGTCAAAGATTTTATGGCTTGGATAGCGTTTTTTATATTTCTAATATACCTATTCCTGATGTTGGCAGGAGTTTTGAAAAGCCCCATTATAGCAGATCTAATAGGAGTAGGTTCTCTTGGTTATTTTATTGGAATTCAAGTTCAGAAATTGAACAACCAGATTCAGAAATTAAATATACTCGTTAGAGATGTTAATGAGATTAAGCAAGAACTAAAAATACACACTGAAAACAAAGAAATTCATCAGCATAAAAGCCAATAATTATTTGAATATATACACATTATTTACAGGAACAACTTTTTCATTGTTAACATAGACTCCAGAGTCTTCAGGCAATGCGATTATCGGCGTTTTAGTCTTCTTAACAAATTTACCTGTCTCATTTTTCTCTTTTTTCAGAAAGTGAGCTCGTATATTATATCCGTTTACTAAATTCAATCCTTTTAAATCTTTTAATTTCACTTTATTTTCATCTTTTATACTTCCCCATGCAGCGGTTCCAATATTTTTCCCAAAGATAATTGCACCAGCGCTTCCTCCAAATATTATTCCTTTAAATTTAGCAAGTTCTTTATCAAATTTATTTTCTTTTATTTCTTTTAACAGCTTGAAGGTATTCCCGCCTCCAATATAAACTCCTCCAAAATCATTAAGCTTAATTTTCTGCAGTTTGAAATCAACCAGCATATTTATCTTTTTATTTTTCAAGACAGAAGTAACCCAGTCATAGCATTCGCTGTAGTTTTTTGTTTCCCTTGCAATCGGAATATACAAGATGGGTTTATTATTGACTAATTTTAAAAATAAAGAATTCAGTTTTTCCTCGTTATTTTTTCCAGTGCCTCCTGATAAAATTAATTTGGGCATATCCCATAATTACTACAATCTTATTTATAAATTTTCCTAAACTATTTTCTTAAGTTTTTTCATAATCCCAAATGATGAGAAGTTGCCGTTTATATTCTACATTCCTTATATTTATTATATTGTGTTGTAGGCAATTAAGGTTACAAAATTCTATTATTTATGCAAATTTATAGCATCATTTATCTTATGTCGCTCTCATAACCACAGTAACGGTTTTAACAAAAAGGCTTATAAATCAGTAATCCCTAAAGATTACCATGAAAACAATCACAATAAAGTTACCTGAAAATGAATCGAGAGAATTAGATGATTTCATTAAAAAAAGGAGTTACCCTTCCAAATCGGAATTCATTAGGAATTTAATTATCGAAAAATTGGACAGAAGTAAGAAGGAAAAGATAGGTTGGATGATTCTAGCTGAGAAAACAATGAATAAGCTATGGGATAATAAAAAAGATGATGAAGTTTGGAGTAAATACTTATGTTAGAACAAAGGGATTTGTTGCTTGTTCCTTTCCCGTTTTCAGACCAATCAGGCAAAAAAGTAAGACCTGTGATAGTCATCAGCAATAACGACTTTAATATAGCCTCAGAGGACATTATTGTAGTTGGTGTCACATCAAATATTTCTAAAGATAAATACACAATTAATCTGACGGATAAAGACCTTGACGAGGGAAAACTTCATACAAATTGCTGTATAAAAATAGAGAATATATTAAAATTGGATAAGGAACTGATAGTCAAAAAAATTGGCAAAATTAACAAGAATACTTTTAAGGAAATTGTATCTAAATTAAATGAAATAATCAGTTGCTAAATTATTTTTTCTTTAATTTCTCTTCCATCATGTCTTCGCCAATCTTCCTTATCTCATCTAGAATTTTTTTTGGAATTTCTGCTTTCAAGTCTTCTTTCAGCTCTTCCAAAAAATCAAATAAAAATACTGGAAAGATATATGGAGTTACACTAGCTTGATAAATGCTCTCTTCAATAACCTGGTCCCATTTAATAGTTACTTTTTTAATAATTTCAGCGGCATCTTTCCTGTCTCCAGCCCTTTCAGTAGCACATTTAGTTATGATTATATCTTCAGGGGAAATAACTTTAACAATGAGATCATCATATTCATAAATTAATTCTACCCTCTCTTTCATTCCTTCGCTGAGCACGGTGCTGATTATCTTATTTAAAAACAAATCAAATCTCGCCTCGTCTCTTTGTAAAAGTAATGGAGTGTTTTTCTTTCCAAAATAAATGACTCTAGTTTCTCTTTCCTTGTAGCCGATATTCTTCAAAATTTTTTCAACTTCTTCTCTGTCCTTCTCGTGATCAAAAACAAGATCAATGTCTTTGGTGCTTGGCTTCATCCCATGATACATCATAGCACTGCCTCCTATGACATAACATTCAATTCTTTTCTTCAGCTTCTCGCCAAGTACCTTAAATAACTCATTTTGCTGCTCAAGATTAATCATTCATTGTACCTCTCTAAATCAGCATAGTTAAAAGGGATAAATACTTTCCATTTTTTTTCTATGTCCTGAAAATTCTTTGATCTGAGACCTTGAATAATGTACTTCTTTTCATTTTTAGCATTAAGCATTAACTTTCTCGTCTTTTCATCCATTTTTCTAACCTTAATTATCGTTCTTGCTACTTCGTATAAAGCACCTACTTTCCTTCTAACATTTTCATTTTTAGCAAATTTATAAAGCCTGTGCCAATCCCGTACTTTATTAAATAATGCCAATGATGCAAGGATGGGCCTGAATTCTCCGCTTTTAATAGCTCTAATAATCGCCTCCTCTATTGTTAGCTTTTCATTTATAATTTTATGCTCATATGGCTTGACAAGCTTAATTGGAGAATTTTTGTTTATGACATCATATAAACCCGGATTTCCTATTTTCAGCCTTTTTCTTCTTGATATTCTGTAAAGCCTGGGCTGTTTCCCCCCTCCGAAGGTTTCAACAAAGCCTAGTTTTCTTAATTCGTGTAGCTTCTTAATAGCTGTATTTTTTTTAACATTTAGCTTTTTAGCCACTAAATCTATGGTGTTTAAGCCTTCAAGGATTCTTAGAATAGACTCTATGGATTGATTCATAATAGTAATGCATCTGAACTATTATATAAACTTTTCTATAAATTTTGAGGATTACCCTTTTAATCTCAAATTTATGATGTAAGCGAACTATTATATAAATTTTTATAAGAGTAATGTGTTCATTTCCTCAGTTATTTTTCACTTCTACATAATAACAACAAAATAGTAATATTTTAAATGGGTGGGTAATAGAGGGAGAGAGATAAAATGGAAGATGTTTTTAAAGTAAGTAAAGACAAAACAATTGCTCTCAAACTAAATGTTATATTCCAAACAATTCCATCAATTCGTGGGTTGTATATATCTTAACATAATCCTGCTCTTTTAATCTCCTTTCATTCGACCAAATAGGACATTTAAGAAATAAAGCTAAAGCAAAATAAGTAATGTCCTTCTTATGGGGGCAAATACCATCAGCCTTTTCTCTATAATCAAGAAGTAATTCCTCGGGAATTATTTTAATCCTGTCTTTTAATATCTCAATAAACTCACCTATTTCTTTTTCTGTTAATTTCGATTTTTCAATTATCATATTTTTATTAGATTCGATTTCTTCAAAAAGCAGTTCTGGAGCAACTAACTCAAGTTCTTCAAAAAACAAAATAATAAGATCGGCCTATCAGGCTTAATAAGGATAGAAATCAGCGGATTGGCATCTGCAATAATCTGCATCTACATTTTCCTGAACTTCTTTGCCATGCTTATATTAATCTTATCGCTAATAACTTTGGCATCTTTTTCTGTCAGCTTGCTTCTATTATTTATCTTTCTCAAAAATTCTATTTGCCTTATTTTTTCTTCAAAAGCTCCCCTAGCTACTGCTGACCAATTAACTTCTTCTATACTGATTATTTTTTGCTTTAGATTATCTGGTATTGAAACAGATATATTGCCCATTTTTAACCTCCATTATTATTTTTATTATTAATAATAATTATAATATTTAAAGCTTTCTATAGCTATTTTCACTCCTTTATCATAACAACAAAACAGTAATATTTATATACTCTTTTATTTCCAATAATCCTATGAAAAAAAGAAAAAAATCAGGCTTCATTAAATCAGGATTAGCAGCTTTAGCTATTGCTTTGTCTGGACAAAACTGCTCTAATTTAAGTAATCCTGTTTCAGCACCTCAAAGTATTCAAAAAATAGAGGAATCAAAAAATAAGCTAACATCTAATGCTTCAGAAGATATTAAAATAAAAGTAGAATCTAAAGTAAATTCTTTTGCAACAAAACCAATAGGTGCAACAGAAAATGGCTATTACTGGGTTAAAGGTAGAGATGAGGTAACACCAGATTTTGATGGAAATAGAAAGATGGATTTTGATGACTTTTTCTTGTTTGCAGATAACTTTAATTTGAGTAATGAAAAATATGATTTAGTTAAAAATGGAATAGTTGATTTTGACGATTTCTTCTTCTTCGCTAATGAATTTGGAAAAGAGACTAATTCTGATTTAACAGCTACCAAACCGACAAAAAATAAAATTCCCCAAGTTGAATCCTTCATTGAGCTAAGAAAAATTGATCTTTCAGATTATGTAAAAGATTTGGTTTTTAACGATCCTATTACTTACAGCATTGTTTCTACAAAAGGTTTGATAGCGAAACTTGTTAAAAATGAGAAAGGAGAATTAAATACTATAGAATACAGGCCAAGAGGAACTTTTAATTTTAGTGATAATGGCTTGGCTGAATTGGTTTTCAAGGCTGATAAGAAAGGAGCCAGCGCTGAGGAGAGGATAGAGGTTGAGGTTACTAAAGATGAAGAAGCAATGAGGCATTATGCACAATTAACGAGATACGCACCTAAAAAATGGGAGAAGCCTTTTGAAGAAGTTCTTATCTATACTGGTCCTGCAAAAGAATCCAGAAATGATAGACATCCAAGCACTTGGACAGGACCTAAACCGACACAACAGCAAGTAGATTGGGCTAAAAAAGCATCAACTGAAACTTTATATAAATTAACTAGCGGGTTTTTTAAGAAGGATGTTAAATTTATCTTAAGTAATAATCCAAATGAGTTTTGGGAAAGTAACTATCCGCTTACTTTCTATTGGGATAATACCTTACCTGGCGGAGGAGGAGCAACAGATATTAATCTAAATGATAGAAGATTCATAACCTCAGCGGATAATATATTCACAACTGAAAGTACAATTATATCACCAGAATGGGTTTATAGCCATGAAATAGCAAATGCAATAGGATTGAGTGACGCAAGAGATGAAGATAATTGGAGTATAAGTTCTAGAAGAAGCACTAAATCAGAGCCAGATCCCAGAGATATTTTTGTAGGGACTGCTTATTAT
>Ga0209542_10012968_pt1 | contig 14470 bp, 20 predicted proteins | sample RifCSPhighO2_01_FD_184028 | JGI IMG/M metagenome (GOLD analysis project Ga0209542, IMG submission 184028) | Soil microbial communities from Rifle, Colorado - Rifle CSP2_plank highO2_0.1 (SPAdes) (version 2) | ecosystem: Environmental > Terrestrial > Deep subsurface > Rock core/Sediment ...
CCTCGCAATTTACTGCCTTAAGTGATTCTGCATCCTGTATCTTGACCTGTTGTGATGCTGTCCGTCGTGTTGATGTGACGCTGCCCCTCAAGTGAAGTCTCGATTAATTTCTCTTCCGCCGACGTGCTGCAAGTTTGGCACGCTGACTGCGCTTGGCGCGTTCGAAATAAACTAACGATCTCATGAACGCCTCTCCGAATTCCTTTTCAGGGCTTAATTCTCTTTTTCTCTTTCTCATCAGTAATTTTTTAAATTGTAAGATTACAGGAGAAAAACTCCTGCCAACGAGACAGAAGACGTGATGAGGACGGGTCGGATGATGGTCGCGAGAAAACAGATACGCGACTCCATCAATCTAATTAGAAAGATTATATACCCACTTTTTCATTTGTCAAGCTCAAAAATATATTCTTATCGTCTCTGTTCACCCCGTTTGGAAACAATTCGCTCGCCCTCTGTAATTCCCGGTTCCCGGGAACGACGCTATATACCCTCGGGAACTACGCCAGATAAGGCACGGTGCACGCCATGGCTGAACCCTAAAGTTGATTTGAGCCGCGACCGTGCGTTGAATCCTAATGTACGGGTCCACGACAGTCTCGCGTATGGGACCCAAGAAATACCGCCCCACCGAGGTACCTACCCCCCCCTCTTTACGACTGAATCTTATGAAATCTCATTCATTATTAATTCCAACGCCGAGACTTTTAGCGCGCTCCTCGTCAGAGAGCGCTGTTGGTTCATACACGCAAAGTATGAAAAGTATGAAAGAGATCATGTCCGGTCCGTCAGTTTCCGGGTTCTCCGGCTCAAAAACGACTCGTGACATGGTTTCCGCAGAAATCGAACGTCGTTTCGGGAAGGCGGAACAAAAGAAGTACGACCCCGAGCGAAATTGCCTCACCTTCGCGAAGTGGTTGTCTCTCGGATTCTGCGTGAAGAGGGGTGAAAAATGCATCCGCAGCACTACGTTCATTGAGCAAGCCGATGCGGAAGGCAACGTGATCAAGACAATCCCGCGGCCAGTCTTCCTATTCTACTATCTTCAAGTAGAGCCGCGGAAAGAGAAGGTATGAGCAAGATAAAACTCGTTATGTACCTAGACTACGGCTGCCAGAAGCGCGAGATGACGGTGGCATACGCGCCTGGCGGCAAGACTTGTTACTCGGAGCGGTCCAGGACTATCGAGCCGGTGCCGATGCTCCGAATAACGAATCGCCTGTTACTCAATGCCGGATTCAAAGTCGGCAGCAAGGTTAGCGTCGAATATGGGCAAGACATTATTACCGTTCGTAAATTACACAACCATGAATCAAACAACCTACAGAAACCACGCTGTCCGAAGTCCGATCCAGTATCCGGCACGGCAGCGACAAGCGACGCCGGTCAACCAAGAGGATGCGTTGCGCTCTCATGTCCGACGGCTCTGCAATACGCTGGAGCTATCGGCAACGTTTGAAGAAGATGCGGCAACACTTGATACGCTCAACGTCTCGGGGCTCATCAGCGTCTTGTGTACGCTACGCAAAGACGGACGCATTATCGGACAAGGTAGAGGATGGAGCACGGTCAATCGCGTGAACAAATCTATCGATCGCTCATGCTCTACGGCGATAAACGGCTCGTTCCTCTCTGCTTGCAACAACGCCTGCAAAATCCTCGATGCGCTTCGCTTGGAAGAGATGGATGAACAGGCGGCAGCGGACAGAGGCGCGAAGTTCCGTGACGCATACGGAGCGAGAGAGCATGACTCCGACCTTGCAACGGAGAAACAGAAAGCGTATGCCCGCCAACTCCTCAGCCTGAACGTCGAGGACGAGGCCGACCGCGAACAGATTGCATCTACGCTGGATGACATGACAAAAGACGAAATCTCAAGTCTCATTCAGAGGTTTGCTCGGTAATGTATGGCCAAATACCGAGTCTGGCTTTCAGAATCCGAGCTACTTCCGGTGGAGTTCGAAGCTGATAGCGCTGAGGAGGCTCGTAGGAAGATAGAGGCACATATCTACGAGGGGACGCTTTGGGAAGAGACATCAATCGAGATGAGCGAAGGATGTCTCGAAGTCCACAGCGTTGAGCGGGTCGAGTAGAGGATATCCAACATCGAAGGCGGCTACCCAGACGGGGGTACCGCCTTTTTTGTTGCCTATTGCGTAATATTTCTCGGTGCTACAATGGGTAGGTTCCGGCAACGGGACATCAAAATCAAATACCGGCTCGAAAGAGCGGACATCCTAACCCATCGGAAAAATCCGCTGGTACGGATGAAGAATCGCGACGAATGTGAAAAACCCGTATTCAGGGCGTTCGTCGCGTTACAGGGAGAAATCCCCGTAGAGGTTACCGCAAGGTGCCTTCCTGGATGCGGGCTTTATGTTTGGCAAACTCAAAACAAAAACTCTTTGGATAATCGCGACAGCTAGTACGGTTTGTTTTTTGCTTACCCCTCTTCTGGCAGTCCCGCTATCAGTTGCAAAGGATCTAATCGTTTCGCACGTCTACTGGGCATACTTTGCTGCTTCCGATGCCGAATTGAACGCGGCATCACTTCTCGTACACACAAGCAATTACATTCTGATCGCCATCGTTCTTCTCGTTGCAACAGCCGCTGTCATGAGTGGCTTTCTTTCGTTCCGCGAGCTAAGGAACAGACACCGAGTATGAAAGCAACTAACGCAGAAAGAGTAGCCGCCCACATCAAGGAGCATGGTCCGGGTGGAATTCTAATTCACACGCTCCCCGGTACGGCATTCTGGCTTGTTTGTCAGTCGTCGAAGAAGAATCAGATGTGGAACATCACTCTTTGCCATCCCTCGCAAACAAAGGCCTATCGAATCGCAACGGACATATCGGATGACAGGCATTTCGAGATATGGAACGAACTCGTGAAAATCGAACTCTCGCGGCGAGTGGGCGGAACCGCGAGATGGTCTGACATACGCCCGATATTAGAAAAGTACATCTCAAAAATATGAAGAAGTATCACACCACCTCTGTTCTTTCGCTGTTACTCCTTACTCTCTCGGCCTGCGCTGTTCCTCTGTACGCTCACGCTCAATCAGGAACATACTTTGACCCCATTCATGTGCAGATTGAGCCGGACATCTTTGACTCCTACATTCAGCAGACAAAGACGCGGTGGCAGGTTGACTCGCTCAACAACTCCCTACAAGGCATACAGAACTCCATCAACAGCCTGAACAGCGCAATCGGAAGCCAGACGCAAACCGATACTCTTATCCGACAGTACGGCTACGACGCATACCGCTCCTGTTCGCGCTCCTGTGGCTTCACTGGCAGTGACGACCCCATCAATGTCCAACGACAGAGCCAGTCATGCGCTTATCAGATTGAATCGTGCATGCGTCGATATTCCGCATCAGTGCAACAGTTTCAGCCGATGCAGCGAACAAATACAACCCCAACTGCCGGGCGGAAAGCCGATTGTGCCGTATATGGTGCGAATTTCCGTGCGAACGGCGATGGGACGTGTCAATACGTTGGGCCGGCTACTTCACCGCAGATTAATGCCGCTGTGACGAAACCCGACTCGCAGTCTGTAGCGACAAAGACGGACGACCAGCGATGCAAAGACTCATTTGGCGCAGACAGTTACTGGACCGGGCAAACAAATGAAAAGGGCCCATTCTGTTCCTGTTCTGCCGGTTATCAGTGGACGACCGACATGAAGTTGTGCGTCGCTATTCAACCAACAACGGATGTCGCGATAGAAAGAGACGCAGCTGGGTCAATTGCTTACGACACACCACAAACGAATAACCAGTTATGCCAGGAGTCCTACGGTTCTCATAGTTCATGGCACGGAACACTGAATAGCCAAGGTGGTCCCGTGTGTGAATGCTCCAGCGGATATGAGGTGACGAATGGAAAATGCACCCAGACCCCAATCTTGTACCGAGTCCCAGTGGAGAATGTTCAGACTGCGACAACAAGCAAAACGACTGATGCGCGGGGCTCGTCTACGAACACATCGGCTCAACGGCGTGGATTCTGGTCGTGGCTCTTCGGGTTATTCGGCATATAATCCTGCAATGCATCACCCCTACTACATCAAGATGGTTTATGGCTCCACGAATCCGGACGATAGACCGTGGCGTGAGGGAAAGGAGGACTACTTGCACTTCAGAGAGGAACAGCAACTCCTCTGCAATCATTTCGGCGATGCCACCGGCTTCCTTGTATATGAAACAAAACATAGCCGTGGAGGAAGTGATGGCTCTCAAACAATATTCGCGAGGGGTTCGATTGAGTCACTCGGCTGTGAGAACGTGTGGGCCAAGCAGCAAATTGAGGACGATTATGGCAATCGTTATCCGTTGGGCGTGAAGGTTCGATTCGAAAAAATAGTATCACCAGACAAAGGTCTCACGAGAGAGCAGGTATACCAATTATGTCCCCGGCTTGAAAATCACTTCGGACAAGCAAAGGGCGGCCTGATAGGCATCACGCTGGAGGAGTTCAAGGCATTGAGCGCGGCTTTGGATAAATGCTAGGACGGCGTAAACTACCCCAATGGAAACGAACGTGTCCGGTATTCAAATAACGCACAGGAAGCTAAGTGATCTTCTCCACGAGTTTAAGAGCAAAGGCGTGATTAGGATACCTCCATTTCAACGAGAATATGTGTGGGAACAGCAGAAAGTCGCGGTGCTGTTCGATAGCATCTATCACCAGTTTCCAATCGGGAGTTTTTTCTTTTGGGCAGTACCAGAAGAATATCGCAATCTCGTGAAAGAATTGCCGGAGCTCAAACTGCCCCCGTTGCCACCGAACGAGAAAATAAAACTCGTACTTGACGGCCAGCAACGTCTCACATCCCTCTACTGCGCCGCGTTCGGCATTCAAACGAGCCGCAAAGATGGGGGTAAGGTGCGAGACTACAGGAAGATCTGTTTCAACCTCGACACAGGAGAATTTGCCGTAGCCCCCCGGGGTGAGAACAAAGAGACAACCGTCTCCGTTGCACGTTTTTTTGACAAGAATCTTGAGTATGAGGTATACGACGCTCTGACCCCGGAGCGACGTAGGGCGTTCCAACAATGTAGCAAGCTTCTAGACGGATATCCGATTTCTGTCGTGGAGGTTACGGACGTGGATTTGGAAGACGCGATAAAGATATTCGAGCGTATCAATCAGGGAGGCAAGAAGCTCACGCTCTTCGATCTCGTTGTGGCAAGCACATGGAGCGCGGACTTCGACCTCCGGGATGAAATAGAGAAACTCAACAAGTCATTCGAGAAAAGTGGATTCGGGGCCGTCGACGAGGACGTGGTAACGCAGGCACTAGCGCTTGTGATACGTGGACAATGCACCCATGCCTTTCAGCTGCAAATGACAAGCGGCGAGATACGTGCCTGTTGGGAGGAGGTATCCGACGGCCTAAAGCTCGCCGTGGACCATCTCTCGAAGAATCTGGGGGTAAAGATATATGATTTCATGCCGTATCCCATCATGATATCGCTTCTCGGGTATCTGTTCACAAAACTTGATGGGCGATCACTATCACCGACGCAGATTGAAGTCGTGAAGACGTGGTTTTGGAAGGCATCCTTCGCGCAACGCTACGGCAGTTCGACTCTCACAACCGCAGGCCAAGATAAGACCGATATCTTGGACCCCCTCATCAAAGGCGAGACACCGGAGATTGAGTACCCGCTCACCATTTCTATAAAAGATATAACGGCGATACGTATGCACAGAAAGTCCGCCGTGAAGAATGCGGTACTCTGCCTCCTTGCATTGGCAGAGCCGCGTCACTTCAATAACGGAAGCATCGTGACACTCGACCGTACGCTTTGTTCCGATTACAACCATCCGGAAAAGCACCACATTTTTCCAAGGGCGTTTCTTGAGAGAGAGGGAGCAAATAACTCTGAGGTGAACGCTCTCCCGAATTTCGCATTCATTCCCGGCGAACTCAACCGAGAAATTACCGACAAGGAGCCCAAGGCATACATGGCCGAGTACAGGAAAGCTAACCGGGCTTTTGATGCAGCAATGAAGTCCCACCTAATACCAGCCGGCGACGACTCGGGAATATGGGGCAATGACTACGAAAAATTCCTGAAGCAACGGGCGGAGCTCATCTACGAACGGGTGAAAGACGCCGTTGCGGCATAACTATGGCAAAAGAACCACAGTACAAAGATTGGTCGCGGGAGCGTCTTGCCGAGGAGGTGAAGCAGCTCAAGAAACGCAAAAAGTACGGCATCGTATGGGAACACAAGCCCGAGGACGTTGTAGAGCAGTGCAAAACACAACTGCCCGTGCTCAAAGAAGTGAAGACAAAAGAGATCGTCAATGATACCGAAGCGCCTACGAACCTGCTGATAGAGGGAGACAATTACCACGCGCTCTCGGTCCTAAGCTATACCCACAAAGGCAAGATAAGCGTAATTTATATAGACCCCCCTTACAATACTGGCGCACGTGACTGGAAATACAACAATGATTACGTAGATATCAATGATGCGTTCCGGCACAGCAAGTGGCTTTCCATGATGCACAGCCGACTACTCTTGGCGAAAAAGCTACTCAAACCAAATGGTGTTCTCATTGTCACGATAGACGACCATGAGTTACCCAGCATAACGGCATTACTCAGAGACTTGGGGGCAAAATCCTTAGGCAGGGCCGCTATCTGCATTAAGCCGGAGGGGCGTCGGCAGAGTAGCTATCTTATGGAAGCCCACGAGTATGCTCTCTTCGTTAGTTGGGGAAAGCCAAAGATTCGTGGACTCAATATTGATTTTGGACTCGACTTCCCAGAAAAAGACGAGAAATCGACATTCCGCTGGGAGGGATTAATGCGGCGCGATGCGGGGCGAGAAGACAGGGGCTCGGATTACTGGTATCCGTTTTACGTCGGCCCTGGCGGAGAGTTATCAGTAGAGAAAAAGAATAAATACAGAGAGATTCTCCCCATCAATACAAAAGGTATCGAGAGAGTGTGGTTGTGGGATAAAGCTAGGGCAGCTGAGAATCTTGCAGACCTGCAAGCTGTGATACGCAAAGAAAAAATCACCATCTATTATAAGAGACGTGAACAGGGCCGAGTGAAGCCAACCACGTTTTGGTATGGCAGCAGGTACAACGCAAATGCTTATGGAACTAGGATACTTGATGCAATCGTTCCAAATAACGGCTTCGACTATCCCAAGAGCATCTATTCCGTACTGGATTGTCTCGATCTTTTTACTCCCCCAGACGGTATTGTCTTAGATTATTTCGCGGGGTCTGGCACAACTGGGCACGCTGTTATGCTTTTGAATAAAGTAGATAAAGGTAAAGGGACCCGACAATTCATTCTCGTAACCAACAATGAAAATCAAATAGCTGAAAAGGTTACATATCCTCGCATAAAGAATTCGATAGAAGGAGTTCGCGCACTTTCTGATATAACAGGATTCGATGCAAATTTAAAGTATTTTCGCACGGCGTTCGTTGGGGGTGAGCCAACTGATGCCAACAAAGAAGCGTTAACGAAAGAGGCCACCGAAATGATCTGTGTGCGCGAGGGCACCTTCGACTCTGTTAAAAACACGGAGGCATACAAAATATTCTCTAATGCGAAGCAACACACGGGGATCGTGTACGACCAGTTAGCGTTGCCAGCATTCAAAAAGGTACTGGAAAAAACAAAAGGATTATGCAGTGTCTACGTGTTCTCACTCGGTGACGATACATTCGATGAAGAATTTACGGAGTTTGGACCAAGAGTGACAGTATCGCCAATTCCGGAGGCGATTCTACGCGTATACCGTCGTATCTTTGCAACAAAATAATATGGAACTCAGAGAATACCAAGACACCGCAGCGAAGGAGCTTCTGGAAGAAACGAAGAAGCTTCTCAGCTACGAGGGTCAGAAAAAGCTTGTCTTCAAGGCTCCGACCGGTTCTGGGAAAACGGTCACAGTGGCAGAGTATCTTAAGCGTCTCGCAGATGCTCCTGATGGTCGAAAACCACTCGCATATATCTGGGCGGCGCCGCGCCAACTACACACACAAAGCAAGAAGAAGCTGGCGGACTATTATGCGGATTCACACGCACTTGAGTGTTCCGAATTTGAGGACTTGGATGACCGGCAGATTGGTGAAGACGAGATACTTTTTTTCAATTGGGAGAGCGTGCGGCAGGAAGACAACATCTATATTCGCGACAACGAGCAGGAAAATAATCTTTCGACAATTATTGACCGCACGAGGGAGGAGGGTCGCGAGATTGTGCTGATCATAGACGAGAGCCACTACCATGCACAATCCGAAACGTCTCAGGGACTCATTCGCATGATTGCCCCAAAGCTCACCATCGAAGTTTCCGCAACGCCGGTCATGGCGGATCCAGACAAGGTCGTGAGTGTGGATATAGATGATGTACGCAAGGCGGCCATAATCAAGAAGTCCATATCCTTGAACCCGGGATTTAAGAATGTGCTAGAACGCTCCCGAGTGGCAAGCGCCCTATCGGAGAGTACAGACGAGATTGTATTACGGGAAGCGTTACAGAAGCGGCAAGACCTCGCGGCCCGGTACAAGAAAGCCGGAGTGGAAATAAATCCACTATTGCTGATACAACTTCCAGATCGTCGAGGGCAGACAGAGGATGAGATGTTGCTGCGCATTGAACGTATCTTGGCCGACAAGTACGATATCAGTGTCAAAAATGGCAAGCTTGGATTCTATCTCGCGGAACGTAAGGATAATCGCGAACACGTTGAGGAACAAAACAATCCGGTGGAGGTTCTTATATTCAAACAGGCCATAGCTCTCGGCTGGGATTGCCCTCGTGCGCAGGTTCTAGCGCTGTTCCGACAGTGGCAGAGCGTTAGCTTCTCGATACAGACGGTTGGCAGAATTATGCGTATGCCAGAGCCGGAGCGGGGCGCATACTACAGCGACGATGTGCTCAATCATGCCTACGTATACACCAACATTGAGGATATAGAGATCTCTGACGATGTAGCCGGGAAGTACATAACGATCCACACGAGCTTCCGTAATGAGGCTTATAAGCCTTTAAAACTTCGGTCAGCGCACTCTGTCCGGCAACGAGAGCGTACACGTCTATCGCCTCGATTCATCAACCTATTCCTTGCGAAATCCAAGGAATACAAGGAGCACGGTCTGGCAGAGGAGATAAACACAAAGGACCAACACGTGCAGCCGAATTTCATTGCCGAGTGGGAGACAAAAAATATCGATACTCTACGTGGGGCACACCTCAAGAGTACAGAACACCTCGATGCTGCAAGTGATCGAGACCTACAGCGCCTCTTCGATTATTTTGTCCGAGAGAGCTTGTCGCCACAGTTCTACCCCGAAGATAGATCCGTTGGGCGCGTGAAGGAGTCTATATACCGCTTTTTCCGCGACGAGCTTGGTCTAGATTATTCAAAACGTTTTTCGGATGTCGTGAATATTATTCTCAGCGACAAGAACCAGGAACACATCAAAAGTGTAATCGATGCAACAAAGCTCGCGTATGTTGCAAGCGTAGTACAGCGCGAGGCACAACTTACGGAGGAGGAATGGGATGTGCCGGAAATCATGACGTATGGTGTTGCTTACAAGGAAATGGAAGCACCGAAATCTATAACGCAGCCGTTCTTTTACGACAACCGATGGCAGCCGGAGGAGAATTTTATAGAATTCCTGGACCGTGCCGGTGTCGCATGGTGGTACAAGAACGGCGAGCGGGACGCCACGTTCTTTGCGGTCCCGTACGAGCAAGATAAAACATCCACTCCGTTCTACGTTGATTTTATTATACGAACCAAAGACGGGCGTATAGGCCTGCTTGACACCAAGAGCGGCAGAACAATCACGGACGCGAAGGACAAATGCAAAGGCCTGAGGGACTATATAGTCGCAGAGCGTAAGAATGGCAAGAGGATGTTTGGTGGTATCGTGGCGAACACCGATAGTACGCATTTCGGCGGTCGCTGGATGCTTTACGAGGGCGATGGTCACGATCTTCGACAGGACAATTTTGATGCATGGTCCCAACTAGAGCTATGAAGCGCCATGACTGAAGCAAATAGACCAAGACAACTGAAGGCTGATACGCGGCAATGGAACAGCGGCAGGGTTAAATTCGCTGTGATTGGTTGGCAAAATAAGCCTGAGAAGAATTACATAATTTTAGAAAAGAATTTCTTTGGTCACTCCCGCTTTCCGGATCAAAAATTCAATTTACTACAGAAGGATTGGAAAAATCTCAAGACACTTATTGATGGTGAACTACAACCTACAACTAACTGGGACAATAGCGTTGTAGTCGCAAGCAGTGCGAGCATCGAAAAGGTATTAAAGGACGACCCGGATGTCATAGAGAAAATTCTTGCCAATCCAAATATTTTGAAGCTCAGTGATCGAAGTCTAGAGTCTCTTGATCGTATTGCCATAAAACTGTACGAAGTAAAAACCGAGCAAATGGATCTGATTCTCAAAGAACTTTCCAACACGTCCGCCGATGACATACAGAAGTTTGGGATACTGTTGAATGACCTGCGTCTTAATCAGGTATCTATGATGACCTCACTTGTTTATCAGAAACTGAAGATTATAGATTTATTAGAGACCGTCATTACTCAAGTGGACAAAAAAGAAAAGGACGTTCACCAGATTTTTGAGAAGCATCCGTGGCTTCTCGGGCGTACTTTTGAGATAGTTACCAGCGATAAGCCACTGTCAGAATACTTACAGACCAACATAAAAGATGATCCTGAAACAAAGAAACGCCCGGATATTATTGCAAAAGTCGTTCCATATATAAACGATGTTGTTCTCATTGAATTAAAAGCACCTGGGATTAAACTAAAGGCAAATCACATTGGGCAAGTGCTAACCTACAAAGCTCTCATTGAGCGCCACAAGCCGAACGTAAAAAATATACATTGTTTTGTTTTTGGGTACGAGAAGGACACCAGTTTTACACTCTCACGCGACGCCACGATAAAAACATTTTCAGAATTGGCGGCGGAGCTAAGAGATGAGTACAGGGAGTATCAAAAAATACTCGACATGGGTAAAGAGTATCAAGAAGAAGATCTCCCACTTTAGATCTATTATTTCTATGCCATCTCTGCTCATTCTCGCTGGTATTGTCGTCGCTCTCGCCATCGCCGCCTATTTCTTCAGGGGTGGTCTTGGTGTTGAAGAAGATAAAAAGGTATACGAGTACAAACGAAAAGATTTTTTCTTGACCCGTGCCGAACATGAGTGCTACGACGCTCTCATCTTAGCTGTCGGGCAGGAATATCATGTTTTCGCCCAAGTACACCTCCCGACCATTGTCGATAACAAGGTCCTCGGGCAAAACTGGCGCGGCGCATTTCGACATATTAACGAAAAGTCCGTCGATTTTGTGCTCTGTGACAAAGCGTACATTTCCCCAAAGCTCGCTATCGAGCTCGACGACAGGACGCACGAACGACCTGAGCGTCAAGAAAGGGACCAAGAGGTTGAGCGCATCCTGAAGGCCGCAGGACTGCCACTGTTGCGTCTAGAGAACCGGGGTCGGTTCAACCCTGCCGAGCTAGCGCAGAAGATACGAGAGCTTGTTTTGAGCTCGACATAGTTTATTCAGACCTTACTGTGAATGATTCGGCCAGTTTACGACCCAAGGGGGTGAGCCGGTGTGATTTTGAGCCGCCAGCAGGAACCCATGTTCGCAACGCATCACCACGGAGCATCTCTCCAGGAGAAATAAGCCTTTGTTTTAATAGGTTATCTTCGTAACGCATGACTTCTTCTTGTGTCTCAAGCCCTATCTCTCGTGACACCTCAAGAGCCCATCGTTCTATACTGTTATGCTGATCTTTATATTCGTTTCGCTCCACTTCTTTGTATATCGCATAAGCACCGGCAAGAATCCTTATTTCTGTACCGCTCAACTCCTTACAAATGCCCAATAGCTCGTACAACGAAGCTCGCTTCTGTTCCTCAGCATCCTTTTGCAAGGTATGAATAAAGATCTTTTTCGCTGCCTCCCACGTCTCTATGTCAGGGTTCTCTTGGGCAACAAATTTAATTAAGTCTGAAAACTGCTGTACTGATTTTTCCGAATTTAGTGCGTGTTCATCTATATAATTTTTCTCATTACTTATCTCTTTCAACAAATTCGTTATTCTACTTCCCGCAAAATTCGCCATGACACTTCCCAATGCCGTCATCAAATTTTCAGAACTCTGCCATACAGATGGATTGAGAAGACTTGTAAGCCTCGGCAAGAGATCAACCGCCATATCTTTTACGGCCTTCATCTCCTTTTTGATTAAACCATGTTTTTTCACTCTCATGAGGGCAGTGAGGTTCTAAACCTGCGGGAGATACTACTTTGACTTCTTTGTCTTATCTACTATTATCGCATTTTTTACGACTCTCTTGAGTGCTTGGGCCGCATTCTGTGCCCCCTGCATTCTCTTGTAAGTTTCAGTCGTCGCTATAACCTTGTTGTTGCCACCTTTGACAGTGACATACACCTCTTTGTTTTTTGCTGTCTTAATAATTATTTTGTTCTTATTCATAGTTCCTTTTCATAGCTGTTAATAGGGGCTTTCAATATCCGCATTGTACGCTTTTGCAAGGAGATATAAAGGATGGCTACTTTAATGGCTGAATGCAGAGGGGCTTTAAAAAAGCTATACTTTGGGAGTAGTTCGTTGAGTTATAAATATTGTAGTCCGTGCAACTAATTCGGACCGTACATGTCTTCCGAGAGGATAGGTAACCTGGGAAATCTGCGGGAAACCACAAGATATATACGACTGATCGTTTAAGGCGGTTGGGAGATTTCATTCAGCTCGTCGGGCTGGATTAAATCTCTTAGCCGCTTTTTTATTTTCCGGAAAGAAAATAAATTACCCCAATCAATAAAATATGTATGGTACACATCAATACCAACGAATCTGACCGCGTACCCCCGTTCGAAATCGTGATCCTCGACGCCATGGACATGGCCTATTTAGCTGACGTGATGGAAGATAGAATGTACTTATTCGACACCCTAGAAGACTACGGAATTGCGGTAGCACTCGCCGATGCTCTTTTTGTCACGAAAAACTACGGCTGGAAAAGCTTGCAAGCGATGAATGAGTTAGACGCAGGATACGATGTTCGTGTGTACAATAAGAATAATGCTTGCATCTATGCTGCACATACGAGGTTTAAGGAGCACTGGATAGGCAAACAATAAAAAAGTATGAAATACACAACACTCATTCAAAAAGCAATTAGATTCTCAGTTAAGACCCACGAGGTGTATCAGAAACAGAAACGCAAAGGCAAAGACATTCCGTATATAACACACCCGCTTATCGTCGGGCTGATCCTTGCGAGAGCCGGTGCAAGCGAGGACGTGATTATCGCCGGCATCCTGCACGACACCATCGAGGATAGTGTTCCGGAAAAGAAGGTCACGAAGGCTATGCTCGCGGAACGTTTTGGGGACACTGTCGCGGGCATTGTTGATGATGTCACGGAGCAGGATAAAGACCTCCCGTGGGAAGAACGGAAGCAGGAAGCACTTGAACATGTTGAGAAGCTAGAGAATGACTCACTCTTGGTGAAGTCGGCGGACCTCATCAGCAACATCTCCGAAATAATCGCGGACCATCAAGTGGACGGAGACGTTATCTTCGAGCGTTTTAATGCTTCGAAGGACAAGACCATCGCTCACTACCAGCGCATGATTAATGCTGTCATTCGCCAATGGCCGGAGAATCCTCTCCTTGGCGATTTACAGGGTCTGGACATCATGTCCATGGATCCCGACCGCCACAAAGAACCCGACGCCAAAGAAGTAAAGGCTCTGTGACCGCATTTTAAGCTTGTTAGGAGTGGGACTCAGGCATACTTGCCACATCACTCATTCCGAGTGATCGCCGGGATCTCGCCGCCCAAGGAGTCTAACGCGGTGGTCGAGATTCAGAAGCGCAAGCTTCTGCGACCCCGGCGCTAGGCTCTTTTTGTTTGGTCCGTCTCTGGAATCCCCACGGATCCGGACGATATGAAATGAAAATGCATATGACATACCGGCGTTTATTAAGTGCGATGCCGGACGCACATAATTGATATATATGGAAAATTATACAATCGAAGGAATCGGTGAGTCTACTAACGTGCACAGCGACGGTACTCCGATGACCACTCCCGACGGAAAATCGTTATGGAGAGTGGCTCTTGGCATCAAAGAGGTTCAAGGGAAGCATCTCGTGTGCTATTCCCCATTTGAACCTAACGACAATTGGATTGGTCGCACGGCCGTTTGGGTCTACTTATCCGAAACACTGGGTCCAGATGGCGATATCGCGCTCGGGGTACGGAAGATACCGGACCGTCACATGGTGATAGTGCCGAGCCTCATTACGAGTGCCGAGGACCTCAAAAAGATCTTCAATATGGGGTACGTTCCGCACTCGGATTCTAGCGAAGACGAATAACCGTA
>Ga0209542_10012969_pt1 | contig 14470 bp, 21 predicted proteins | sample RifCSPhighO2_01_FD_184028 | JGI IMG/M metagenome (GOLD analysis project Ga0209542, IMG submission 184028) | Soil microbial communities from Rifle, Colorado - Rifle CSP2_plank highO2_0.1 (SPAdes) (version 2) | ecosystem: Environmental > Terrestrial > Deep subsurface > Rock core/Sediment ...
TCCTGTTTTGAGCAGGACGGCTAGCCTGACCCGATCGTCTCGGGTAAAATGTTTGTATGGCATCTGTCCGCTTTGGTTATGCTGGTAATGGGTAATTACTCAGCTATTGTACCTTGCGGACATTTGTCGTTTAAGCCTTGTAATGCAAGGCTTTTTTCAATTTCCATTGCACTTGGAGCTAGAATTCGGGCACCGACCCTTGCGCACTTCCGATATGTCGTGTCCCCACGTATCGCACTCCTTGCAGTAGCCGTTCTCGATGGCCTCGAGCATGAGGTCTTCAAGATCGAGTACTGTTCCATCGTCGGAAAGCGTGACACTGTTCGGGTCAGTGGTCATGGCCTTCTCCGCTTCGTAAATCAGCGCTAGCTGTGTAAGAGCCTGTGCACGTGAGGGATAGTGCCGAGCGCTTACCTTGGCCTCGATCACCTCTCCTTCCCCTTCGACGAGCTCAAGCGCACGAACGAGCCATCCACCTGGCCCAATATTGGGGAGAAATCCTGCGATTCCTGCCCGAGAACTGGAGGTTGATTTCATGAGCCCCCACTACCTGAAGTTGGGAGCGGAACTGCTCCAACAATGATTAAATCATAGTCTCGGGCGATAGTAAACCTGGATAAAAATTTTCGGTGGATTATTTAGTCGCCAAATGTTTTTGCATGTACTCGAGCGTGCCGGCGCCGTCTGCAATCGGTACTTTTTTGCCGGGATTAAATATATTTTGCGGGTCGAAAATCTTTTTTGTTTCCGCGAAAAGAGCGGTTACTTCCTTGCCATACATCTTTTCCAAGTAAGGCGTGCGAATAAGACCGTCGTTATGCTCGGCCGTGATAGAACCGTGATACTCAATGACTAAATCGTATACTTTCTCCCCCACCGCCACAATCACGTCAATATTTTTCGTGTCGCGCATATCCATAAGTGGGATAATATGCAAGTTACCATTGCCGTCATGCCCGGCGATAGTGTACATCAATTTATAGTCGTTAAGAATTTTCTCAAGTTTAGGTAAAAATTCCGGCAACACTTCCGGTCGCACGATAAGGTCATCTATAAATGGCGCGGTACGTTTGCCGTGAATATGCTTGCGCAAGAGGTTAAAACTTTCGCGCCTAATAGTGAAATATTTGTTCGTCTCTTCGGTAGACGCCGTGATACGCATGGGCCGATGAAATTCTTCCACTGCCTTGCGCATGGCAAGAAGCGTGTGCTTGATCTCTGCCTCATCATCTCCCGCTATTTCAGCGAGCAAAACAAGTTTGGGCATACCACCGCGTAGCATCATCAAGGCTTCCGGCCAAAAGTTCCACATAAGTTTCAATAAATTTTTCGGTTTCAGAATACGTAAAAGGTCGGGGAAAAATTTCATGGCCAATTTTAGGGTATTGTCATCGTACACTTCCAAACTTTCGAGTTTAAACTTAAGCAAGATGTTGGTAATGTCGGCCAATGGCGTAAGATCGCGCAAGAAAATGGCCAAGAGACGCGACATTTTTTTCACCGGCACCAGACGAAAGGTAATTTCGGTTATAATACCGAGTGTACCCTGAGAACCCACGATAAGTTTGGTCAAATCAAAAGTTTGGCCATTCCAGACATTCCACAAATAATATCCGGCAGAATTTTTGCTCACGTTCGGCTTAGCAGACTTAAGAAGTAAGTCGTTAGTAGTAAGTAGTGAGTAGAGGGCTCTATACAAATTACCCTCGAAAGTGTTTTCGAAAATTTTCTGTTCAAGCTCAAATTTTGTAAGTGCTCGTACCTCATATTCATTACCGTCGGCCAAAACCACTTTCAGTTTTTTTATAAAATCTTCTACTTTGCCATAGCGAAGCGTCTTTTCTCCTCCGGCATTATTGGCCACCATGCCACCTACCGTACATAATTCGCGCGAGGCGGTATAGGCTGGCATAAGCAAGCCTTTGATTAAGGTCATTGTTTCAAAATCGCGGTAGTATGTCCCGGGCAAAACTTGTGCCTCGAGAAGTTCTTTATTCACATCAATAGTGCCAGCAAAATGCGGGAGCATATCAAGCACAATTGATTCGGACAGTGCCCCGCCGGACATATCCGTCCCAGCCGAACGAGCAGTGAGTGAAAGTTCTGGGTTTTCTTTTTTATGTTCCGAGATAAACGTTACTAACTTTTTAATATCTTCCACATTCTTGGGCGAAACAATGACCTGTGGTCGCACTTCAAATAAGCTGGCGTCGTGACTAAACTTTTTTAAAGTTTCATCATCGCTTCGCACTTCGCCTTTAACAACATTTTTTAAACCTTCGGCTAAAGAAGACATTGATTAAGGTGGTTTTGAAAACAGGTCAAGTTTGCGACTCACCACTTCTTTCACATGATCTCGAGCGTCTTTGAGGATTGCGTAGGGGGCGATGTCATCGGGCTTTGTTTGCAAATGTTCTTGTACTCCTTCTTTCCACGCCACGCGAATTTCGGTGTTTATGTGGACAATGCAAATTCCCGCTTTTATCGCCGCACGAATATCTTCATCGCTATTGCCGCTCGCCCCATGAAGAACGAGGGGGATTTTAACAACTTCGGAGATTTCCTTTATACGCTCAATATTTAGAGCTGGATCAGGCATGCCTTTGAGCATCCCATGGATGTTCCCGACAGCCGGAGCAAACAAGTCAACTCCAGTTTCTTTTACAAAACGCACGGCCTCGTCAACTTTTGTAATCATATCGCCCAAACTTGCCCCTTCGGGAATAGCATCTAACATTTTGCTTGAACTGCCAATGTAGCCAAGCTCAGCTTCAACTAAAACATCGCGTCCCGATGAGCGCGCGTATTCCACACACTGTTTTGTTATTTTTATATTTTCCTCAAACGGCAATTTCGCCCCGTCAAAAATTACCGAATCAAACCCGGCGTCAATAGCCTCTTTCACCCGTTCAAACGAGTATGTGTGGTCGGCATTAAGGTAAATTGGATAGTCATGTTCTTCACGAATACTTTTCACAAGCGCGACAACTTCAGGGACACCAATAAAATCTCTCTCTCCCTCCGAGGCACCAATCAGTATTGGAAGATTACGTTCTTTGGCCGCGTCAAAAATCCCCCACAACGCGTCAATGGTGGAAATATTGAAGTGGCCTATCGCAATCTTTTTTTCTTCGGTTTTTCTAAGTATTTCGCGACATGAAATCATCCTAACTATTGTACCACAATCGAGGGCATGCTACACTTTTCAATAGAAAGGGTAGCTAATATGCCCCAGCCAGAAAATGATTCGGAGCAATTCGATCAGGATCGTTCGCTCACAGAAGCCATTCGAAACGCACCATGGTGGTACCATTTGGTCATCATCGCGGGCATCTTGCTTGGCGTTGTCGTCTTGCTTTTCTTTCCATCGGGTGCGAGATGAGAAACACCTACTGGAACAACCCGACCGGAACCTCTTGGTTCCGGTCGTCGCTCATTATTTTAATTTCCTATTTCCCCGGCCCAAGATATTGAAATCTGGGTTTTTTATCTCCGTTTATTTCAATCGCCTCATTTCACACTTGCCCGTTTAAGTTTTGCTTTGCAAAATTTAGGCGGGTGGACTAATTTTCGCGTATCCACTCAAATCTTACTTTCTTTTTTCCCTTAACATCAACTATTTCATTCCACATGAATACTGGTCGCGCCCAATATTTACCCATAGGATAATCATTGAGATGTTCGTAGGCCACCATCTCCTCGAGTGTTTCGGAATGCTTGACCGTAAAATACACCCGCACTTCTGCGCCTGTTTTGGAGTGTTTGTATATCCCAGGGCGTATTTCTTGTTTCGTTTTCAAAAAATAGTTTTTTTAACCCCCCTTTTCCTTAAGCTAATGTTCTTAAGAACATTAGCTTAAGGAATCATATGTCACTTTATTTCCGTCAGGAAATTAATTTGATGAGGTACTGGTAGGCAAGGCCGGATCACCCGCTTTGGCAAAGGCAACATAGTACATCATGACAATATTGGCGAGCGGAACAATCATAAGGATACCCAGCCACGTTGGGTGGCCGGTCTTCTTGGCAACCTCCATCCACAAGTAGACCATAAGTGCTAGTACGGCTAATCCTCCGATACCAGGGACAATGACTGCAAAGAAATAGAAAAACCACCACCACGGTTTGCCAGCGATTTTAACCAGCGCTACACCTTGCAATACCGGCACCCAGGCCATCCAGGGATGCGTAATGTTAAAACGTTTACCCAGTTTCCAAAAAGGTATACCGAGCACAACAATACTGGCCAGCAAAATAAACACGATGTAGGCTAGAATGAAGGCCATGATTGCCCCGCCACCAATCCCACCCAAAATCGCCTGAATGCCCTGTGGGGCAACATCTCCATAGCCCGTTATTACATCTGCATATTGCATAATTATTTTTAAATAATGACTAATTTATAACTATCTTACATGATACTCCGATTGATAAGAGGGCAATACTTTATTATCCCCACGTTCTTAAATTTTAAAGTTTCGATTTCACCCCCATAATCAAACGACCTAACGACGATTGGACTATTTTCTATAGTAACACTAATTCCTCCCCAGACTCTTGACAGACTATTGTAAAATCCTAACCACTATGGTAGCTTGAAAAAGGAGGCTCGTATGATAAGACAGCCAACTGACACTGACAATGACCTTGAGGATAACCGTAATTTCTTTGAGGTTTTGAGAAACACGCCACCGTTTCTTCTCGTCACGATTGCCATGGTGGGAATTATCTGTGGTGTCCTGTGGTTTGCCATAGGACACTACCTGATCTCCAACTGATAACCTATTCGCGCTCCGGCAACCATCGGGGCGTTTTTTTATCTTTTTCGCACCAAAATTTTTCTTATTTTGTCTACAATTCCTTCTACTCCCATCCCATAATGCTCAATGAGTTCAGTGGGTTTACACGCCAAAACTTTTAGTTTAGTCATTGTTTTCTTGATAATACCTTTTTGACTGCCAAAATTATAGAAGGGGTATCCATGTGATAATGTTCTAAAAGTTGGGTGGGCAAGCCCGATTGGCCGTATCTATCTTCTATTCCCACGAACTCAATTGGTACGGGATAATTTTGTGCAAGGAATTCAGCAACGGTGCTTCCCATTCCGCCAGCAATCTGGTGTTCCTCTACTGTTACAACAACTCCTGTTTGTTTTGCAACATCAAGAATTGTCGCTCCATCAAGTGGCTTGATTGTGTGATTATTCACGACGATTGAACCAATTCCCTCTTCTTGTAATTTCCTAGCCGCGACAAGCGCATTGTGCACAAGCGACCCACAGGCGATAATGGCCACCCTCGGGCTTGTAGCCGTCGGACCGCTACAAAGTAGCGGTCCGACGGCTACAGAACCCGAACTCCACAACACATTCGCCTTTCCAATTTCAAACGGACTTTCTTCGGTTGTAATCACGGGGGTTTTGTCGCGAGCCAATCGGAGATATGACGGCTTTCCGTTATCAACGAGCGCGAGGGTTGCCTTTTTCGCCTCTATTGAATCGCACGGCGCGATAACCACCATGTTGGGAAGAACACGCATGAGAGCGATATCTTCTGTTGCTTGATGAGTTCCGCCATCTGGACCGACGGAAACTCCCGCATGAGAGCCAACAATCTTTACAGGCCTATCGTTATAGCAAGCAGTTGTTCTAATCTGTTCCCAGTTACGCCCCGGAGAAAACATAGCGTACGAGCTTGTAAACGGAATCTTTCCCATGGCCGCCATACCGGAGGCCACCGTCACCAAGTTTTGTTCGGCCACACCTACCTGTACGAACCTCTCGGGAAACTTATTTGCAAAAAAGTGCATCTGCGTGGACTCGGTAAGGTCAGCGCAAAGCCCCACGACATTGGGATTCTTCTCCCCCGCTTCGAGTAACCCTTCACCAAACCCCTTACGAATCGGCACCAGCTCGACATCGGAGTCGAAGAGTTTAGTATTAAGTTTTTGAGATTGAGAAATCATTGAGATTTAGACTGTTCCAAGACTCATGCTAAAACTTTTATCAGAGCTTATAAAATAAACCACCAAAAAATGAGACCGGCGCAGACCACCTGACCAAGCATTCCCAAAAAGCTAATCGATGCAAAAAGAAATTTTAATAAAGCACTGGTTTTAATCCACATACCAAGCTCATCAGATGCTACCCAATGTCTAGTGAATAATTGAACAAATCCTGCCACCAAAATAGATAATGGGATCCATAGATAGTGTTGATTGAAGAAAAACCCGAGAAACAAGGTGAGGAGTGCAATCAATATTATAGAGTTAATTTTCATTTGATTGTTGTTTCCGATAATACGCGACTACGGTAGTAGTTATTTTACACAACTTTTTAGATTCACTCATGTTCGCTTTTGATTTTACTCAACTGTTAATTTTCATTCCACCTTCTCTAAAAACTTCAAAATATAGTCACCGTAGGCGCGGTAATCTTTGAGGCAATCGCCAATGGAATCGTAGATGGCCTTCTCGTCAACATTTTCATACTCATGCGCCAGTATGTTCCTTGTACCAACACTTTTTGCGATTTCCTTCGCAAATTCGTGTGGATATAACCCGAGCTCAGCGAGGCGCAGAAATGTGTCGTGATAATCTTTCGGTGGCGATGTTGTCTCTTTGGCAAGTTCAGCAATGAGATGATTATTTATATCAATAGCGCGATTGATAATTTTCTCAAGAATACGTTCAAGTGCGTTTTGTTTTAGAAAATCAGTGGCAATTTCGTCGAGCGTCATTGTTTCAAACTGCCGTAATTTAACCAGCTCATCCTGAATCAAACTTATTTTTCTTTGCACAAGATCTTTGCGTATCATAGAAGTTTTAGCGTGCTAACAATATCTGTCGTTTTGCAATCAAAATCTGCTCAAGATTTCGTAGATCGCCGGCATCTTGATAATCGCGAATGCTATCGAGCTTGAATAATTCATACTGATAGGGGTCTCCGTACAGTAATACCCCCTTACGCACCACTTCGTATTTCAAAAGAATATTTGCCTGGCGTAGGTCAGTGAAATCAATCGTATCGTCGTCGGCGCCCAATATATCACTCATGCCAGCAAGGAGATTACCGTACCGACTAAGTGAATCGGTAATGTTGCCGGCGCGCAAAAGTATAGCCACGTCAAAATCGCTTTTTGCACCGGCTGTACCATCTGACTGTGAGCCGTGAAGTACCACGAAACGAACCCCCTCAACATGGGCTAATTGATCAATTTTTAATTTTTGCTCTTGTGCCAGCATATGTGTATTTTAACACGTTTTGCCTAAAAAATCCCCTCGCCAAAACCTTTGCGAATAGGCACCTGCTCCACGTCGGAGTCGAAAATTTTTGGATTAAGTTTTTGGTTAAGAGGAATCATTTGTTATTTGTATTTCTCATACTTTAACCATGAATACAGTAAAAAAACGGCGAGGATTACATAATACGACAAAAGTATAGCTACCAAAATTCCCAGCCAATTTGAAACATGGTTTCCCTGAGCTGACACAAAAAGAAAATTCATTGGTATATAGAGAACTATTAAAATAAAAAAACTCCGAGGTATTTTTTTCCCCTCTCTTATATACGGGAACATGTATGTTGTTGCACCAACAAGCATTGCCAAAAAAATAAAGGTGATTAGATAAAGCATAAATAATTTACGTACTTTCTTTTACTCATGTTCACTTTTGATTTTATAAATTTCTATAAACATCTTTTCTATGTTTAATATCAAGCAAATAAATTTTTTGACTATCAATAAATTTAAAAATTATCCGATAATCGTAGCTAGCTCTAAATGAATAAAGATTATTTTCTCCGTGAAGTTTTTTTGTATGTAAACGCGAGTCTCGATAGTCAACGCTTAAAAGATCAATCAGATTGTCAGTTTTACTCTGAACAGGTGTTGGTAATTTCTTGAAATGGCTGGCAAAGTCTCTACTGAAGACAATTTCTGTCATATTTTAAACACTACGCAAACTCCCCTTGCCTTTATAAACAAAAGCTGGTTTTTGTGAAGCAATTTTTTTCATTCTAACAATAAACGAGTCTTTATACTCGCCTTCTTGGTCAATCGGCACAATACTAAAAACAAGAGATTTCAATTCCTCAACTTCGCGTTCCAGTTTATTAAGTTTTACTATTTGCGTAGTGTTCATGGCAATATAATACCGAACAACCGAAGACTGTGCAACCCCTCGCCAAACCCCTTGCGAATAGGAATTTGCTCGCAATCAGCGTCAAAGAGTTTCGGATTAAGTTTTTGAGTAATTTTTAACATAAACACATTAACGTATATTCGTAAAGTATACCAATATTAACCAAGTGGCACTACTACAAATTAGAATGCATAAAATAAAAATCGCACGTGATTTTAGTGTTAAAAAAAATCGTAAGGATTACCGCTCTTCAACATATCTTGTTCATAAGACTTCCTGGGTTCATTTTTCGCTTTGTAAAAAAAATAAATGAACCACCCCGCGGCAAGCCGTTCCCTCATTCCGCTTCGCTCCATATCGGCGGGGTATCTAGGAGCTTCGCTCTGGAATCTTGGGAAACCAACGGTTTCCCAAACCCTCCCTTAATGGAGCTCCGTAGCAAGCTAACGGGGTAAGCTTTGAATTAAAGAAATGGGAATACTTATTACAAAAGCAAAATAAATATCAAATTTAAATATACTTGTTAAAAAAACAGTGCCATATAAAAAAGTGGCAAATGAATAAAGGAAACTGTGAACAAAATTAACAGACCATAATGTTGGCCCACTAGCCACCATGGCAATCTCCTTTGCGCTATATAACCTATTTTTATTAGTAATAATTCCACAAAGTAACCATATAAATGGAATCGCTGCAACAAAAGTAGCTAATACATAAAAATAATCATCATTCATGTTCGCTTTTTATTTTAAAAATACCTACCAAACCAAGAAAGCGCAAGTGTGGCTAGTATAAACACCAACACCTGTATAAAAAATAGCTTTGTGGTACTAAGTCGAAAATCTTGCTCATGCTCTGGTCGTACCAAATGTCGATTATGAAAATCGGCAATAACCAAGGCGATAGTAGGTATCATGAGGAACGGCCATGACAAATACACTAAAATACCCCCCCACTCCATGGCTAAGCAGATGAATAATATACTGGCTGTAACAAATAAAGGCCAGATTTTTAACGTAAAGAAAAAAACTCTTCTTTTCCATGGTTTTAAATAGCGTTCTTGTGCATTACTGCCAACATAAAAAGTTAAAAATGGAATAACTAGTATTAAAAATGGAGCAATAACTGACAGAAAGTGGAAGAGATTATCTCTAATAACATCTAGATAGTTATGGGGATAAAGATACATCCAGTCCCAGTCGTCAAAGCCAACATATCCAAGAAAAATAGATACTGAAGTAGCAACTACTAAATAAATTTTAGTAATTAATGACTTTAGTGACATTTGACTTATAATTTTACTCATGTTCACTTTTGATTTTACCACCAAGGGTACGCAACTCTTTGAGTGCCATCTCGTCCTCTTCTTTATTTGGCGCTTTGCCATGCCAGTGGTAATCGCGCTCAAACTCTTTCACTCCCTTACCGGGGATTGTGTGCGCGATGATGACCGTAGGCTTTTCAAAAATAGCTTTGGCTTCCTCAACGGCATCTACAATCTCCTCTAAATTGTGCCCATCAATTTCAAGCACATGCCAGTTAAACGCCTCCCACTTGGCTCGAAGATTCTCAAGTGGCATTATATCTTCGGTATTACCCTCAATCTGAATGTTGTTGCGGTCAATAATGGCGATGAGATTATGTAACTTTTCTTTACCCGCGAGCATTGCACCTTCCCAAGTGTTACCTTCGTCAAGTTCACCATCCGAGAGTAGCGCGTAAATATAAAATTGCGGATTCGTGCCCTGATCCATGCGCGCGGCGATGGCCATACCAACGGCTTGCGAGAGGCCGGAACCGAGCGGTCCGGAACTATTTTCTAAAGCTGGTAAATATTCGCGATGGGGATGCCCCTGGAGTTTGCTACCAAACTGGCGCAAGGTTTTTAACTCCTCCACTGGAAAATATCCCGCGTAAGCCATTGTAGCGTAGAGCACTGGCGCAATATGGCCATTGGAAAGCACCAATCGGTCGCGTTCTGACCAAGTGGGATTCTTCGGGTTGTGCTTCAGAATATGGAAGTAAAGCGCAGTGAAAATATCGGCCATGCCCAAAGGTCCGGCAGTGTGGCCCGACCCTGCCTCCACGAGCATTTCAATAATCGACTGGCGAATGTCGTTGGCTTTCAGTTCTAATTCTTTTGTTTTTTGTTCGGTCAATTGCATCTCGCTACTCTAAAGATAAATCTTTCCTGTCGTCAACCTCCTCTCTAAAGAATACCACTGATTATATGATTAAAGCCATCGATATGTTCCTTGAGTACTCTACATTTTTCTAGCAGTTCTGCCTTAGTCTCTTCAAGGGAAATCATTTTGCCTGTTTTTTCAAAATAATTTTCTTCGGCCTCATCCCTTTGTTCCTTAGATAATTGGTCGATTTTCTTAAGTTGCAGTTCCGTCTCTGCTAAACTTTCCTCGAACTTCTTAATCACTCCTTGTGCGGTAGTAACATACTCAAACTTTTGATTTAGAGTTTTATTTCTGAATTCGTTATTCAATCAACTCCCTCGCAGCAAGCTGCGAGGGAGGTATGGTTGTTAAACAACACCGGAAAACAAGGTCGGCTGGTCATGGTGTAACTGTTGGTAACTTCGACCTTGGTTTCGTACATAGGTGGCAATGATGTCAGTTGACCCGTGCGCTCCCGCGGTGTTGATATAGTAGCCACTTGTCCAGAGCTTGCCGCCCCAGAGATACCGCCTGATTTCGGGGTGACGGCGGAAGATTTCCCGAGCCGTGACGGATTTGATGGTTTGAACAAGCGTGCTGGGTGAAAACGTCGGTACTGATTGTATAAGGAAGTGGACATGGTCTTCGTCTGTGCCAATTTCGAGGAAATGAATTTCATATCGTTCTTCTAGTTCCGAACATATGGTTTTCAAGCTCTCCGTCACGGCTTCGGTGAAAATCTTCCGGCGGTAGCGCACGGGAAATACTGCGTGGTATAGCAGAAGCGACTTGTTGTGACTTCGTTTGATGTGTTCGGTCATTCATGGTTATTGTGGTGTATCTATGCCCCCGCAGCAAGCTGCGGGGAAATTTCCTTGATTATAGAATAAGAGAAGGTAAAAATGATTATTCGCTGGCGCCGACGGCGGAAAGTTCTTCGGGAGTGAAGCCAAAAAAGTCCGGCTCGTGCACCACAAACACACCGAGCTTTTCGAAAACCCTAGTGCGCACCTTGCCATAAAGTTCGAGAATGCCCGCGGCGGTAGCCATGCCAGTGTTCACAATATTAATCACTTGCTTTTCCGAAAGCTTGGCTCCTCCCACGCTCATACCCTTCATGCCAAGTAACTTATCCAAAACGTAACCAAGAGGAATTTTTATTTTGTCACCTTCGTGAAATTTCGCACGTAAGCGGTCAAGCTCGTCGCCACGCGCGAAACCAAAGGCCGATACCGCGCGCTCACGCAGGGCCAAAAACTCCGCGTCGGTCAAAATGAGATTTTTGAAAAACGAACCGGCACTCCAGTGCTCGTTCCAATCTTGTCCCTTTCGTTTACGAATGGCTGTGATAGCTCGGCGCATATCGGCTTGTTTCGGTCGCGTTACGGAATGTTCGGCAAAAAATATTTCTACGTCCGGATAGAGCATGTTGGCCTGACCGGTTCGTGCCAAACGTAAGATAACAGAAAGAATAATGTAACGGCCACGCTCGATGGTGTTGAAAATACTGGAGCGATAATCAAATTTACAATCACCCGCCGAAAGAGTTTTTGTTTTTTTATCCTGCATATCAAATACCATAACCGATTCTACCAGCGTGTCAGCTTTGGCTCCGTATGCTCCGACATTTTGCACCACCAGCGCTCCCACCTTGCCCGGAACGAAAGAAAGATTTTCCAAACCCCACAAACCTTGCTCCACACTCCAAGCCACGACGTCATCTAGTACTTCGCCGGCAGAAATCGAGACACGCACAAAATCAGCATCTTTTTCCAAAATGCGTCTGCCTTTAGTCTCCAAACGTAATGCGAGCTTCTTTAGTCCGCGATCGGCCGCCAAGATGTTGCTACCGAATCCGAGCACAAAAGTGGGAAGGTTGAGCGTGTCGGCAAGTTCAAGCGCCTTGGGAATTTCTTCTTCACGTTCGATATCCACCAACCGAGCAAGTGGCCCACCCACGCGAAGAGTGGTTAAGGTGGAGAGTAGAGTGTTTGTTCGTGTTTTCATCCCGTTAGAGGCCGCGATCGCTTGCGGTAAAATAACTTTTAAAAAAATATTTACTGTGCATCATAAATAACAAAAACTGTGCTTATCTTCGATCGCGATCTGCCTCTAATGGGATTCATCTCTCGATGACAAGTGCCCCCTAGTTTACCTTGTTAGGCGAATATAGCCAAGGGCTTGCCTGTCCAGACTTTTTAATGTCACGTTAACCGCGAATCGGGACACTTACGGTACTATAGTATGGTAAGTGTCCCGGCAGTAAAATAACGGTCAGTAAAAAATTTCGGCGGACTTGACAGGAAGAACACCGCCTTATTTTTCTTTCTTGTGCACAATCCTATGCTATCGCTTTGGATTGTGCACAGATTTTGTTTTTTAATTTTCCATTATTTAGCAAAATTCCATTAACCCTTCAGGTCAGGTAATATGGATTAGAAACATTTAGTGACTCGGTTACTATGGCTTAGTAACCGAGTCACTAAGTTTTAAGTGCCAGTTCGGCTAGTTTCAAAATGCCTTTTTTTGTTTTTGCTCCGCAGAGAAAACGTTTACGGTGACAGAAGATGGCATCGGGCACACCGGTTATTTTCGTCAGCTCCTTACCAGTTTTTCCGGCCCAGTTTTCCGGTAAGAGTTTTTTTGATTCGAAACTGCCCGGTCGCACACGCGCAGTTTTCAAACGCCACACTTCCGGGTCGGTTTGATAATAGACATAGAGCAATTCTGAGAATTCGTAAGTCACTGGTTCCCAAGCGTAGTTGTGGTCAATCTCGGCAATTCTTTTATCTTCGGCTTTTTCAATCATCTGGCGAATAATTTTTCTCCCTTCGATTTCTCCGCGGGCGTGAATAATTTCTCGGTTAATAATAAGCGTGGCTACACCTACGGCAGAATCAAAGGCTTTGTCGATGCCACTAATATCTTCGTGCACACTGGGACGAAAAACACTGATGACACTGCTCACGTCATATGGGAAAAGTCCGGGGATGCGCGAGTCGAAAATATCCTGGCCGTTATCGACGGCGTCGACGGGCGTAACCATGCGCTGGTCAAGCAGATCGGCTACCTCTTTACTTCCACAGACAATTTCACCATACGTTTTCCAGACTAAACCAAAAGAAGAATAGTCAATGCCATTCTCTCTTCCTCCAGCGCCTCCTTCTTGATGGTGGTCGAAATAGTTTTTACTCGCATCATACACACCGCCCACATCAACTAAATAATCGGCGGATTTCCACACTTCGGGTTCGCGACTTCTGATGACGACAATGTCAGCACGTCGGCCCAGCATAATTTTAAGCGTAGCAACAGCGAACACTTCATCGGCATGAAAACTACCATTGTGCGTAATTATTTTCACATTTTTTGAAATCATGTTCGCAAATTATTTTGAAAAACTATCTTACAACCACCGCTCTCGCCCCGTTGCAAGCCGAAGGCTTTGCTTCAGGGTGCGTAATTATTTTAACTTGTTTTTCAGTGGTCATACTTTAAAAATAAATGTTCGTCCCGCAAACTCTAGTCTGCGGAACGAACATATATCAGCTGGTCCGAACGAGACGGAGCGGAGGGGTGGACGGAGTGTGGTCTTCGAATTTCGGTACTACCTCATCAATCCGAAGACAATTGTAACAAACGTAGAACTCGTGCGTGCGGCGCTCGGTGCCCCGACTGAAGACCTCGCGGAGGATGTCGGTACGGTCTTGCCACTGATGCTTGCAATACCCGATATGACCCACAAATCCCCCTTTCTTCTGTATTGAATGGTAACACCAAGAGATAGCGCAGGCAACGAAGTTACGCCGCTCGCCTGTGTTCTTCCGCTTCCTTCGGATTAACATCGAATGGAATTGGCGACCACTCTGATGTTAAACACGTCCTGCAAGTACGAGAGAAGTCTTTTTGGTGGTCGGGATTATCCGAATGCTCCAGTGTTTTGCGCATAACTTCCGTTGTATTGTTCCACCTATGGTCACAATAACTTTTTTCGTATTTCATAATTAGATATGATTATTTATAACGTTTTTTTTAATCAACTCCCTCGCAGCAAGCTGCGAGGGAGGTATGGTTGTTAAACAACACCGGAAAACAAGGTCGGCTGGTCATGGTGTAACTGTTGGTAACTTCGACCTTGGTTTCGTACATAGGTGGCAATG
>Ga0209542_10012973_pt1 | contig 14467 bp, 23 predicted proteins | sample RifCSPhighO2_01_FD_184028 | JGI IMG/M metagenome (GOLD analysis project Ga0209542, IMG submission 184028) | Soil microbial communities from Rifle, Colorado - Rifle CSP2_plank highO2_0.1 (SPAdes) (version 2) | ecosystem: Environmental > Terrestrial > Deep subsurface > Rock core/Sediment ...
GATTTACGAATCACTTTTATGGAGCAATGGATGATATGAGGATTTATAGCCGTGCTCTTTCGTTACAAGAAATACAGAATTTGTATCATAGCTAGTTTGTTAGGTCAAAGATAGAGAATGATTAAGATAGGTTTTTTAAGTTGCTAAACTAGAGCATAATATGAATAAGAAGGACAAGCTTGATTACCTAGTTAAGAAATTAAGCAAGATATCTTATGTATCTGCGATATTCTTATTTGGAAGCTCTGTAAATGGAAGAGCAAGGGCAGATTCTGATATAGACCTTGCTGTGCTGACTAAAAATGCGTCTCATGAGCAGGAAATGAAGATAATAGGCTATGGAGATGACGTGTTTAATATATCAACGTTCTCTCATTTGCCTCTTGTGATACAATTCAGAGTATTGCGTGATGGCAAGATAATTTTCTCGCGGGATTATAAGGATATTTATGATGCTAAAGTGCAAATCTTCAGGAGATATTGGGATTTTGCCCCTTTTATAAACAGGTTTTACAGGAGGATTTTGAAAAATGTATGATGTTGAGAGAGTCGGCAAAATTATAACTGATATTCAGAAGTATATTAAGGAATTAGACAGTTATCAAATTAAAGAAGCAGAAGATTTGAACGACAGCAAGAATTATTATGCAACATCGATGATTGCTTTTGCTGTGTTAAATAGAGTTATTGACTTGGGAAGCGAGATTATATCTGCGGAAAATCTTGGGGCTCCAAATACATATAAAGATATAATGCCTGCCTTAGCTAAGGCGAATGTTATCAATAAAGAGCAAGCTGCACAATTAGGCAGCATGATAGGAAAAAGAAATGTTCTCGCACATTTGTATGAAGACATAAATGAGAAAGACCTTTTTAAGATTGTTAAAGAAATTAATTTGATAGAGAAATTCATTGCGACTGTTAAGAAAAGAATAGCAACTCACGAGGAAAAAGATAAAGACTAATCTCTAATTTCCCACAATTCAAGCTCTTCCATAAACAAATTATGTGTGTCTATAATGCGTGATTTGTAATTTAACTTTTTTAATAAAAAATTAATTTTATTCTTCGGAGTTAAAGATGAAATAACAAGCAGTATCGTTCCTCCATTGTTTAAATGAGATTTGGCTTGTTTGAGGAATTTGAGGATAATTTCATCGCCCTGCTTGCCTCCTGTTGTTACTTGCTGAGATTCTTTGTCCTCTCTCTCGTCTTGGGGGAGATATGGGGGATTGAATATAATGACATCGAACTTATGTTTGATACAGAGATTTTGGTTAGTTTTGTTACTCTTTGTACCGAAATCTCTGTATCAAACATAATGACGAAGAGCAACGCAATCAACCGAATTCCCCATATTTGAGAAGAGATTTGATTTTATAATTTTTACATTTTTATTATGTTTAAATTTATTTTTTAGGTGTTTTATAACTTCAGGAGAAATATCTGAGGCCATGACTGGACGAGCCTGGTGTTTTAGGGCTTCTTCTGCCAGAATTCCTGAACCCGTTCCCAAGTCTAGAACGGACTTATTTTTTACGTAATCTTTGATGTGTTTTTGCAAAAGATATGAGTCTTCTCGAGGTTCGTAAATCATCCTATGAGCGAGCGAATGATTTCTGCTATTTGCTCTTTATATAGAAGCGATAGTACGAATGCAGCTATAGATAATAAAAGAACTAGTGAAAGAATTACAATTAGCCAGTTCGGACCTTTTTTGGATTTCACTTTAAATGCGGAAGGTGTTGATATTGGAGATTGCCGATATGGGGCTGGCTTTTGCTGAACTTGGGTAGGTGATGGAGAACTTGGCAGTTTTACTAGCGAAAGCGAGCTCGTATTTAGTGCGCTTGCGGCCTCTCGCACGTCTTGCTCATGATAGCCTGCATTGACAAAGCTTCGTATGGCTTGCTCTAGAGAAGCACCGCGCTCGAGCGCGTTCTTTAAGCCCCCGTGAATATCTTCTCTCACTTTAGCACCAGTTCTTGCGCATTAGAAAGTATGTGGACATTTACGTTGTTCTTGTAGCCCATTTCACATGCGAGTTCCATTCCTGCTTTTAACTTTGTATAATCTCCATGAGAGGGTATAACGTGTTCTGGATTTGTCAATTTAATCAAGTCTCTTAAGTCTTCACGGCCTCCGTGGCCTGAGCAATGCACGTTATCAAAAATTCTTACCTTATATTTTCTAAGTCGCTTTTCTAACTCTGCTCGATTAAGCTCGTTGACAGGCGTAGGTATTGTTTTTGAGGAAAAAATAATATGGTCGTCTTGAGCAAGATTATAATGGAGCTCTTGCCGAGATATTCTATCAAGTATAGAGCCTGGCTCGCCCTGGTGGCCAGTGCATACTACAACATATTTATCTTTATTCTTGCTTATTCTTTTGAGCATCTTATCAACTTGCTTTCGATACGCAAGCATATGGATGTCTGAACGGAAAGGGGCTTTTCCCACAGCGACGGCGGCGGACACGTACTTGTTCAAACTTCTGCCCATAAAGACGACTTCGCGATTTAGGCGTCTGCCAAATTCAGTTATTGATTTCAATCTTGCGATATGCGATGAGAATGTTGTCACGATAATGCCTGCCTTTCTATTGTCTGTTGTGAATAATACGTCCTCGAGCAGGCCGCGCGCTATTTTTTCAGAGGGTGTTTTTCTATCATCTGGCGCATATAAACAGTCAACAATGAGGGCTTTTATTCCAATTTTGGATAGTTCTTTCAAACGTTTGTAGTTAGGAGGGTCGCCAAAGACAGGCGTATTATCAAATTTGTAATCATTAGCGTAAATTACTATGCCGTATGGCGTATGAACTGCTATCATAGCGCATTGTATTGTTGAGTGCGTGATGTTTACGAATTCGACTTTGTAGTTGCGTTTGCCCCGCACGATGAAGAAGTCATTTGGTTTTACAGAAACCAGGCGATTCTTGAATGGGTGCTTGTTGTCCTCGAGCAAGGTTTTTAGAACTTGTATGGTAAATGGCGTGCCTAAGACCGGAGCATTGTAGCGGTGCGCAAGATACTGTACTCCGCCCACGTGGTCAAGATGCGCGTGTGACACTGCTATGGCGCGCACTTTGTGTCTAATATGATTTCTATCAAGATAAGTATCGTCGGGAATAGCTTCTAAGGCCCGCATACCTCTTTCAGTAGGAATTTTTTCTTGTTCTGCAACTCCGACTATGGCAGGCAGATAGATTCCTGCATCGAAAATAATTGCGTCATCATCTATCTCAAGAACAGTCATATTTTTCCCGACCTCGTTATAACCGCCAATGGGGTGAATTTTCATCATATACTCTTTAAGAGCGTGAATGCTTTAAATAACTTGTCAGGAACCTCATTTCTGAAGTCTAGAAAATTACTTTTAACAATTTTCTCAGTTTCAGCAACTTTTATATAAGAGCTTTCATTTTTCTAGGCATGCACCGCCACATTAAGCATCTAAAAAGACATCGAAATGTTCTCTATTTTCTTGTTGTTTTTTTGCTCGTGCTGCAAATAGCTTCATTCAGCATCATGACGGCAAAGGTTTCACAAATTCACGCGTCCCAAGAACAGATTGCAGATGAAATTGACAAGTCGTTTGAGGTTTTGCGCCAAGACCAGCAATATAAAATTAATGAAGTTGTTCGAGAAATAGACATACAACGAGAGGATATTCAGGATTCTCTTGCGAGCCAGAAAGATGACTTTGAAAGACAAATAGATTTTCTGAAAGCCTCTGAGCAGGATTTCTCTGGAGTTATTGAGCGAGTGATTAGAGGTGTTGTTACGATTTCGACAGATACGTCTGCGGGCTCTGGATTTATTGTACACTCCGGAGGATACGTCGTTACCAACCAGCACATCATCGATAAAGCACGGTTTGTTACTGTCAAGACATATGATGGGCAGTCATATGATGCGCAGCTTGTTGGGAGCGATGCTTCTGCAGATGTTGCATTACTCAAGATTACGGGCGTATTTGATCACATAAACTTGGGAAATTCTGACGAAATGCAAATTGGAGAAAAAGTTATTGCCATCGGCAATCCTCTGGGGTTGAGCTTTACAGTTACTGAGGGCATTGTTTCTGCGCTCGATAGAGAAGGTCCGAATGGCCGCCTTAATTATATTCAGACAGACGTGACGTTGAATCGAGGCAATTCCGGCGGGCCTCTAATCAACCGAAAAGGAGAGGTGATAGGCATGAATAATTTCAAAATCGGGGACGCTGAAGCACTTGGTTTTGCGCTTGAAAGCAACGCTATCAAAGAGGCAGTTAACGGCTTTGTAAATAAAACGCTTGTGGAATAATGTGATTGAGACCCCTTATATGGTTAAAGGAAAATAATCTACATTATTTATTCCAACATGATAAGGCTCATCACAAAAACCATCATCGTCTGCATTTACGCATATTTGACTATATCCATTGCCTTGCGGATTCGCCCAATAATTTCCTCCGATATAGGGTCCTCTAATTATATTAGATCCGATAGATAAAGTAGTATTCCAGAAGATAGTTCCACTGGTGCTTCCGGAGTAGAGTTCAACGTTGTGGGTATTGTTAAGGAAATTATTATAGATTAGATTATTCATTGCTTCTTCAATAATAAACCCTATTGAATTTTCTGAGACTCTATTTGATTTTAGGACATTTCTGAAGGAGTTTTCTGCCATGACAATACCAAAAGAATTATTTATAAAATCATTATTTTCAATTAGATTGCGCCGTATATTGCCTTCTAGCCATAAACCTGTACCAATGCCATTGCTATTTATTCTATTATTTTTTATTTTTATATTTTTGATATTATTCTCTAGTCTAATCCCTCCGTGTTCATTATTAATTATAGTATTATCTTCAATATAGCCTACATTTACATTGTTCTTGAGCATAATCCCTGTCAATCCCTGGTTATTTAAGATATTGTTATTTTTGATTGATATTTTATCTGAGTTTTCTATAAAAATTCCTTCGTGTCCATTATTGGATAGCAAATTGTTTTCTATTATTATTCTTCTTGAGTTTAATATTAATATTCCCTTCCTATGATTATTAGATGAATTTATGTTTTTTAGTGTTATATTCGCAGTATTTTTTATTGTTATGCCCTGACTTCCCCATTCTTCAACGATACAATTCTCTATTTTTATGTTTTTTATTTGTTGGGGCGAGCTCGTGATAATGCCATGAGAATCTAGAACGAAATTCCCCCTAATGGAGTGCATATCACAATCAATGATAACTTCGCTGGCTTTTATTTCTATACAAAAAGTATTGTTTGAGTTTATTATATCATTCTTAACGACATAATCTCCGCTCTTATCTATAATTGTACAATCGTAAATCTCCTGTGCGCTAGTATAACTAATTGAACAAAAAAATACAATTGCAACTGTCAACAATACTTTATATTTCATATTTTTCTCATAATGTATGACTTTTTAAATCTTTTTATTGTCACTACTAAAGAAAAACAAGATATGTTTATAATATAGAAAGATATTTTTTATAATGCAAAAAAGAACAGTGGTTTGGCTTTTTATATTTATTTTTCTTATCTTAATTATCAACTATGTTGTAAGAACATATTACCTTGGTAATAAAAAGTTTAGACTTGGAGAAGATTCTCCTGCTCCTTCGTCTCCAATGAAAATGAATCTTTTTATTTCCCAACCCCCTGTGATGGGCGAAACGGCTGAAATTGTTGCCGTTATTAGATGGATTCCAACAAATATACCTCCTATGGAAGACACTACTGCTCAAATAATCCTCCCCGATGGATTCGAACTATTAGAAGGAGACTTAAAATGGGAAGGAGAGCTTCAAAAAGAAGTTAATTTTAGCATTACAATTAGAGCAATAAAGGTCGGGAACTGGACTATAGAGGGGCTGGCTCGCAGCCCTCCCACGGGAGAAACTTTCTCTGGAGGGAGAGACTTCATCTACATTTCGGTAGGGGAACACAATTCCTTTATACAAGAGTGGTCTTTTCCAGAGCCCTGGTCTTGTCCTAATGGAGAGAATTGTGCAATAGCGGGGAGATTTTCACGTTAGTAAATGTAATATGATAAGGATACGAAAAAAGACGGATTGGATTTATTTGAATATTTGGGAGAATCAAACCCTGTCTTATCAGGAGATAGTTGATCAGGTCGGTGCGTTTATTAACGCCACGAAATATTAAAATAACCTATGGAGAAAAAAACCTTAAAATGTTAAAGCAACGACCGAGCTCGCGATTGAAACGAAGATATCTTCTTGTAGCGGGAAGCCGCGAGACTCTTGAGAAAGCGATTCTTGATTACCTGGGGATATTAGGATGGGCGCGGGCTGTGCCTGCTTTTCAGCAAGCCACGGAGAATGAATGGATTGTGGCAGTTAACCGCGAGGAGCTAACACACGTGCGTGCCGCTTTCGCTTTAAGCGCCGACAAGATTGAGGTCAAACGCGTTTCCGGGACGCTGAAGGGACTTGGGAAATAGGGTTATAAGCCCTACATTCTGACATGAAAGATTCGTTATATTACTGTTAACAAAAACATTTTTAACATTTAATGTCTTTTATAGTAAATGGAATTAAAAAACGTCAAAACATTTCTTGAAGAATTAGATAGTGAGAATATTACTTTTGACCCTCATTTTTATAAAAGAACGGGCGAGAGACCTGTGAGTGAAAGCATGACGAGAAGTTTCTTATCTCAGCTTAATAAATTAGAAAAAATTGAGTGTGGGAAAGGGGAAAGATTCAAACTCTGGTTTAAAATGAGCAGAAAGTATTCGTTAGTTTTGATAATTGAAACCCGTGATACTACAAAGGTTTTAAAAGTTATAAGTGCTTGGAATACTGATAAAAAATGGCAAGACAAATTAAAAAAATAGATTATGATGCAGAGAATGATATTTTTTCCATCTCTGATGGCGAAAAGGTAAAAGCCTCATTGGATATTGGAGATTTCATTTTAGATGTCAGCCATAATAATTTAATTTGCGGTCTGGAAATAATGGATGCAAGTGAAAATTTAGGAGTTTCTAAAGAAGTATTAAAGAGCATTCAAAATATGAAAATGTCTGTTACGTACAAAACTAATCACGTTTATGTTTTGCTTATGATTGTCTTTAAGAAAGAAGGCAAGGAAGTCAATATTCCAATTCCGTTAACTATTAATTTGGGACATAAAGAACCAAAGAAAGAGATTCTGGTATACAATTAACAATATTCGCTAAAATTGGTGGGAAAGACTAGAAAATACCACAATCCTTAAAAATGAAGTTCTTAATAGAATTTTATGAAAAGGAAAATAGATTATACAAAAATTATTGATAGTGCATCATATTTGTTGAATCGAGGTAGAATAATAGATGGTGGTTTTGCTTATTGTACTGCAGTATATGTTGGGGATATTATTAAGATAATAAGAGACTCTGAAAAGGATTCTCCTTTAGGACAAAGAAATCGACTAAAACTAAGCAGATTAGAAACAAGAGTAAAAAAAGAAATTAAAAGGCAAAATGAAATACCTTTTTAATTTTCCGCGACTTACAGAGACGATTTTTAAAAAGCAAAAACTTAAATAGACTTCAGTTTAGAGGACTATATCTTGCTATTGTAAGAGGTACTTAACTATGGAAATGCCAATGGAAATGCAGCATCAAGCAATGGGCTATGACCGAGCTGCGACTATGTTCTCGCCAGACGGGCACTTGCTTCAGGTAGAGTATGCAGAGAAGACTGTGCGCCTGGGAAGCACGAGTATAGGGCTTGTGTGCAGCAACGGAGTTATTATCATTGCCGATAGGCGCATCAGAGATAAACTTATTGCATCAGAGTCCGCGAATAAGATTTTTGAGATAGACGAACACGTTATTGCGACTGCGGCAGGCATTTCCTCGGATGCGCGCATTCTTGTTGATGACGCGCAGATTCTTGCACAGCAGCACCGTGTGACGTATGATACGCCCGTCGAGCCTATTGCAGTTATACGAATGATTGCTGACAAAAAGCAGATGTTCACCCAATACGGAGGATCGCGACCGTTCGGCATTTCCCTATTACTTGGGGGAGTGAGCAAAGGCAAGGCACACCTTTACACTTCAGACGTAACAGGCAATTTCTTTGCATACCGCGCGAATGCCATTGGCGAGAATGATGAGCAAATAAAAGAAACATTAAGAAGTGACTTTAAAGACGATATGGATATTGAAGAAGGCATTAAATTTGCATTCGGTATTTTTAAGAAATTAATGGGAAAGAACTTTGAGCTTGATAGATTTGACGTCGGATACGTGAAAACCTCTGAGGGGAAACTCGTGCGCCTGCATGGCGAGGCCTTGAAGAAGTATGTTAAGTGATTATTCTGATGAAAAAGACTAAAACAAAGAAAACAGCTCCTTTAGGGGTTAAAATTCTTTCAATTCTTAATTGGGTAGCTGCATTAGGAGTTGCTTTAACTCTTTTAATTGTTGTAATTCTTGGCAAAGATTATATGCAGGAAATAATTGGGAGCAGCATAGCTATTCTTCTCTATGCTTTAATGGGAATTGTTTTCTTCTTTATCGGATTAGGTTTGTGGAATGGAAGACAATGGGCGCGCATGGCTGAAATTTTGCTTGCCGTATATAGTATTGTATCAACACTCTTGGATATATTTTTAGGACAGTTTAAAGTTGGATTTATTCTAAATTTTGTTGTTGCAGGCATTGTTTTGTGGTACTTCCTTTTCAACAAAAATGCTAAAAGATTCTTTAACAAGTAAGATATAACAATCTTTATAAACAATTTAATTAATTTCTAGATATGGTTATTGTGAGTGCGAAGTTTAAAGTTAAGGGAAAGAACTTTGAAGTATCTGTTGATTTTGATGAAGCGCTTAAAGTGCAGAAGGGCACGGGAGACGTGGCGCGGGCTTTGAACTCCGGGAGTATATTCTACAACTCTAAAGAGGGGAGTGTTGCATCTCAGAAAGATTTAATGGAGGCTTTTCAAACAACGAGCGTTCACGAGGTTGCAAAGACAATTATTACAAGAGGAGAATTGCAGAAGCCGCAGGAATTTCGAGATTCCGAGAGAGAGGCGCGCGTTAAACAAGTTGTTACCATGCTAGTAAGAAACGCGGTCGACCAGCACGGGAGGCCTTATACTGAAGAACGCTTACGAAGGGCTATCGATGAAGTGCATTGGAATTTTGACAATAGGCCTGCTGAAAAACAGATGGCAGATTTGTTGGAGAAATTGAAGACCGTTATACCTATTCGCGTTGAAACAAAACGCATTAAATTAATTATCCCTGCGCGCTTCTCTGGAAATGTTTATGGTCTGCTTAAAGAATACAAGGAAAGCGAGGAGTGGATGCCAAATGGAGATTTGCAGATAATAATGAAAATCCCTGCAGGATTGCAGCTTGATTTCTATGACAAGCTTAACGGCGTTACACATGGAGCTGTTATGAGCGAAGAATTGAAGGATTGAATTAGGTGATTGGAGATATTGGTTAAAGAAACATGACGAAAAGAATTACTTGCCTGTGTTGTGGATATAAAACAATTGAGCAAGAATATGATATTTGTCCTATTTGTTTCTGGGAAAACGACCTCGTGCAAAAAGATGACCCTGATTTTAGTGGAGGGGCAAACAAGCTTTCATTAAAAGAAGCACAAAAGAATTTCAAGGAATTTGGAGCTGTTGAAAGAAGGCTAATAAAACATGTGAGAAAGCCGACCTCCAAAGATGAAAAGGATAAGGATTTCAAACCCTACTGACTTATTTTAGAAAAGGCGTTTTATTCACCAAAAAAAATTATCCTGTGTTATCCGAAAGCTTTAAAAACCCGTTTTTGTAAAAAGATAAGATTAAAGTTACAGAACAATCGTGTGATTATTCTGTCTATATTATCATTACATGAGAAACAAGATTAATGAGGCACATGAAGCCGAGGAAGATACGGTTTCTGAAGTTGGAGAGGCATTGTCGTCAAAGAGACATGTAGTTGTACCTGGAGAGATAATTGTTTCAGGAGATGACTACCTGCCTGGAGAAGGCGTGCGACGCGAAAGCGATAATGTTGTCGCTAATCGATTTGGACTTGCAGAAGTTATTGGGCGCGTTGTCAAAGTTATACCTTTGTCTGGAGCGTATATACCTAGAAGAAATAATGTTGTCCTTGGAAGAGTTACAGATATTACATTTAATGGATGGCTTGTGGACATTGATTGCCCTGGAAACGCTTTCTTGCCTATTGCAGAGTCCCCTAGATTTATCAATCAATACGAGATGGACCAGTTTTTGGCTATTGGAGACGTTCTAGCAGGGAAAATCTGGAGCATTAAGGGGCGCGGGATAGATTTAACAATTAAGGGCAAGGGCTTAGGCAAATTAGAGGGTGGTTTTATTTTCCGCATCAATCCAAGCCGCGTTCCACGTATTATCGGACGTGAGGGCAGTATGATTAACCTTATTAAAGATGAGACTGGATGCCAGATTACTGTGGGACAAAACGGCTGGATTTGGGTCAATGGAGATTCCAGCGACAAAGTTATGCGTGCCCGACGCGCTATCGAGTATGTGGCAGAAAAAGTACACATAGATGGATTAACTGAACATATGGAGGAATGGTTTACCAAGAACTAAAATGACATTAAAAAGACCTAGCGGAAGAAAGGCAAATGAGATGCGACCAATCGTAACTAAAGTTGGGGTTGTGCCTAATGCAGATGGAAGCGCGATGTTTGGATTTGGAAACACGATTGCTATTGCTGCAGTTTATGGGCCACGTCAGTTGCATCCGCAGCATATGCAGGACCCGAGCACGGGAATTCTGCGCGTGAATTACGATTTGCTGAGCTTTTCAGTTTCTGATAGGAAGAAACCAGGACCGTCGCGACGCAGCCAAGAGATTTCGAAAGTTATTGAGTGGGCTTTGTTGCCTGTACTTGATATTAAGGAATTTCCAAATACTGTTGTAGACGTTCAAGTTTATATCCCTCAAGCTGATGCGAGTACACGCGTTGCAGCAATCAATGCTGCTGCTCTTGCACTTGCGCATGCTGGAATTCCTATGCGCGATCTTGTCTCTGCAGTCTCGATTGGAAAGTTGGATAGCGATCTTGTTGTTGATGTTGACAAAGAGGAAGAAGATTTTGAGGAGGGAGAAGGAGCAACTGATTTCCCTCTTGCAAAGGTGTCCAATAGCGACGAGTTTACACTCTTGCAGCTTGACGGCAAGATTCCTCCTGAAAAGATTAAAGAAGCCCTCGATATGGGTGTTGAAGCGTGCAAAGAAATTTATGAGGCTCAGAAGAAAGCCCTCAAGGAGATGATGGCATGAGCACGATGGATGTATCTAATTTGACGAAAGATTTTCTGAAAAAAATGTTCTCAGAAGGCAAACGATTTGACGGTCGCGGCCTAATGGATTTAAATGATGTTACGATTGAATATGGCGTGTCTAATAAGGCTGAGGGAAGCGCTCGCGTTAAGATAGGAAAAACAGAAGTCATCGCTGGCGTGAAACTAGCACTTGGAGAACCTTATCCTGACTCGCCTGATGCTGGCAACCTCGTGGTTTCTGGAGATTTATTGCCCCTTGCGTCTCCTCGATTTGAGTTAGGGCCGCCTGGTTTCCTTGGAATTGAAATTCCTCGCTTGGTTGATCGCGTGGTCCGCGAGTCTGGAATGATTGAATGGGAGAAACTGGTTATCAAACCAAAAGAAAAGGTTTGGACAATTTATGTTGACGCTTATCCATTGAACGATGATGGCTCTTTGACAGATGCAGCCAGCATTGCCTGTGTTGCTGCATTACGTGATGCAACTCTCCCTGCTTTGGATAAAGAAGGAAAAATAGATTACGAGAAAAAGACTAAAGATAAGCTTCCTCTTGCCAAAGACATTATTCCTTTATCCTTTACGTTCTATAAGTTGGGGGACAAGCTGCTGCTTCATCCTACGCGAGAGGAGGAAGAAACTTGCGATTCGAAGATAACTTTTGGGCTCTCGATGTGGAATGGAAAACTTATGGTTAATTCATGCCAGAAAGGATGGGAAACAACATTCACATTGGACGAAATAAAGCAAATGCTGGATATCTTGCCTGAGAAATATGAAGAGTTAAGCAAAAAACTTAATAAGCATCTTAAATAGAAGAATATGATGAAAACTAAAGAATCTTTTACTAGGTACGAAACTGCTCGTATAATTGGCGCTCGTGCGCTTCAAATTGCGATGGATGCTCCTGTTCTGCTCAAAATCAGCAAAGAAGAATTGGAAACTATGAGATACGACCCTTTAAGCATTGCAGAGAGGGAATTTGAAGAAAATGTGCTGCCTATCAGCGTTCACCGCCCCTTGCCTAGGCGTAAACTTGTCAAATTACCAAGTGTTAGGGAAGAGAAGATTGATGACGAGCAAATTATAGCTAAAGAAAAGGAAATCGAGGAAGAAATGACTGAGAAAGCTGTTGAAGAGGGCTTTGTTGAAGAAGATGATACTGACGTGGTCGAAGAAGAAACTGCAGGCAGCGAAGAAACTTAATTAGAGGTATCCTCTTACTAGAAAAAGAATTTTTTCAGCTATTTTGCCTATTGAAGAGCGATTTTCCCACTCATTGTAATCGAAGGGTGCGCAACCTGAAAGAGTCTCTTTAGAATAATTCTTCAATAAAGAGATTATTGCCGGGTCTGTACCAATTAAATTTATCTCGTGCTGATGAATAAAACTTCTATAGTCGACATTTGATGAGCCGAGCAAAAAGAAACTTCTGTCTATGATAAGGAGCTTTGAATGCATGCTTGTTTTTTTATAATAATGTATTTCAATTCCCTTATGAAAAAATTTGCTTAAATACCTGTTACGCACTAAATCTATTAGCCTTACATCTGAAAGATATGGCAAAACCAAACGAACCTTGACACCTCTCTCGACGGCTTCGTAAAGCGCCTTACGGATTCTGCCTGATGGAACAAAGTAAGGAGTTTCTATGTAGATTTCTTTCTTAGCTGATTTAATTAGGGAAATATATTTGAACCGTGTTAATTGATGGTCGTCGGAAGGCACGTCTTGAATAATTTGAAATCCCTTGTGAAATATTGTTCTTGCTTGCACAAATGTATTCTTATTGAACGAATTCCAGCTTAGCATAAAAGAATTGGCCAATTTTGATGATAACTCGCCTCTGATGCGAAGAACAAGTTCGCGCCAGGAGAGACATGATGCTGTGATGTTTGCCGAGCCCATATATGCTAAATTTTGATCGATAATTAGGAGCTTGCGATGATTGCGCTCGTGATTGGCGCTTATAATCCTTATAGCGTACCTCATCTCCCTAAAAAATCTCACCTGGGCCCCTAAATCGATTAACTCCTGGAAATAATCTTTATTTACTGATGAACCCCATGCATCTATCAGCAACATGACTTTTACGCCTGATGCCGCTTTTTTTATTAATGCTTGCTTAAAACTGGCGCCGATTTCATCATCGTCGTAGATGTAGGTTTCAAGATAAATTTCTTTTTTTGCATTTGAGATATCCTTGAGCATGCTGGCGTATATCTTTTTCGGATTCGAGAGAATAGTGAAATAAACCATGCTTATTCATTGATGAGGGAGATATAAACGTTTATGCGAAGCTTTTTAATAAACCCTGCAATATAGTATTGTGATTATTAAAATAATTAGTGTTTAAGGGATTAATGAGTTAGATGAAAGTCAATTGCATAAGAAACACCAGCATTAATTACACAGACAGATACTCCTGAAACAAGAGCGATTGGATCGTGTGATGCTAGACCATATCCTGTTAGTCCTCCGCCTAAAAGATACATACCTTCTACATATCTTCTTCCATAATATGGCGCATGGTCTACGACATTGCCTATGGCTCTTCTGAAAATAGGAACTTTATTTATCCTAGTCCCTACGCTCTCCAATAATCTTTCGGTAAGAGTTTTATCCATGCTTTAATCAGGAATTGGCACTATAAAAATATTCTTGCGCTTCCATAGTTTTATTAATTCTTTTTTGCTCTTTTAAGCATGTTTATCAAAGATGTGCGGGCTAGAAATATTGCAGATTCGCGTGGCGAGAAGACGATTGAAGTGTCTGTAAATGAAAAGGGTTGGGCAAGCTCGCCATCGGGAAAATCAACTGGAAAATATGAGACGAAGCCTTACTATAAGAATCTTGATTTTTGTTTGAGATTTTTGAATAAATGGAATGAAAAAACTAGAATTGATAGTTTTGAAGATTTAGAGAGAGTTGAAAAAGTTATTTGCAAGAGATTAAAACTGGAAAGAGCGAGAGATTTTGGAGGCAACGCGCTTTTTGCATTTGAAAGTGCTATACTCAAAGCGTTGGCATGGGAAGAGAAAAGACAGTTATGGCAGGTCGTTAACTCGAAGGCTAAGAAATTCCCTAGGCCTGTTGGGAATGTTATTGGAGGGGGATTGCATACCTCAAGCAAGGTAAAACCTGTG
>Ga0209542_10012974_pt1 | contig 14467 bp, 8 predicted proteins | sample RifCSPhighO2_01_FD_184028 | JGI IMG/M metagenome (GOLD analysis project Ga0209542, IMG submission 184028) | Soil microbial communities from Rifle, Colorado - Rifle CSP2_plank highO2_0.1 (SPAdes) (version 2) | ecosystem: Environmental > Terrestrial > Deep subsurface > Rock core/Sediment ...
AGACAATTTAACGGACGGAAAAACCGAAATAATTTTTTCAAACGGCTTGAATTATGAGTACGATTATGCAAACGATTCGAATGTTGATTTTTTCAAGCAAGGCGCAAGTTCAGGAGCGCTCACATATGACATTAACATTATTGTAAACGATTCAAGTGTTGAGGTTCTGCCATGGGTTTGGCAGGATGTTACCGGCGATATTAATGTGAACATTAATTTTGTCGACGAAAATGCATCAAATGAAGTGCATCATTCCGGAAAACTTAACTCCGCACTTGCAAATGTTTACAAATGGCAATACAGTTCAATTCCCGGGGATTTTTTTGAAATCAGAATAGGAAACATTAACGGAAATGGAAAGTCAATTCGAATTGCGGAATCATTTGATGATCAAAATTCACAGGCCGAAATAAGCGCAAGAGCCGATTTTCCCGCTTCCACAGGATTCAAATGGCACTATAATGCGGACTTTAATTATTCTCAAGGAGATGTTTCGCTGAACAGAAAAATAATGGAGAAAAGGGCATGACAACCATGTTTATTAATGAAAAAGCGTTAATTATTGCCAAGTCAGGGGCGTGGCAGAATGGCTGAAAATACGGAAAAAAAGGGCTTAAAGCAGGGTTTGGAATTTGAAACACCCATAGACAAAATGATGCGCGAACTTGAAGCACAAAAAAAAACTACTTTCAAAGAATTTTCAAAAAAACTTGATCTAAGCGTTGATTCAATAGAAAAAATAGGAACAATGCTCGAGAAAGCCGGAATTGTCAATGTTCATTATCCTGAAATGCCAACCAGTAATCCGTGGATTCAAATAAGAAAAAAGCTTGAAGAAAAAACTTATTCTATTCCCATCGGAGAAAAAATCGAAGAATATTCTTATGAAATAGACCGCGTTCCGGTAAATGTTTCTATACTAAAAAACAAAAGCGGTACACGACCGTTGTACAATCAAAATGCCCCAAGATTGGGGGCTTATACAAAAGCATTCCTTGATGAGCTCAAAGAAGAAATAGTGAACAAAGTTCCGATTGATGATTCGGAAATCGGCGATACAAAAAAAAGTGAAGAAGTAAAAAAAAGATTTTTTGACGCTGCTAACACTGAAATCAAAAAGTTTTTCACAAAAAATTCTGAAGAAGAACTGAATATTATTTCGGGTTTGATGCTGCACTCAATGTACGGCCTTGGAAAAATGGAGCTTTTAATGGGAGACAATTTTTTGGAGGAAATTACAATAAACAGCAGCAAAAGTCCCATAATGATCTATCACATGAAGCACGGCTGGCTCAAAACAAATGTTACATTGGAAAGCGAAGATGAAATTTACAATTTTGCATCACAAATAGCGAGAAAAGCCGGAAGGGAAATAACAACTCTAAGTCCAATACTTGATGCGCACTTATCAAGTGGAGATAGGGTTAATGCCACGCTAAATCCCATAAGCTCTTTCGGAAACACGATCACAATAAGGAGATTTGCAAGACGTCCTTGGACTGTAATTGATTTCATCGGAAAAAGCCACACAATGAACCTAGAAATGGCATCCATAATCTGGCTTGCAATGCAATACGAAATGAATGTTCTTATAGCAGGAGGAACAGCTTCCGGAAAAACATCCGCGTTGAACGCATTCTCGGCATTCATTCCATCATATCATAGAATAATTTCCATAGAGGATGTCCGCGAACTGATGCTCCCGAAATATTTGCACGATAATTGGGTTCCGCTTACTACAAGAAATTCAAATCCGGAAGGACAGGGAGAAATAACCATGCTTGAGCTTATGCAATCAAGCCTGAGGATGAGACCGGATAGAATTATTTTGGGAGAAATGAGGCGCCATAATGAGGCAGAGGTTCTCTTTGAGGCAATGCACACTGGCCATTCAGTGTATAGTACTCTTCACGCAAACAATTCAAAACAGGTTATTCAAAGGCTTGTTGAAGAACCTATTGGCATTCCGGCTTCGGAAGTTGCGGCAATAGACCTTGTATTGGTTCAATATAGGGATAGGAAAAAAAATGTGAGGAGAACATTTGAATTGGCGGAAATCGAAAGCGGAGTAAATGACAAACAGCTTACCGCTAACACGGTTTTCAAGTGGCAAGCGCGCGAAGACGATTGGGAGGCAATTAATCCCGCAACAAAATTTGTGAGAAATTTAAATCTTTACACCGGAATGACGGAAAACGAAATAGCAAAAGAGCTTGTTGATCGCGCCACAATACTCAGTTGGATGGTTGAAAATAATCTTAATGACATTGACAATGTCGGAAAGGCAATGAACATTTTTTACTCAAACCCTGAATTTTTGAAAAAACTTGCGAAAAGCAATGCATCTCCAAAGGAGCTGGAGGTGTAAAAAAAATTGAGAATACGATTTCTCCTTTTTTCGCTTGAAAGAGTGGAAAGATTCAACAGGCAATTTGTTTGGATAGGATATAAACTTGACAAACTGCTTCCAAATGTAAAATACGAACTTGCAAAGGCTGATCTGCCCGTAAATCCCGTGAAATATCTTGCCGCATCATTTTTCTCTGCGCTGGTTTATGGAGTAGTTTTTTTCTTTTTCCTTTACTCACTTTTCTTTTTTAGAGACGGAATTATAACCCCGGAAAATTCCATTCTTTCAGGATTGGCAGGATTAATATCTTCCCTGTTTTTTTTTGCACTTCACATAGCATACCCCGGAATTGTGGCAAAAAAATATGCCGCAGGAATAGACTCAAGTTTGATGTTTGCGCTGAAAAGCATGCTAATTCAAGTTACGAGCGGGGTTTCTCTTTTCAATGCAATGCTTAATGTGAGCAAATCAAATTACGGAGTTGTTTCAAAAGAATTTGAGAATGTCGTAAAGGATATCAGCGCGGGAGAAAGCGAAGCCCATGCACTGGAAAAACTTGCTTTGAAAACAAGAAGCGAGTACCTCAAAAAAACAAGTTGGCAATTATTGAATTCACTCAGGAGCGGCGCATCTTTAAGAGGCGCATTGGCAACCGTTGTTGAATCATTGAACAGCCAACAATTGCGCGCGATAAAAGATTACGCGGCAGAATTAAACCTCTGGATACTTTTGTATCTGCTTCTCGCTGCGGCTATTCCCACAATGGGAATAACATTCCTTGTAATAATGTCCGCAATGGCGGGCCTCTCAATTGGACCTGAAGCACTCATATTCATAATATTATTCGCAGGCGTAATGCAGGTTGTTCTTATTGGTTTTGTGAAAACAAGAATTCCAAAGGTGTTTTTGCAATGATAGGAAAATTTTATGAAAGGCTATGCAAAGGCTTCGCTGAAATAATACCAAAAAAAACCTTGGAAAAATCATTTAATCCGGAATTAGAATTCGCGGGAATTAAAGAAGACCATTCTTTCTGGCTCGGAAAAAAAATCCTTTTATCTCTCCTCATTGGAGCAATAGGTTTTCTTATCCCGTTTACAATCGGCGGGATTTTCGGATTGTATTTTGAAACGAATTTTGTTTTTGCGATTGGAAATTTCACAATGAATTTTTCAATCCTTCAATTGCTTGCGGGAATTTTCCTTGGAATTGTTTTTTTTGCAATAACAATTTTCGTAATGTACATCCATTTATTCTACCTCATTGATGGAAGAGCATCTCTTGTTGAAAATATTCTTCCTGATTTCTTGATGCTGGTGGCAAGCAACATAAATGCTGGAATGACGCCTTTCAGCGCTTTCAGAGCTGCGGCGAGAAAAGAATTCGGTCCTTTGAGCGAGGAAATACGAATTGCAACATCAAAGGCACTTGGAACTGAAAGCTTTACATCCGCATTATTGGAGGTTGCAAAAAAAATCAAGAGCAAATCCTTGGAGGAATCGGTTGCTTTTTTCAACCAATCAATAAGAAGCGGCGGACACCTTACAAAATTATTGGAAACATCCGCAAATTCTTTGCGCGAAACACAGGAAATGAGAAAAGAGCTTATTTCAAGCACCAAAATGTACGTTGTGTTTGTTGTTTTTGTTGTTATAATCGCGTCTCCTTTGCTTCTCGCGGTTTCTGTGCAATTTTTGAAAATGATAAATGATATTCAGGATGAGAGTAATGTTCCGGGCGATTCGATAGGAAACGTTTCGTTTCTTTCCTCCAAGCTGCTCATAACCCCGGAGTTCATGCAAACCGCGGCATATTTGCTCTTGTTCATCAACTCGCTTCTTTCATCCCTTTTCATAGGCGTCCTTAGCAATGGAAAGGCAAAATCAGGCTTCAAAACCTTCCCCCTAATACTGATTGGCTCTATCACTTTCTTTCTTATCGCACTTGGCTTTTTGGACGGGTTTTTTGCCGGATTCTAGGAAAAAGCCGCATTAGATAGCTTTAAATAGAAAAAAACCTTCATGTTAGAAAATACTCCCATTCAATTTTGGAGATTAAGTGAGGTGAAAAATTTTGATAAATTCAAAAGGACAAGGAACTACTGAATACCTTATTATTTTGGCTGTAATCATTGTTGTTGCATTGGTTGTTGCGGGAATAATGGGATTTTTTCCGGGTCTTGGAACAGGAATTTCAGAATCACAGAGCAGGGCTTATTGGCAGTCAACCACGCCACTCGCAATAACGCAGTACGAAGTTGACAATGCAGGAGCCGATTTTGTGATCAGAAACCAGACAACGGACAAAATAGAAGTTGAGGAAATAACCCTGGATGGAACAGCAGTAAGCGTTACAGACGCAAACATTGCCGCAGGATCACAGGCAACATTCAGCGGATCGGGAAAAACATGCACAAGCGGCCAAGCATACCAGTACAATGTTGTAATAACATACAGCGTTGATAGAGGACTGCAGAATGCAAGGTTAACCGGAAACAAGGCATTAGTAGGAACATGCCCATAAAATTATGAAAACGAGCCTAACAGGCTCCTTTCTCTTTCTTTTTTTTAACCCAAAACCCAACAAAAGGATTTTTAAAGATTCTTTTTATTAGTTTAGTTAATGGAAAGGGATAAATTAATCGCAATAGTCCTTGTTGTGGGACTCGTATTCTTATTCGTGGCATTTTTGGGAGTAATAGCAGTAACAGGGTTTGTCATTTTCTTCCTTACACCACAAGGGGATGCAATTGATAATACTCCAATAATTGATTCTATAGGAACAACTACAACAACCACGCCGCCAACTACCATAACACAGCCGCCAAACACAACAGCTGATGATTCAACAGATAACACACCAACAAACAATGATGAACCAGAGGAACCGGAAGAAGAACCTATTCCTGAACCAGAACCGGTTGAAAGCACACTTACAACACTCAAAGTTGATAGTCTCATATTTGTTCCAACATGCGTAAACCTTGACGGAACACAAGGACTAGGGCTTTCACAGATTATACTCAAAAATACAGGTTCAAGCGATTTCACTTATAACGGATCAATAAAAATTTCCTCAAAAACAGAGAACTTGGATGACCAAATAACCACAAAAACCATTAACCTAACAGTAAAGGCAGGCAAGACGGAAAGAGTCTACATGAACCAGGCAATCAGGACAGAAAAGTTCCTCTTCTTAGGAAACAAAATCGGATCACTTGAATTAACACTAAAATTCGGCAATGATATCGTTGTCCACACACAGGATCTAAGAGGACAGGATTTCGCAAACGCGAATTGTATATAAGTTCAAAATTTATCTACCTAATTAATTCGATAATGTTATATTCTTTGAGAATCAAATCCCAAGCATGGACAAAAAACACATTCAAATCATAATTGTAATAGCTGTACTCATTGCACTTGTTGTATTTTTTTTCCCGAAGGAAAGAGTTGTTGGAGGATTAAGGGGATTTATCGATAAATCTGATGTAGCATACAAAGAGGAATATGATTGCATAGGAATAGCGCACGATTTTTGTCCAAATTGGCCTGACTATGGATGCGATTTACAATGTTATGGAATGACATTCAACAAAAAATGTTATAACGAATTTATTGGAGCAGATAACAAAATAACTAAAACTGAAGCAACTTGTAAAACTTGAAATACAATAATACAACAACCCCAAATCGAATTAAATCTCCTTTAAAAAAACACTTTGCAAGAGCATTAGTATGAGCAAATCACAATACATTACATACTGCAAAGAGCTTGAAGATGCACAAAATGCGGGCAGAAAAAAATGTTCCCTTGAAGCAAGCGCATTCAATTGGATCTTGGAAAATGTTCCAGAAAACGGAAAAATTTTGGAGTTAGGTTCCGGCAAAAGCTCACAAATATTCTCCGAATTGTACAAGATTGATTCAATAGAGGATAACCAGCGATTCATTGGAAAATATTCAAAAGTTAATTACATTCCCGCAAAAATTGTTGATTATGGAAAGTATTATTGGTATGATGCAACCGCAATCAAAAAAAAGCTCGGAAAAAAATACGATTTAATAATCGTGGATGGTCCAACAGACAAAACAGGAAGAGAAGGATTTATTTTGAATTTTAATTTGTTTGAAAAATATGATTGCCCTATTCTTCTTGATGAAACCGACAGGAAAACAGAGAAAAAAATGCTGGAATGCTTTCTCAGCTCGGGCTTTGAAACTATTCATGTTGGAAAAAAATTTTATATCATAAAAAAAAGAAAAAACTTTTCAGGATTTGATCCAAAACAGCTTGCGGAACTAACCAATAACAAAAAAATTCTTATTGTGCAAGTGGAAAATAAAATCCTTGAATTTGCAAAAGGAAAAAGAGATTTTGATTTGTGCATCGTTTACACCGGAAATGATTCCGAGTTCGCAAAAGAAGTGAAAAAGCATTGCGAATACTTTATCACAGAACATGGAACAAAAGAACACAACTACAAAAAAGCACTGGAAGAAATTCCGAAGATTTCAAAATACGAAAAAATAGAATTTGGGTGAAAGTGAAGCAGATTATTTGAATGAAAATGAATTTGATTGTTTGAATGGAATTGAGTTCAATGAATTTTAAGCAAGTTGAATTGAATGCAAGTGAGTGATTTAATTAGTTCTTTTTCATCAACATTTGATAAATTATTGCACCCAAAAGAGCCCCTATTACAGGACCTAAAAAGTAAATCCACAATTGGTTTAATGCGGTTCCGCCGTCAAACAATGCAGGACCCAAAGACCTTGCAGGATTCAAAGAAGCCCCGGAAAAGGGTATTGCATAAAGGTGAGCAACCAACAAGTAAAAGCCTATTGCAAATGGCGCATGGCTCTGGCTCTCTTTTCTGCCTGTAACGGACAAAATAACGATTAAAAATAACGCAGTTGCAACGATTTCTGCAAGCAAAGCTGTCGTTGTACCGTAACTTCCCGCGGTTGTAGCGCCCAAATTAGGGTCAAAAACCAAAACCCACAAAGCCAGGCTTGCCGCAAGACCCCCTGCAAATTGTGCAATCAAGTAAGGAATAACCTTTTTCTTTTGGAATTTTCCCGCAAACCAAAGCCCTATTGTAACGGCAGGATTAAAGTGCGCGCCGGAAAGAGGGCCGAAAGTAAAAATCAACACCATTAGCACAAGGCCTGCTGTAAAAGCAATTGCAAGCAGGTTCAAAACCCCAAAACCGGAATTAACACCGACAGTCCCCACAATGGTTGCAGTAATAGCAAAAACAAGGGCAAACGTTCCAATAAATTCCGCCAAATAATCTTTCATAAAAACCACTATAATTAGCAAAAAGCCCTATTTAAAGGTTACGAATTGGCAGGAGGAGTATAATTGCAAGTGTTGGTCAAATCAACCGTTATAGTATTTGGATCCATAAGATCATCATAGAACTTAGTTTGGTTCCACCAAAAGTTTGTTTCTTTTGTTGTTTCATCAACCGAAACACAAACATATCTGTTTTCAATCAAGTCGAAAATATTTTCCAAAGATCTTGGATCGAACTTTGAATTATTCGAAGCATTGAGCGCAAGATTAGATGTTTCTGTTGCACCATTTATGTTTGCAAGAAGAACGCTGTTTTGGGCGCAAGCATTTGAAAGCGTGTAATTTTGAGTGGGAGTATAAATCACGGTGCGCAAGTAAACGCTTTCATTTTGCGGAGCAGTATTCCAATGGAAACCATATGCAGCTCCGGAAACTGCATCATCACAGAATGCGCCTGTATTTGAAATATCGCGGAGATTTTTCTTGAGCCTTAATCCATCAAAGTTCTTGCAAGTATTCAATTCAGTTGCGAACTCATCCCAAACACTCAAATATTCTAAATTCCCAACAAAGCTGGTGCCGTCATTTAACAACACATATGCATCAACAGGATCGCTTGCGGAATTTTTCGCACCCATAATAACTGCAGTAGGCCAGCTTGGAGTATAAGTTAAATTATAATTTGTTCCTGTTCCTTTCCTAATTTGCAATAAATTGCCCCTCAAAGAATTGTTTATGGTTTCAAAGTTTCTGTTAACAGTCATTCCAAGTGCTGCGGTTGGAGAACCTGTACTTCCGGTAATTGCCAAAGGCCGATTATTCCCTGATTCGTAAAGTGAAAGAGCTTCGAAACCATTTCCCGTGAAACCTGTTCCATAACCTGTTCGTTCAACACTTGAACTTGTACCCACTAACCCAACCGGCCCATCCAATGGAATTTCATACAAAAGATTGCTGAGCGGATTGGAGGCAAGGCTTGTGAAAATAACTCTAATGCTTACATTACTCGTTCCGGGAGCAGTGAAAAATGCATTTGAACTCGTGTGGAATTCGGTTACAATATTAACTTCATATCTCCCGGAATTTGGAAGAACATCAACAGATTCCGGAACAGTTGTGAAAATCAAATCACCATTATCGAAAAGATGCTTGAGCCCGAAATCATTATTCGTGTACGCATCTTCAACACTAAAGAAAGTTCCCGAAACCATCCAATTCTTGAAATCGCTTCTAAAGTCTTGTGTGTAACCGTCTCTTATCAACCAAGCCTGGAACGTGCTTAATTCATCGATTTTTGCAAAGTCGGGAGATGTTTGTTCATACTCTTCTTGTATCAAATTTATTCTTTTCATCAAAGTGGTTGTAAATTGTGTTGCATCACAATAATAGAACTTATTTTTGATTTCACTTGTTTCAGAATCGAAAACGTTACATGCATCATATGTCATTTTCTCATCGCTCCAATTCCAGGTTGGAAGAACTCTCGGAACCGCACTTGAACCGGTGAAACCAATTAAAGGAGCATCTCCAACAGCTCTACCGTAGCAAATATCATCGCTTCCCGCATCAACCCTAATGTGGAAAGATTGACTCGCGGTTTGGGTTGTAGCCATTTGCACAATCGAAATGAATCTTTGTGTTCCGAATGAATCAGGATTTGCATCATAATTTAATGAAGCTCCTTGTGTTTCATCTGCAACAAGATTCATCAATTCAATTGCATCATTAACAGTTGGATCGCCAGCAGGATATGAATCTCCGCCCGCATAATCAGAATAATTCTGCGCTTCCATTGCTTCCGAAACAGGGTGCATGAAGAAAATCGAAACGTTCTTTTGCTTGGCCCTAGCAATAAGATTTACAACAGTTTGGAGTTCTGCCGGGAAATCTTTTTCTGAACCTGAATCCCAATCCTCAATATCGTTTCTCCAATTTTGGGTTTTGTTCAAAGAAAATTTTCCAGTAGGATCATTATCGCCGATTATTATGAGAATATTTTTTGCATCATCAGATGAGCTTGTGAACTGATCAATGGCTGAAAGCCCAGTCGGACCCCATGCTTCATCCACAGAATCTGACTTACCGAAAAATAGGAAACCGGATTTTTGCGGAACATTTCCAGACCAGGGCATACCTTGATCCGCGCATGCGCGTGCATTGCCCATTCCATAAATTGCAATATCAGCGCTGTCGTCATCATCATTATCAAGATCAAAGCCCTCGGCATCCAAAGCGGTTTTTATTTCATTAATTTTACCGCACACAGTGTTCCATTCATCATTCATGCTTCTGGAAGTGTCAATGAGGAACGCAAGGTTCAACTTGTTTGTTGCATTAAGCCTTGAGCTTGAGCTTACGAAAACATTAGGATTATCCTCAGTGGAAATTTGTTCATGATCAGTTCCGTTCTTTTTGAAATAAACACGAGCAGGACTGTTCTCTGGGAAAGCAATAACATACTTTCCATCCAACTTTTCAACCCCAAAGCCCCCGTCTCCTGCTTTTCCCAAATTCCGCTCCGAACCATCAAGCAGCACATTAGTGGCTGTTCTTGATTCACCGTTTATTGTAAACGAAACATTTGCTGTTAATGGATCTGTGTTTTCTGAATCTGAAACATAATCTGTTACGGCAATAACATCATAGGTTCTTCCTTTTGACCCGTTGTTTACTATTGTAAATTCAATTGGACCGTCAGTTTCTCCATCTGACACGCCCACATATTGCCCCATGATAGGATAACCAACATCAAGGTCTCCTTGATCTGTATCAAGCCACAAACGGAAAACTTCTTTTGCCGGCGAATTCGGAATAACAACACTAATTTGAATATTATCTAGATTTGATGGAACATCCCCCAATGCATTTTCTATTGTTTCCCTATTAACTCTAAGACCATCACCAAATGGAGCAGGATTAACATAATCGTGCGGAAGTATAGTAACAGACGTTGCGCCCGCATCAATTGTTACTTCATTTACAGTTGATTCAACTCTTATTGCGCCGCCGAAATAAGAACCGTTATCACAATCCGCTTCAGCGGAAACAGTGATTTCATAAGTGAAAACAGTTGGAGTTACAGGGTTTTTGATTGCAGTCAAATCAATTGGACTTTCCAAATTTGATTCGCCGCAATTCCCTGCAGATGGCAAAGGAGTTGTTTCAGCATTAATTTTGAGTTGTCCTGTTCCCGTGAACCAAAGCCGATCCAAATAAGCATTCACAGTGTCGCTTTCAATATTGCTGATTGTAAAAGAGCCTGTTTTTGTACAAGTGTTTTCTGAAGAAGAACAAAACCATTCAACATTGGTGGTTGATTCATTTGAAGGATTGAATAATCTTGCAGGAACTGCATCAGGAGTTGGAATATGTACATAATCAACAACATTATCGCTTGCTGTTCCAATAACTCTCCATTGAACTTCCAATGGAGGCAAATCCGCAAGCCTTCCGTTTTCAAGCAAATACTGCCTGCTTTGCTGAGCATTGAAATCAACATCAGGATAAGCAAAATAAGAAACGCTTGCGGGATTTTTGTTTATGAACTCGCCGGAATCGGCTCCCTGATTAACAGGATCGCTTTCCAAAATATTGAATTTGAATTTTCCAAGAGTGAAAAGATCTTCCGGTCTTCCAAGAACTGTTGCCTCAATCAATCCAATAACAACAGGATCCGAAGATTCGCCCTCAAACTTTGCGAAAACACGAATATCATAATGCCCTGAAAGCACCGCATTTCTTGCACTAACTGTTAGACGACCACTTCCGTTGTTTGCAGCCAGAGAAAGGCGACTTGAATTTAAAGTTAGTGATGTGCTTTTAAGCGGGGCAAACGCTCTGATTTCAAATGAAACTGTAATTGGTTGCGCACAATCAACGGTTGAAAATGTAACTGTTTTGTTTGCTTGAACACCTCTTGTCAGGGGCGGAGAAAGCGTGCCTATTATTTCATTATCAAAATCAATGTCTGATCCTTCATATTTCAAACACGAAAAATCTTGGCCGCTGAATTCTCCAATAGTTGTTCCTTCAACAACATCAACAGAAATTACTGCCTCGCTGTAAAATGCTTTTGTTGCCTTGATGTAAACCTTGCTTCCCGCAGGCAATGGACTGATTTGCGCAACATAATCAGAACTGAATGGATTCGGATTATTGAATTCCGGATTGTCAGCCCAAACAACAGTTGCACCACTTACTAGATCATCGGAGGAATTCTTCACTCTAACTCTAAGGAGAATTTCCATATTTTCAGTAATTGTTTCTCTTGTGGATTCAAGCACAAGCTCTTGTTCAGGAACAACTTTCACTTTATAAGAAATTGTATCGTCTTCCTCATCCAAACCAAGAGAGAGAACAATTTTATCCGAACCATCGCTTACAAGAGTGCCGATTATTGTATTTCCTCCAACCTCTTGCTCCAATTCAAGATTATGAACAAGAGCTCCCAACTCTAAAGATTCAGGATTAAACTCAATTGCTTCATTTCCGGCAGTGTTATCACTTTCGAATGTTGCGATAACATCTTCGAAGTTTCTTTCATTGCGATGATTGTTGAATACTGTGAAATTAAATGAATAGTGCAAACCATCTTTGAGGGAAAATTCGTCAATTGTATTCAATGTAACAGGATTTGCATAATCAGGATCTGCCGGAGTTCCTGTTGAAACAATGCTTGCATCGAAAATGAAATTATTACAATTTGAAGTACATGGAACGCGATTCCCAAGATTTGTGGAAAACAAAAACCAACCTGTTTCAGGAAGCAAAATATTATTGGAACCAATTGTAGCGCGACCGGCGTACCTTACTTCCACTAATGCATCAGCATCGGTTGTATCACCAATTTTAATTTTTACAGGAAACACATATTCTCCAAACGCGAGATTTCCTAAATTTACTAATGCAAGTTTTCCGTCTCCTGTTGTTGCGGTTAAAGAATCATCAAATCTATTTGAAGGATTGAAAGAAGAATATTTTATTCCGGAAAATCTTGCATCTCCGGCCTCTTTAATAAGAACCAAAGAACCTTCTCCAGTAACCTGATCAAGAGAACCGGTCATAATTGCAGCCTTAACATTAGTAAGCGATTCGGTTGCAGTAACTTTGAAAAATAAAGTGTACTCTTTGTTCTTTGCAAGGCTAGTTACTGTGCGACCTTGCTCATCCAAAATCCTGTCAACTCTATCAATGCACAATTGAGTAGCATCATTACATTTTTCATTTTCCAATTCTTCTTCGCTTGTAAGAGAAACGCTTGTTTCGATTGTATCATTTGGTATAAGAGTAAAAGCTTGAGTTGTATTCGGCAAGAAACCTACTTTTGAAACTCTCACATACGGCCTCAAATTCACTTTAAAACTTTGTTCGAGTGTTTTTCCCTGAGCATTTGTTAAAACTCTTCCCAATTCAGCTTCAGAAATTGAATCAATGAAAGTAACATTTGCATCCGCAATCGGAGCACCACTTGAATTAACAACAGTAACATCAATCGAACCCTCTTCCAAAACAAGAACAATATCAAGGATCAAATCAGAGCCAGTTGTCAATGTTCCGTTACTTGAATTTCCATCCTGACCAAGAGTCGAAGCTCTCGCATGATAAGTTCCCGGACCCATATTTAGGAAAGTCATTCTTCCATCAGCACTTGTTTCACCTGTGCGAACAGCAAAAGCAATTGCTGAATCAAACAATTGTACATCTGCACCCGAAATAGGGTTTTGTGCAAAGTCCTTAACCTGAACAATTACTGCGCTTGAATTATTCTCCAATGCTTCTCTCAATTCAACTTTTGTTTTTTGAGTTGAAGAAGGAGCAACAACAGGGACATTAGGAACCAATTTGAAAATATAATCTTCATGTTCAACAGTAATTGAATAATTTTTATCAGTGCTCAAACCAGGGAATTCCGCAATTCCAAGCGAATTAGTTACTTCTAAAGTTGTTTGATCTCCATCCTCAAGAAGATTTATAGTTGCTCCTTCAATAGGGGCTTTACTCTGGAAATCAACAACTTCAATCACAATTTTTCCTATTTCTCCCAAAGAAGCCCTATGCAAAGAAACAACAAGAGTTGATTCCTGACCCGCTCTAATAGTTGCTGCCTCACTTTCTTCCGGCGGATAAATATTTGTCGGATCATTTGTTCTCACATAATAAGAACCTGGAACAGCTTCAAACACGTGAATTCCCGTTCCGTCAGATTGAGAGGAATCCTCTCTTACGGAATTTGAATTATAAAGCGTGAGAGAAATTCCCGGAACTGCGGTACCTGAATTTTCATCAATAACCCTAACCCTTAACGAACCTTTAATTGATTCTCCCGTGTCTCTAACAAGAGCAAAAATTGTTGTCGCGCCAGTAAGGGGCCTTGTACTTTCCAAGTAACCGACAAGGTTTACTGTAGCGGAAACTCTTCCGCACGAAGACTCAACAAGAATTGTTTCAGTGCTGCTTGCAGTAAGCTTTGTTGCGGGAGGAGTAACATTATTCGAACATGAAAATCTTATTCTTGCGCCGTTCAATGGAGCACCGATTTCATCTTGAACTCTAATTGTTTTCTGTTCACTTTGTCCTGAGGAATTGGTTTCATCCAAAACAATTTCAATTATTTCATTTGTAACAAGCCGCATTCTCTGAGAAAACGGCTCATAATCAGAATCATTTATTTCCACTAAAGCTTCAGGGGTTTTTGCCTGAACGGAAAATTCACCGAATGCATCCGTTGTGGCGGGTGCAGAAGAACCATCATCAAAAGTAATTGTAACCAGAACATCTGCCGCGGGTTCCGCATCTTGATTTACGACGGCAAACCTC
>Ga0209542_10012975_pt1 | contig 14467 bp, 18 predicted proteins | sample RifCSPhighO2_01_FD_184028 | JGI IMG/M metagenome (GOLD analysis project Ga0209542, IMG submission 184028) | Soil microbial communities from Rifle, Colorado - Rifle CSP2_plank highO2_0.1 (SPAdes) (version 2) | ecosystem: Environmental > Terrestrial > Deep subsurface > Rock core/Sediment ...
TCTTATTTTGATTCGCGAATCAAATTTGCTTTCTTTCCAGCGGAGCCATCGCCGCTTTCTTTCTCGAAAGAAAGGGGCAAGGCATTGAAAAAAGTTTTCGTTCCCCTCTTAATTTTTCCTGCGGATTTGCTTCGGGAGGGCTCCGCCCCCCTTGACCAGACTGGTTGTTTCCCCTCCTGATTTAGATTCGAAAAACAAAATTGCTTTCTTTGGCGGTGCAATTATCTAATTCTTACCGTTGTTATTTTCCTTCATGACCGCAAGGAGCGTTCCTAGGGCGATCATGGCGGCGCCTATAATCTTTATGCTGCTAAGGGTTTCCCCAAGAACGATCCATGTTGCAATGAAGCCGAATATTATTGAAAGCAACTGTGCAGGGATTGCTGCTTTCCAGATCCCGAGCCTTTCAATTGCATTGTTATAGGCAACTACTCCGAAAACATAGGTGGAAATTGCGAATATGCCGATGTTGCCGTACTGTGCTGCAGGGATGGTAATTGGCGTTTTAAGGAATAGCGCTGCGGCCCCAAGGAACGGGAGGGCGACCCATGCCCTAATGGATGCAATTGCCGCAGGCTGCAGCGTCCCGGAGAGCTTCCTCACGATTACAACGTAGCTCGCCCAGAAGACCGTTGCCAGGATAATCAGCAAGTCGCCAAGATTCACCCCCGTGAACTTGAGCTCCGTTGCGAATAAGAATACCCCCAAAAAGCCGATGATGATGCCTGTTATCTGCTTTAGGGTGATCGCCTCCTTGTAAATCAGGACGCCGAAAATTGTAGCGAAGAAAATCTCAGTCCGCAGCAGGAAAAGAAGGTTAAGGGCGCTTGTCATTGTGAGCCCATATAGGCTAAGGAGGCTTGGGATCGCATGCCCGAATATCCCAAGGCAAAGGTAGAGGTCGCCATTCTTGGATGTTAGCCCGGTGAAGTGCTTGGGGTTGAGCAACGCGTACAGCCCAAAAATTACTGCGGCGATTGCGGTCACAAGAAATGAAAGCAAAACCGGATCCGTTTGGCTGGCGGCAATTTTTGCATACGGATTGCTTGCACCGAAGAAAAATGCGGCAATGATCGCTGCCCCAAGGCCAAGGGTTGTCTTATCCATTCGCTTCACGGATTGGTAGATGAAGGTGCACTGCTATTGCTCTTATTCTCGCCTTGGGGGTTTTTAACTCCTTCACCGGACTGGCCACCTTCCACGGCCGGTTTTGCGGGCTTTCTGATTCCCGCCTTTGCCTCGAATTCGGCTATCCTGGTGTCCACTTCCGTGAGTTCCTTTTGCTTTTGGACCATGGCCATATTGAATGTGGAGTAATCGATGTCCCTTTTCAAGTAGTGGAACTTCAGTACATCCATGTCCTCGAGTATTTTCCGTTTCTGGCCATGGAGCACCTCGTTGCGCTTTTGTTCCTTTTCGAATTTTGAGAGCAAGTGGTAAAGAGCGTATGCCGCAAGCATCATGCCAATGAACGTGCCGGCATAGAACAATATCTCGTTGCGCTTCTTTGTCACGGTCAGGGGCACGAGGCTCGCCTTTTTCCCAATCGGGAGGATCAGGGTTTGGAGGCCCGACTCATTCATGTCGTTCCTCAGTTCGATTGTGTATTTTTCCGCCAGCATTTTAGGGAATTTGGGGGCGATCTCGCATCTGAACCGTGAAAAATTGCTGCCGTAATTCGCACTGCAAATGCATTCCGCGCCATTAGAGCCGCGCTTGGTACTGCGATCCTCTGGGGGGATGTAGCACTTTGGGATCCTTAATGGGTACTTGCTGTCGGTTGTGCCGATTATGAGCACCCTTCCATTCTCGCGGATAAGGTCTGGCGGGTCGAATTCCGCCCTTGTGACATTGATGCGATTGAAGATATCTCGGTCAGGCGCGTTCAGAATTTCAATCAAGGTTTCGTTTTCGACCTTGTCCAGAAGGCCGGTGTCATCCGATTCCAAGGGAATCTCAACTACCTTCTTTTGTCCAACGGACGGACTGACTGATGGCCTGGCAGTGGCAGTGATTGTTGCAAATCCGCCCCCGCCGCTATCCCCTCCGCCGCTTATGGGCACCGGTGGGTGGGTTGCAGAAGGGGCAGGGATGCAGGGGCTCGAATCCGTGCTCCAAACATAGCTTCCGGCCTCAAGGACGCAGTAATATTTGATCCCGCCACAGGTAACCGCATCGCTGGAGGGGCTTTTGCACTTGCTTTCAGCAGTGCATTCCATCTTCGCATAGCTGCAGGTGCCCTTGGCATAATTTTGGCCGCAGCCATTGCAAGTGCCGCTTATGCTAAGGCTTTTTCGCGTTGGATCATTGCAGATTTCTGCGCACCTCCCCGAAACGGGCCTTGTTAGGCATCCTGAGGCATCGCTGCAGCCTGCCTCGCAGCAGCCCTCCGCAGCCCCGCAGGTAACGGTTTCCTGCACCTCGCAGATTCCCGAATTTTCATTGCGGTAGAATTTCCTGTAAGAGGTTGCGGTGCCTGCGGTTTCGCATTTGTTGTTGACGGCGCACATGTTTGCTGGGGTGAACGAAGAGGTTTCTGACCTTGCGCATCCAGCTAAATTGCAGCTCGTTGCGAAATAGTAATATGCCTTTCCCTCCTGAAGGTTCGACAATTTGACCGAATGTGCGGTTACCTGTTGTGCGCTCCCAATGCTCGAGTTTTCGGTTATCCAGTAAGTAACGCTGGAATTGGACGGCTGATTCGTCTTCCAGACGATCATGGCGGATGTGGAAGTCGTGTTTTCCACCGCCAGGCTGGATATTGAAGGCGGCAAGGGTGCCTCGGCAACAGTCACTTGGGCAATGTTATCGCAACCGATCTGCTCTCCATCCGTAGTGTTGATGGTGCCTGCTGGATGGTATTCCCCAGAGGAATTGTAGGTGCAGCTGAAATTGAATAGCATATGCGTCTCATCTGCCTGCAAATCCCCGCGTGCAATTGAGCGGACTATATTATTGCCGCAATTGACGGATAAGTTTTCGACCGAGCTGTTCGGATCGGCTAGTGCGACGGTGACATTGATTTCAAAACCTGCGACTGCCTGGTATTCGTAGGGGGAAAAATTGCATTCCGGCCCTGTTTCGTTAGCTCCGGGAAGGGAAATTGAAAGGAACATGGCGATTATGGCTATTAGTGGCTTGAATTTCCAGTTCATGGAAAACAGTATGCGCTAGTCATATAAAAACAATTGGAGGGATGGGACTTATTCACCTTCCCTTGATCAAACCCTTCCTTTGGAGCTGCTCAACCTGGGGCCGTATGTACCTGTAGGTTATATCGCCCCGAGTATCGCCCTCGACGCTCCAGGGCATTATGAGCACCACATCGTTTGGCTTCACCCAAACGCGCATCTTGATTTTTCCAGGGATCCTGCACAGCCGTTCCTTGCCATCGGCGCATTCGACGGTCATCCTCGATCCTCCGTGCATCTCCTTGACTATCCCGAAAATTTCGCCCTTCCTTGGAAGGCGCAGGTGTATTTCCCCAGGCGGTGAACTGTCCATATTTACCACTTATTTTTTTTATATTGGAGGATTTCGAAGGGTTATTCCGGAGAGCAACTCCTGCAACCGCTCCGAAGCATCCCCCTATTTTTTATTCCATAATCGTGCTTTTTGCTCCGCATGCTTCGCATATGAGGTTCTTTGGCCCACGCCCATGGTGCTCGATGTGCGTATCTGGCTTCTTGCATTCCTTGCAGAGCACATGTGTTTGGGTATATAGCGCAATCTTCTCGTTGATTAGCCTTATGTTGATCTTGCCGTGCAGCAAAAGGCCGGCCTGGTCCCGTTTTCCTGGGATCGCAAGCTCCTTGAATAGGAATTTTGATACCTCCTCGGGAGTCCTCCTGATCTTGGAGCAGATCGCATCGAAGTTGCGGATGAACGTCTTGGTCCCCTGCATCACTACGTCCGCAACTGGTATCTCGAAGCGCTCAGAGCTATCCTGTTTCTTTGGAAGGGTGGCGTAGACCCTTTCAAGCATCTTCTCGTATTCCATAATCCCACATCTAAAGGAGTAATTTTGGGCTTTGGGCTTAAAAAACCCCTCCGAACCATCATTAAAAGGAGTATGCAGGGGGAGGGATTTGAACCCACGAAGCTCTACAGCACGGGATCTCCTTGCCTTGCCCCCTTCTTTCAAAAGAAGGTGGCGATGGCGCCGCCGCCAAGAAACGATTTGATTTGCGAATCAAAACATGGCCTGCAGCAATCTCTTTTCTCCTAAAGGTCTTTTCTTCCAAAGAAAAGAGCTTTCTTAAGTCCCGCCCATTTGACCAGGCTCTGGAACCCCTGCAAAGTTCAGCTTAATGCAAAGCTTAAGCTAAATGATAAATGAAAAAAGTAATTAAAGGGGTAGAGGTGACATCCAAACCTGTTTTGGATGTTAGTAGAGCGAAGCTCTACGCGACACGAGTAGGGGATTTAATCCCCTATAGGTGTCATTTACTTGCCGCCCTTTGCCTCCTTTTTCTTCTGCCTTTTGGGCCGTAAGTTGGGGTAGTTGCACTTCCGGCAGCGCTCCGAGCCCATCGCGTTGCGCGCCTTGCACTTCCTGCAGATCAATATGCTCATGATGGCCTTGTCGGCTATTGGAAACTTGCCCATGTAAACTAACACCTTGAATTTAGCAAAATTCGAGAGTATTCCTATGCCGAAGCGGTTTTATATTGGTTTTGATCCCCCCTTTGGCGGCATATTAGTAGGTAATTTAAAGTATAGTTTATCTAAATCTTCCCTACTTCTTACGGGCTTTTTGCCCTTATGCCTCCGTAGCTCAGGAGTAGAGCGTTTCCTTGGTAAGGAAAAGGTCGCGAGTGCGAATCTCGCCGGGGGCTTTGCATTTCTTTGGAGGGGGTTTGCTTCCAAGGGTATCGTGAAGGGGTCCTTCGCGATGAGTTGAGCTTGCTCAACGAAAGCAGGGGGAACTGCGAGGTGCCCCCTAAGACGCTTGGCGAATCCCGCCAGGGATTTGCTTTTATTTGGTGAGTTTCCATCCGCGACTATAACTGAATCCCTATTCTTTTGGAGCTTCTTTCGCTATTGCCGCCCTACGCCATATGGTTAAATACGTGAATCCTTATTCAAATTTCCATATGGCTGGAATTCCGACTCCCCGAACGCATGCCCAAATACGAAAAAGGCTAGCAAGGCAGGTACCTGGTTATTTTTTGGGGGTAGTCCCCTTGCGGCTTGAAAAAATAGGCAGGGCAAAGCATGCGATAAAACTTTCAAGCGGCCTTCCAAGGGGGTTTATACCTGGATTAGAGCAAGCATTCCGAGGGTATTTTCGGCAACTGCCTATCGCAAATTGGTCAACCAACGGGGGCGACCCGAAGGAGCTTCCAACCGAAATACCAGCGCTTCTTGAACAATACCTGGGAGCAAGCAAGGCAAAAGCGGAAGCATTGGCTGATTTTGATGGAAAAGCAGTGGCTTTGGCCAAATTGATCGGCAGAAGGCAAGTCGTCCACCTGATTGCAGCAAAAGCCCTTGCGGACGCACCTGCGGCCTCATTTCCGGGAAGCTTTGCCACTAAGCCCGGAGAAAGGATTGCGGCTGCCCAAATGAGGATTCGCGCTGGGCGCGAGCGACTTTTGGAAAAAATAGTTGCAGATATTTACGCAGCTGATCCCTCACTTTCTGAACCATGCCGCGAATTATTGAAATCATTCGAGGCATTTGACCGCAGGCATTCGCAGGCCCATAGCGCCTACGATCATGTTACCAATGTGCTGGGCCGCCAATTTGGCATCGACCCCCGGCCTCTTGTCCATGTGACGGATGCGAACCACATCATCGAAGGGATGCCGCCAAGGGAAGCTTACGCAGGCATGCGAAGGAGGCTGTTCCCAAGGGAATGAGGGCTTAATGGGCAAACTGAGGACAATATTCCAAGATAAATAACCGGGAACCAGAAGTCCCCCCCAGGCGACTTTTCATTCTTTAGGCTTGTTTAAAAATTATCTTTAAATTCGTATCTATCGTTCTTATTTTGCCCCATGGCCAATATCCGGGAAAAAAGTTCCCTCCAAAAAAGCAGGCGGCTAAAAGAGCACGAAAAGGAGCTTGCAAAGCGCAAGAAGAACGCACTCATCTCATCCGTCATCCTTGGCGGGCAGGATGGGGTCGTGAATGTGCTTGGAGTGCTCCTTGCAGTTGCCAGTGCCACATACGATCCGCGCATTGTGATTATCGCCGGAGTTGCCGCCGCATTTACCGAGAGCGTTTCCATGCTGGCTGTTGCCTACACGAGTGCGCGCGCGCAGGAGGACTATTACCGTGCGGAGGAGGAGCGCGAGTTGAAGGAAATCGACGAGATGCCCGAAATAGAGCGGGAGGAAGTGACGAGAATTTACTACGAGAAGGGTTTCAGGGGAAGGCAGCTCGAGAGCATCGTCAACACAATCGCGAGCAACAAGGACATATGGAAGGAAGTCATGATGCGCGAGGAACTTGGGCTGGAAAAGGTGGATATTGGCTATGCGCGCAAGGCCGCCGGGATAGTTGGGATTTCCGTCGTTATTGGCTCGGTGTTTCCGCTTGTGCCCTTCCTAATTGCGCTTCCGCAGGTTGGCCTTCTCTCCGTTCAGACCGCCGCATGGCTTGCCGCAATCTCGAGCATTTCCGCGCTTTTCATTGCCGGCTTCATCAAGGCGAAGCTGACAACCGGCGTCCCTTGGAGATCTGGGCTTGAGATGGCAGTTGTGGGAGGCATGGCCGCGCTACTTGGTTATGTCGTCGGATCGGTCCTTAGGGTAACGGTATGATGTGGAATTACCCCGAGGGAAAACCGTAAAATTTGTTCCCTCGCCCATCAGACCAATTTTTTCTGGGCGAATTGCACAGGCAGCAGGATTTCGGGCGAATTATTGGCGGGCGAGTTGACCTTTGCGGAAATCTCATACGCCTCCAATCCGTTTGCGGGGAATGGCGAAAGCATGGACTGCAATTTTTGTGGAAATTGGCGCTTATATCGATATTGGAAATGGGAGAATAATGGCATCGTTGGATATCGAGTTCCAGTCCCCCCAGATTTGCTTTTAAAATCACCTCCCCTAAAATCATCCATGCGCGCATTGGTAACCGGCGCAACCGGCTTTATTGGCTCCAACATTGTGCAGCGGCTGGTTGTGGACGGGTGGAATGTCGTGGCGGCCGGGATGGAAGGCGAGCAGCCGCTTCCGGAGGGTTTGGAAAAAACCATTACTGGGGATTTGGGGGGAATCAATTGGGAGGGGCTTGGAAAATTCGATGTGCTCTTCCATCAGGCGGCAATCACGAATACCCTTGTTTCCGATGAAAAGGAAATGTTGAGGGTCAATTATTACGAGGCAATAAGATTGTTTGAATGGGCGGCACAATCTGGCTGCAAAAGGATCGTATACGCCTCCTCGACTGCGGTTTATGGCGCCGGGAAAATTCCCTTCAGGGAGACCGATGAATGCAGGCCCCTCAATGCGTATGGTAGGTCAAAACTTGAGCTGGATGAATTCGTTAAATTATTCGCAGATAGCAACCGAGATGTAGTGATTGTGGGCTTGCGCTATTGCAATGTCTATGGGAAGGGTGAAAATCACAAGGGCAAGATGGCGAGCATGGCTTTCCAGCTTGCGCAGCAAATCGAGGGGGGAAATCCGCGGGTTTTCATTGATGGGGAGCAGAGGCGCGATTATATTTACGTGGGGGATGTTGTGGAGGCCAATTTGCTTGCGGCGAATGCAATGAAAAGCTGCATAGTGAATTGCGCGGGAGGAAAAGCGATATCATTCAACGAGCTTATCCAAACCCTCCTCAAAGTTAGCGGCCTTAATCGCCAAACCGAATTCATTGGCAATCCCTATGCCGCAACCTACCAGAACCATACGGAATGCGACATGAGTTATGCGAAAAAGATGATCGGGTTTGCCCCAAAATTCACAATTGAAGCCGGAATCAAGGCATATAATGATTCGGGGGCATTGTTTGGTTGAATCGGGTTTGCAAAATTATTGGGTGAATTCTAAATATGTTGCTTTCAAAACACGAAATCGAGCAAAGGATCCGGAAAGATGGGCTCATTTCCAATTATGCCGATTTGAAGGAGCAGCTCCAGCCGGCGGGCTTCGACCTTACTGTAGAAAAGATATTCAAATTCACCTCGCAAGGTGCGTTCGACTTCGATAATAAAGAGCGTAAAATGAGCGAGGTGGAGGAGATTTCAACGGATTTAAAGGGCTGGTGGAACCTTTCAAAGGGCATTTACAAGATCCGGTTCAACGAGGAGGTCAAGATACCGCTTGATTTGGCCGGAACCAACATTTTAAGGAGCAGTTTGATGAGGTCGGGCTGCTTAATGCATCATGGTTTCTGGGACCCCGGCTACCATGGGAAGGGGGAGACCGCAATCATGGTTGCAAACGAGCATGGAATCAAGCTCAAGAAGGGCGCAAAGGTCACCCAGCTGATTTTCCACAAATTGAGCGAGGGCGCAAAGGAGGGGTATTCCGGCGTACACCACAAGGAGAATGTGAAATAATGCGATGTGCGTATTGGATTTGAGGTGGGGGAATTGCGCCCCTGGATGGGCCCGCTCCTTGCAATTATTTGCTTCTACCTAAAAGGCCGCGTGTTCCTCCTCAACTTGAAGATGCTAGGGCTCATCCCTACCGAACTGAATATCCGGTCGTAGACGATTTCGAGCTCCTTTGGGTCAAGTGCCGCCCTCAAGTCGGCCTCTATTAGAATCGCCGGATAGGCGTATTGCTGGTTGTGCTTGCTTAGAGAGTATGCAAGGGATGCGATCTCGTCAATGCGATTCACGCCGTTTTCCGGATGAAGGAAATCGATGCGAAGGGGCCGGTCGTACTTGACCGCTTTGAGGTAAAACGAGGAAATCATATCGCCATGGCCCCTAAGGTCCCTAAGGATCGGGTGCTCGGAAATGCTGGCGTACCTGAATGCAAATGTGCGCTCCTTTTCATTGAGCAAATTGAACAGGAAGGAGGAATCGTTGGTTTTTTTCAGCACGGCGCAATCCGCGGGATCCAATCCCATGTGCCTTTCAGCCAAATTCAGGAACTGTTTTCCCCTTGAGTCCTTGATGATCCCAAGCAGCAGGCAATTGCTCTTTTCTGTAATTGAAAAGAGCTTATTGTATTTCCCAATTAGGCCCTCGTAAAGTGCATAAACCTCTGATTCCTTAGCTGGTTTGTCGGAAACTTGCGGCACAATCGAGCCGTCCAGGAAAAGCGCGAACGGCGAATATTTCTCAATTGTTTCAATTGCTGCAGTAATCTCCTTATCGAGCCTTGCGATGTTCCGGAACCAGATCGCTTCGTGCGCCTCCAATGCGGAGGGCGCATGTACTTCGTAATCCGGGAACGAGGAGGGGTGGTAGTGGTGCTTTTTGAGCTTCGATTTCTCGTATTCAAAAACCACTGCAGCAGCGCGCGTTAGCACTATGTCGATTGAATGGAGTTCCTCGGCGAGCAGGCCGCCGTCAACCGCAGCAATTTTGCCGTTTACCTCGACATCTTCCACATCGAATGTGAGCTTCCTTTCATGCGCTTCCCTAAAAGCGGTCTCCTGGCCCCCATCGCGCAGTTTTTTTGCGATCCGCTGCTGCTCGCTTTCGCTGCGCTGGATCTGCTGCACGGCGGATTTTATTGCGGATTCGTTTATCATAAAAATCATTTCCGATTTATGGAGGCAAGTTTTCCATGTGGGCTTATCGAATCGGCATTCTAGGCCCGCTTCAAATCAGCCTATTTTGGGCGAGTAGGAATGGATGAACCTGTGCGTTTTTAGGGAAGGCGGCTCCTTTTGCCTCATTTTGCGCTCCTTGATTGAAACGATCTTTGGTTTCTTCACGATTTTCACTTTTGAGTGAGGATTTTTGGCTTATTTGCCCGTTCAACATTCTCAAACTTGTTCTCGATCAATTCCGGATGGAAGTAGAAATATTCGCCGGCCTCCACATTAAGGGGGCTTTTCACATTCGGGTGGGTGAGCATGTGCTCGATCCCCTTCACGAGAGCAGCGATTGTCTGCGATGCCGCCCAGTCGTTGAGGATGTGGATGCATACCTTGCCGTCCTTGTCGTTGATGTTCGGATGGAATATCGGGGTGAGCCATACCACCTCGAATCCGCCGGCATAGGGGTAGGAGCGTTTCAAGGAAATGCGGAATTTGTGCTCCATCCGGACCGAAATCGCGCTACCGACCCGTTGCAATGCCTTTGCCTTCAGTTCGATCTCGTAGCCCATTTTTGAGGGGTTTGCCAAGAACTTGAAGCCGGCTTTTTGCATCTCACTAAATTCCGCCTGCAAACGGCGCTGGAAAACCGCTTCGGGAAGCTGGGGCATTTTGCTCACTTTAGAAGATTGCAAAGGAAGGATTAAAAATGGGGGCGGGCGTGGTTGCGGGTGGAATTTAATACTGTCCGGATTGATCGGACCTGGAGGACTAGCCCCTATTCTGGATGGTCGTGGATATGCGCTTCCGGATGGATTTCCTTGAAATAATGCCTTAAACGATGGAACAAGTCCTGAACGTGGTGGGATTCGGGAATCGAGAATGCGCGCGGCGTTCCGGGGCTTACTCTTAGGGTGCGCTGGAAGGCAATGCCCTCCTCCTCTAGGATCCTTTGAAAAGCACCCTCGTGTTCTTTAGGCACATGCAGCCAGAGTTGCTTTTCGGCCATGTAGCCCCTAATTAGGGGTGCATTCCTTATTCCAATCGCCTTTGCTCGCAATTGCTCTATTGGCCTTCTGTTCATTTTGGAAATGAAATCGACAAGGGCGTGTTCCTCGTTTCCAGGGGTATCCGCCTGAGGGCGGGTTTCACTTGCAGTCATGCTCATCCCCCTGTAGGGTCTGGCATCAGCAATAGCGTGTCGTTCTCCTTTATCCCGGCTTCCTGCAAGGACGTCTCCGGATTGAGGATTTTGTTGTCCTGGGTGGCAAGAACGAAGCGGTCTTTTAGCTGGAGGGATTCGGTCAGCACTTCGAGGACCGATGAGACCGTGAATTCGCCCTCAACTGCCAAAACCGTTTCCTTGCCGCTGGTCGTATGCGAAACCGTGATGTTGAATTCTGCCATCAAAACCACCTGTGTTGGTGCGATAAGTTAATGATGCGCGAAAGGATATTAATCCCTTCGCCTCTATATCCATTTTGGTAATGAACATGGGAAGGCCGCGGGTAGTCGAGGTTCGGGAGAAGAAAAAGAAGGAAATGCAGGGCCCCAAAAAGCCCAAAGTGGTTGAGGAGCGGGATTATTCGCTATTGATTGATAACAAAAGCCCTGAAAATGTGCTTATCGGCAAACGGGTGCATGAGAAGCGTGAATTGGTTGATTCCGCACGGGACAAGCTGCGCGAGGACATGCTAGCTGACATCACGCCGGTTTCGCCTCCCTTGGAAGGGGATGAATTGAACAAACGCATTCACGAGGACCAACGGAAGCGCGGGAATCTGGGCAAGAAATTCAGGCGTGCAATAGGCCTTGAATGAATTGGCCTTTCCTGCAGGTCTGATCCATTCGGATCCGTGGTAAAAATGGAACCTTCATACGATGTCTATATCTCGAATTCCGCTCTGGAAAAAGCGGAGCGCATCATGGCCGATGCGGCAAAGGGTGGGCGGGAGGCGCTTGGGCTCCTTGTCGGCGATGTGTGCAAATGGAAGGGTTCAGAATATGTGATGGTCGATAGCTTCATCACCGCAAGCAACAATTCCACTGCGGTATCCGTAAAGTTCAACCGGATTGCATTTTCCGAGCTCTCCAAGGCGTTTGTTTCGCATTTCAGGGATAGGAAGCTGATCGTTGGCTGGATCCATTCGCACCCGTCATATGGCTGCTGGCTTTCCGCAACTGATGTCAATACGCAGCAGAAGTTCTTCTCGGAGCCGTTCAACATCGCAATGGTAGTGGACCCGCTGAAAAAGGAGGGCAAGCGGATGCAGGAGAGGGTATTTAGGGTTGATAGGAATGCGTATTATGAAGTTAGTTTCGCTGTTGTTGAAAAGAAATAATGAATAGGCGGGAGTGGCAGTAGGGGATTGCCGTTATCGTGATTATCATGGATGAAGTGCAGGAAAAAATAGGGGTTGAATTGGAGCCGCCAAAGGAGGCAGCGGCCGTTGAGAAGAAAGTGAAGGGCGCAAGGAAGAAAAGGGCAATTGCAATCCCGAAAAAGGAAGGCATCAAAATGAGGCTTGAGCGGTTTGACTTCATCCTATTGCAGCTTCTAAAAGAGGGAAAGACTGATGTTCAGGAAATAAGGGGCATATTCAATGTCGGCGAAGCCGAATTCCAAGAAAGGCTCAGGGCTCTTGGGGAAAATGGCTATCTTTCCATTTCCCAGGACCTGAAATCCGTTTTCCTGAGCATGAGGGGAGTGAATTATTATTCGCCAAAATGGAAAAAGGCCGCGGATTCGTGGCTTGGGAGGAAGGAGAAAAAAACCCTTGCAAAGGATGAAAAGCGGGTTGATTCGGAAAGCCAGGCCATAATTGATGGCTCTGCCATCAAATCTCCAGACTCCAAGCCGGTCGATTTTTCCCATACAATACAAGCGAAGCTGCCAGTTGAAATACTCTGGAAGGAAATTGAGCAGCGGCATGTGCAAATTCAGGAGCTTCCGGAAGAGAAAAGGCAGGAAGAGACGATTGACATCATGGACCTCATGCGGCGCTACGGGCCAACGGATGAGCAAAAGAAGCTTTTGAAAAAAACCTCCCCCTTCGTTGAGCGGCACATGCCAAAAAAGGGCATGAAAGCAGAGGGGGAGGAAATGACCGCGCCGGCCGAAAGGATTTTGCCAACAGCCGGGCAAAAACCCCTCTCCGGCCCGAAAAAGCCATTTTACAACCGGGTAATTTCAGAAATGTCTACAAAAGCCGCAGAAATCGAAATCTCCGGGGAGAAATGCGAGCTGTGCAAAACCGGCTTCATGATCTCCGTCAAGCAGGAGGAGCACAACCCCAAGTACGGCCACTGCTTTTGCGGAGCGCCCTACCATAAGGATTGCTTCGAGGCGATCATTGCCGATGATACCAAATGCGTCAGGTGCGGGAGAAAGCTCGGCGGAGGGGGCGCGGATTTCAAGGTCGAGGAGGCCTTCAAGCAGATAACTGACATCTCATACTGAATGGACCGGGCACTTGCCCCTTTTTGGAACATCGAATATGAGCTGCGTATTCCTCCTCCCTTCGTAGAGGAGATATTTCCCAATCAGGTTGTTTTCGCTTTTCAGGGAATCAAGCCGCAATTTGATGAATTCGTTCACCTGGATCGCGGCAATAATGCTGTTTGTTGTTGAAAGCGCAGGCATCTTGGGATCAATGAAGTCAAGCACCTCCCCAACGCAGCTGTATTTTTGCCAGAGCAGGTCATAGTCCTTCTTGCTCATCGAGCATTCGATGCAGCTGGAGGGTGATTTAACTACCTGCACTTTCCCCAAAAAGCCGGTTGTGCCCCCATCGATGAGTGGGATTTTGCCATAGCATTGCGCATTAAGGTGCAGCCTGGCATTCAAATTGTCGAGGCATGAGAAGGCAACATCGAATTCCAGGTAAAAATCCTCCTTCAATTCCTCCACTTTGCGGATCGCATAGGATATATTGGTGAGGGGGTATTGCCTTCTTGCCCTTTCCGCAATCACCTCCGCCTTGAACCTGCCAGCCGCGGCATCCTCTTCCGTGAAGAAAATGCACCGGTTGAGGTTTGCCCTCACAATTGAATCATCGTCGACGAGTGTTATTTTCCCAACCCCCAGCTGGCAAAGCGATTTTGCAACCTCGTTGCCAAGCGCGCCTGCGCCCACCAGGAGCACATTGGATTTGGTTATCGGCCCCTGATCCCAGCTTGAGATCCGTTTTTGCCTATCCAGCGGGTCGTCGTCAATTCCCATGGAAATGCTCTTGGGTAGGCCTTTTGCGGCCGATATTAATACCTGATAAATACCTCAACACCGCGATTTTTTAACCTGTCCAATTCCAAATAACCCATGCCGCTCATCGCGTTCAGCAAAGGGAACCTCGCCGGGGAAACTATTGCAAAGCAGCTGGTAGCAAAGCACGGGTTTGTTGAAGCAAGAAGTATCTTAAGCGGGGATGGAAAGTTTGAATGGAAATGCTGGGAAAAGGATGGGCTGAAGCTGGTCGAACTCACAACCCTGCATATTTTTTCCGATTACTTGAAGGATTATCCTCTCTTCAACGACGCCGACCTTTTGGTCATCGCCTCTACCCACAAGAGCGAGGCCAATTCGCCGGCGGTAACGGCGCACACGTGCGGCAATTTCGGGGCGGGGAATAAATTGGGCGGGAACCCGGGTGAACTTGCCCATTCCTCAGCATCTGCATTGAAAATCGCTTCCACCTACCTCGCTTCCCATACGCTTGAAAATTTCCCCTTCTTCATGGAGGCAACGCACCATGGCCCAACTCCCCTGGAAGCGCCGATCCTGTTCGTGGAAATC
>Ga0209542_10012976_pt1 | contig 14467 bp, 12 predicted proteins | sample RifCSPhighO2_01_FD_184028 | JGI IMG/M metagenome (GOLD analysis project Ga0209542, IMG submission 184028) | Soil microbial communities from Rifle, Colorado - Rifle CSP2_plank highO2_0.1 (SPAdes) (version 2) | ecosystem: Environmental > Terrestrial > Deep subsurface > Rock core/Sediment ...
GCAATTCTTAAATGAATCTCGTAAGCTCCGGCTTTTCTAAGCTTTGTAACCAACTCTTTCATCGTAACACCCCGAACAATTGAATCGTCAACTAAGATAATCCGCGGATATTCCCGGATAACTTCATAAAGGATGGAGTATTTTTCCGCAGCTGCCCTTTCCCGGCCATTTGGGCGAATAAATGTTCTGTGTCCATAAACAGCACCTCTATAAGGATTGGTATATAAACCTTCACGATACGGTATTTTTAATTCTTCTGAAAGCCCAATGGCTGCCGAAATCCCGGACCTGGGAACTGGGATAACCGCATCAACCTTAACCGGTGCTTTCCGAGCAAGAATGCTCCCGCAGCGCATTCTGAATTGTTGCACAGAAACTTCATCAAAGACGCTGTCAGGTCTTTGGATATATATCAGTTCAAAAATACAGCGCGCATGATTCTTGTGAGAGTAAATTGTTGACTGAATAACGCCTTTTCGAATGCTTACTATTTCTCCGGGAAGTATTGAACGAAGTACTTTTCCTCCAACTGCGTAAATTGCTGTTGTTTCTGAGGCAAAAACATAACCCGATCCGAGTTTGCCAAAAACCAGCGGCCTAAAACCCCAGGGATCCCTAACCGCAATAAGAGTATCGCAAGAGGCGATGATAAAACTGAATGCTCCTTGAAGTTTAGTCACAGTCTGAAAAACTTTGGCGGTCAAATCCTTACTTTGATTTTGCGCTATGAGTTTTAGAGCATACCAACTGTCACTGATTGGTTCTCCCTTTTTTGTCTCCGTGAAAAAAAGTTTTTTTAATTTGTTTATATTTGTCAGGTTCCCGTTGTGGGAAAGAATAATATCGCGATAAACAAATGGCTGATTATCAACTAAGCTTCCTGAGGTAGAATACCGGTTGTGGCCGACTGCAATTACCGCATTATGCTGTTTGGGAAGATGTCCATTATTGGAAAAAATAGTTTCCGCCAGTCCGAAATTTTTGTATAGGACAATTTTTTTACCGTTAGCTGTTGCGATACCGGAGCTTTCCTGACCTCTATGATTAAGCTCAATTAGCATCTCCTTTGCTATTTCAGCCACGTTATTTTTTTTTAGATAAATGCCGACGATAGCGCAGTTTTCGCGAGGTTTATTGGATTTTTTTTTACGTAAAGCCATATTCATTTAGACAGATTAGAAAACTGCTAACTTCTGATTTTACTTGCTGGTTTCCCTAATTTTTGACAATCCAAACAAGCTTTTATAAATTCAATAAAAATCGGATGCGGCAAAAGGGGCCGCGATTTGTACTCCGGATGACCCTGCGTTCCAAGATAAAAAGGGTGGTCTTTTCTGGAAACCTCAATTATCTCAACCAGATTTTCCACTTTGGATTTTGCCGAGATGATCAATCCCTTCTTTTCAAAAAGAGAGGTATATTTACTGTTAAATTCATATCTGTGCCTGTGCCGTTCGCTGGTTAAACCATGCTTTTTGCTGATAAAACCATTGTGTTTTTCATAAGCTTCCCAGGCTATTGTTCCTTTAACAACCAGCGCTTCCCACGCGCCAAGCCGCATTGTCCCGCCGTATGCGCGTCTTTGAATAATCTCTTTTTGAGCTGAAATCAGGTGAACAACGGGATTTTTTGCTCCGGGATTATTTTCGGTTGTGTTGGCATCTTTTAAACCCAAAAGATCGCGGGCAAAAGCAACAACTGCAAGCTGCATCCCGTAGCAAAGACCCAGATAAGGAATCTTTTTTCTGCGGGCATAAGAAGCAGCTTCAATCATTCCTTCCGCCCCTCTTGGCCCCCAGCCAATAGGAACAACAATGCCGTCTAGGTTCCGGCTGTATTTTCCGATACCGTTCTTTTCTACCTTTTCCGCATCAATCCAGACCGTTTTCAGATTAAAACTGTGAAACCACGCCGCGTGTTGAAGAGCATCGAAAAGAGCGGCATAGGAATCCTTTAACCGATACTCTCCGGTTGCAAAATATTTGCCGACGATGCCGATCGTGACCTCTTTTTGAGCATTTTCAATTCTCTTTACTTTATGGACAAAATCACTCCATTTAGCTGACTCGTCTCCCCTTTTTGAAAGGTTAAATTTCTCCAAAATCCTTAAATCCAGCTCCTGCTTTTTTAAAATAAGCGGTATTTCATAAATATTTTCAACATCGGGCTCTGAAATAATATCTTCAGAAGAAACATTGCAAAAAAGGGCAAATCTTTCTTTTCTTCGCACGTCAAGGACTTTATCCGATCTGGCAATAATGAAATTCGGCTGAATGCCCATCGAATTTAAAGTCCGAACCGAAAGCTGGATCGGTTTCGTTTTAGGCTCCCCCAAATGCGGCGGAGTTGGCATATAACCGACATGGACATGAACAACATTTCCGGGATATTTTAAAGCCAAAATCCTAGACGCTTCATAATAAAAAACGTTTTGATATTCTCCGGCTGTCCCTCCCAATTCAACAACAATAATCTCGGCGTTTTCCTCAGTTCCCACTTTTATCCAGCGATTCTGCAGTTCATCGGTAATGTAAGGTATGGCCTCGACATCTTCACCCTTATACTCAAAACGCCTCTCGCGGTCAATCACTCTTTTATAGACTTGCCCCATGGTAATAAAATTTGCCCTGCCCAGATTTTTATCCAAGAATTTTTCATATGTTCCAATATCCATATCAGCTTCAGTCCCGTCTTCGCACAAAAATGGATCGCCGTGCTCGATCGGATTAATCGTTCCGGCATCAATATTTAAATAATTCTCGCATTTAACTGAAGTCACTTTGTAGCCTGCCCATTGAAGAAGAGAAGCAATCGAGGCCGAAACCACTCCTTTGCCTAAACCTGAAATAACCCCGCCTGAGACAAAAATGAATTTTAATTTCACAGCTTGATTATAAAGATTAACTCTCAAATGTCAATTTCGTACAAATAAGTTATTGCTGTTTAAAACGCTTCCTTTTTGAAAGAATTTTAAGGTCAATTAAACTGCTTCTTAGCAGTGCCGAAGCTGTTCTAAACTCTTCCGCGGTTGGTTTTCGAAGGAGCGCTTCTTCAGCTTCTTTTTTGGCTTTGAGTATTGTTTTTTCGTTTAATTCATCCTCTCTTACTGCTCTTGTTACTAAAATTTGCACTTTTTCTGTCTTGACTTCCAAATACCCGCCTCCTATGGCGACAAAGTAATCTTCACCTTTCTTTCTTATTTTAAGTTCTCCTTCCGTTAGATTTGCCATAAGAGGAACATGATTGGGCAAAATTCCCAATAATCCGTTCTTCGAAGGGACAGTAACCATTTCTACTTCTTCACTGAAGCTTACTTTTGAAGGCGTAATTATCTCAAGAAGAAAAGTTTTCATATTTAAAAACGCCGAAGCAGGACCGCAGTTTATTTCACTTCGTCAATTCCTCCAACCATATAAAAAGCCTGCTCGTCTTTGTCATCGTGTTTTCCCTCCAATATTTCTTTAAAACCGCGGATAGTTTCCGAAAGGGAAACGTATTTACCTGCCCTGGCGGTATAATTTTCAGCAACAAACATCGGCTGAGTTAGAAACTTTTGAATTTTCCTAGCTCTGGCAACACTTAGTTTATCCTCTTCCGACAGCTCTTCAATTCCTAAAATAGCAATGATATCCTGAAGATCTTTGTATCTTTGCAAAACTTTTTGAACACCTCTTGCCGTATTGTAGTGATCAAAACCGACAATTTCAGACGCTAAAATTCTTGAGGTTGAAGCAAGCGGATCAACCGCCGGATAAAAAGCTTGATCAGCAAGAGACCTTTCAAGAGAAATTGAAGCGTCAAGATGAGCAAATGTTGCAACCGGCGCCGGATCGGTATAATCATCGGCCGGAACATAAACAGCTTGAAGAGAAGTTATCGAACCCTTATTTGTTGAAGTGATCCGCTCCTCCAAAGCCGCCATTTCTGAAGCCAAGGTCGGCTGGTAGCCAACAGCTGATGGGATCCTCCCTAAAAGCGCTGAAACTTCACTCCCTGCCTGAGCAAAGCGGAAAATGTTATCGATAAAAAGAAGAACATCCTGACTTTCATAGTCTCTAAAATATTCGGCCATAGTGAGAGCCGAAAGCGCCACTCTAAGACGGGATCCGGGCGGTTCATTCATTTGGCCAAAGACAAGCGTCGTCTTTTTGAAGACTCCGGACGCCTGCATTTCAAGCCACAAATCATTCCCTTCTCTTGACCTTTCTCCCACTCCGGCAAATACAGAAACGCCTCCATGCTCACTTGCCACGTTTCTGATAAGCTCCTGAATAATGACTGTTTTGCCAACTCCGGCGCCGCCAAAAACAGCAACTTTTCCGCCTTTGACAAAAGGAGCAATCAAATCGATAACTTTAAGGCCTGTTTCCAGAATTTCCTGCTTTACATTTTGCTCGGAAAGAGAAGGCGCCCTCCTATGAATCGAATGCAGCTCCTTAGTCTCCAGCTCGCCTTTGTCATCAACCGGTTCTCCTAAAACATTAAAGATTCTGCCTAAAGTTTTTTTGCCGACCGGCACTCTGATGGGAAAACCTGTATCTATTGCTTCCATCCCTCTTTTAAGACCATCCGTTGTCTCAAGAGCTATGGCGCGGACTAAACCATCGCCTAAATGAGCCGCCACCTCAAAAACAACTTCTTTTTTATTTTTTAGATCCCTAACTTTCAGGGCATTGTAAAGCGACGGTACTTCCTTGACTTCAAATTTGATGTCAGCAACCGCTCCTAAAATTTGTCTGATTTTTCCTTTATTCATAACTTTTTGCAAAATCAGTTTATACCGATGCTTGCCGTGACAATATCGGCTATTTCGTAAGTTATTCTTTGCTGGCGGAGTTGATTATAAACAAGCGTCAGGTCGGAAATTAAGGAAGAGGCATTGTCTGTTGCGTTTTTCATGGCAATCATCCGAGCTGAAAATTCCGAGGCTAAGCTTTCCAAAATCGCATTTCTTAGCTGGATTTCCAAGTAATGAGGAAGGAGACTATTTAGAAGCTCGGGTGCTGACGGTTCAATAAGAAATTCTCTTCTATTTTCTCTGCTTTCCACAATCTCCTCCTTTTGAGTAGCAGCTAAAACGCCTATAGGAAGCAATCGCCTCACAGCCGGAAGCTGTTTTAGAGAATTGATAAACTCATTGAAAATCAGGTTGACCGTTTTATACTCCTCTCTTAAAAAACCATCAGCACAAAAGGCAATTACTGCCGGTACATCGGTCAAAAAATTATCGCTGGAAAAATCAGCCACAAGATTTTTTTTAGTCCTGACTATAAAAGATTCCCCTTTCTTTCCCATGGTTAGATAATCGATATTTTCTTTCTCCAAAAACAGGCGCTGTACTGCTCTGAAAAGATTCGTATTTAAACCGCCGCACAATCCCTTATTTGTGGAAATAAGTATGTTTAGAGTTTTGCCTTCTAGTTTGTCATCATCTCTAAGCAAGGGATGCAAACTCTTATCAACGCCTTGGGAAAGCCGGACTACTGTTTCGTTAATTTTTTGACGGTAAGGCTTGCCAAAAAGAGCGGCATCCTGAGCTTTTTTCATGCGGGAAGCCGCTACCATCTGCATAGCTTTCGTAATTTGCGAAATATTTTTCGCCGATTTGATTCTTCTTTTTATTTGACGTTCCCCTGCCATGTTTCCAAAAAATCAACTGTTAATTTTTTCAGCTTCTCAATGGTTTCATCAGATAAAAACCTTTCCTTTCTGATAATTGAAAGTACGCCTCCGCCGCTGTTTTCCAAAAAAGCAAGATAGTCCGCTTCAAGCTTTACCATCTTGTCAACGGGTATTTCTTTAAGAAGTCCGCTTTCTCCGGCCCAGATGAGTGCTACCTGCTTTTCAACAGCCATCGGCTGAAACTGGACCTGTTTTAAGATCTCAACCATTCTTGAGCCCTGTAAAATTTGCTCTCTTGTTTTAGCATCCAGCTCTGCTGCAAACTGGCTGAAAGCTGACAGCTCTCTGTATTGGGCAAGGTCAAGACGCAGTCTTCCGGCAACTTGTTTCATCGCCTTAATCTGCGCCGCGCCGCCAACCCTTGAAACCGAGGCTCCGGCATTAATTGCCGGCCTGATGCCTGAGTAAAAAAGGTCAGCTTCAAGAAAGATCTGCCCGTCGGTTATGGAGATCACGTTGGTCGGGATATAAGCGGAAATATCTCCGGCCTGGGTTTCAATAATAGGAATAGCAGTTAATGATCCGCCGCCGTATTTTTTTGAAAGCCGGCAGGACCGCTCTAAAAGTCTTGAATGCAGGTAGAAAACATCACCCGGGTAAGCTTCGCGGCCGGACGGTCTTTTCAGAATAAGAGAAATTTCACGATACGCCCAGGCATGCTTGGTTAAATCATCATAGACAACAACAGCATCTTTCCCTTTTTCCATAAAATACTCGCCGAGACTGCAGCCGGCATAAGGCGCTAGATATTGAAGAGCGGCCGGAGAGGAAGCGTCGGCGCTGACAATTATTGTATAATCCATCGCCTGATTTTTTTTAAGTGAGGAAATAACACTGGCAACGCGTGCGGTTTTTTGGCCAATGGCAACATAAATACAAATGACGCCGCTCTTTTCTTTTCCCTGATTGATTATCATATCGATGGCCAAGGCTGTCTTTCCTATTCCGCGGTCGCCAATTATAAGCTCCCTTTGCCCGCGGCCAATCGAAATCATGCTGTCAATTGCCTTTATTCCGGTTTGGAAAGGAGTATCAACAGGCTGTCTTTTGGTAACTCCCGGAGCAACCCTCTCAAGCGGATAAAATTCCTTTGCTTTAATTTCCCCTTTTTCATCAAGAGGTCTGCCTAAAGGATCAATCACCCTGCCCATAAAATTTTCACCAACCGGAATAGAAAGCAGTCTACCCGTCCCTTTTACCGCATCCCCTTCAGAAAGCTTTAAATAATCGCCTAAAATTATTGCTCCTATCCTGTCCTCTTCCAAATTCAGAGCCAAACCATAAATAGAATGCGGAAACTCCAGGAGTTCGCCTGAAGAAACATCATAAAGGCCGATAATTTTACTTACGCCGTCGGCAATTGTTTCTATCCTTCCGGTTCGTTCTATTTTTACTTTCTGGTGGTATTTATTTATCCTTTGCTCGATTTCCGAAAATATATATTTAGTGTCCATAAATTTCTTTTTCGATGTCGCTTAGCTTTCTTTTTACGCTCTGGTCAATAATCAAATCCTGATATTTTACGATTAAACCGCCGATTATGCTCCGGTCGACAACGTTTATAATTTTTACTTTTTTTTCCAGTTTTTTTCTTAAAAGAATTTCTAAAGCCTTAATTTGGGAAAAACTCAGGGGAACAGCGGAAACGACCTCGCTTTTCAACTCTTCTTCTTCCATTTTTTTTTGAAGAAGACCTACAATCTCTTTCAGACGATGAACTTTTTTGTTTTTTTCCAAAAAAGCAATAAAACTGTCAACGATAATTGCCAGATCTTTATCCATATATTGCTTAACTTAGATTAATCTTTTTTAGGGATTCCTCAATTAATTTTTCCTGCTGTTTTCCGTCAAGAGTTTCTCCAAGTATTCTCTCGGTTATCAAAACAGCAAGCTGTGAAGCTTTCTTAGCAACCAAATCAAGCATTTTTTGCTCTTCAGCTCTTAACTCCGAAAGCATCTTTTTCTTTTCCAGTCCTAAGTTTCTTTTACCTTCTAAAAGTATTTCCTCATTTCTTTTTTTTGCCTCGATTATTGATTCTTTGACAATTCTTTGACCTTCCTCCTTTGCCTCTTTTAAAATTCTTCTTTTCAACTCATCAAGTCTCTCTTTTTCTTTTTTTGCCTCTTCGGTAAATTTTAAACCGTCCTCAATCTTTTTTTTACGTTCATCCAAAACCTTCAGGATAGGTTTGTACAAAAGAAAAGTCAAAATTCCAACCATGATGCCAAAATTGACAATCTGGGTCACTAAAAGTTGCAAATTAATACCTAATTTTTCCATATCATCTGTCTAAAACTGCAAACACTAGTCTAAACCACTATAAAGCTTGCTCTGAATGCAGCAGTTATGCAAATTTAATAATCAGGGAAACCACCAAGGCATAAATGGCAACTGCCTCGGCAAAGGCAACCGCCAAAATGAGATTGACTCTGATTTTCGGCTCCGCTTCCGGGTTTCGACCGATTGCCTCCATTGCTTTACCGGCAATCATACCAATACCAATAGCCGGACCAATAGTTCCAACGCCTATGGCAAATGCAGAACCTATTAGTCTGGCAACTTCTTCAGTTAGCACAAAAAATCACCTCCTTTAAATAACTTTAAATAATCTAATGCTTTGCTATTGCAAGCGATAAAAATACGGCTGTCAGCATTGAAAAAACTAATGCTTGAATAAATGCGACAAATAGTTCAAGGCCTAAAAATGGAATCGGAACAATGAGCGGCATTAGGAACGCCATAACAGAAAGCAAAACTTCTCCGGCAAAAATATTGCCAAAAAGCCTGAAAGAAAAGGATAAAATTCTTGAAAATTCCTGAATAATTTCCAAAACGCCGACAAAAAAACTAAGCGGGTCTTTAAAAGAAATATATTTCCCAAAATGAGAAAAAACGCCTAAAACTCTCAAGCTGAAAAATTGAATTGCCAGAATAGAAATTATCGCAAGTCCCAAAGTAGTATTCAAATCCGCTGTCGGAGGTCTGAAAAGAGGGACTGTCCCGCGTTCCGAAACTGCAGCAGATTCCTTAACGACAATAGAGTTGACACCAGGCAGGACATCGACTAAATTGCTGAAAAGGATAAAAATAAAAAGCGTGGCGATAAGAGGGAAAAATTGTCTTGTCCGCTCCCCTAAAAGCGACTCAAAAGTTGTGTAAAGAGAACCGACAAGAATTTCAAAAAAAGACTGAAAATGAGATGGCACGGAACTTATGCTTGAGCGAAAAATAATTACCATTGTTGTGAGAAAAATCATTACCAACCATGTCGTTAATATTGAATTTGTGACTTGAAAGCTGCCAATTGCCCCTATTACTTCCCCGGATAAACTAATATGTACCATTTTATTGTTTTATCTGTCTTATTATTGAAAATAATCCTAAAAAGGCTCCCAAAAAAGCACAAAATAAAGTTGCCAGCGGGTAGAATCCAAATCTCTTATCAAGATACAAACCAAAGATAACACCCGCTACAATGGGCAGTGAAACGGAAAAACCCAATCCCAGCGAATTTCCCAGTACTTTATTTAGATTTCCTTTATCTTCTTCTTCTTTGTAATCTTCAATTTTTACGATTCCCTGCTCCAATTCTAAAATTTTTCTTTTCATAAGTCAAGAGGATAAATGGAATCAACTAAAATATTCACTCTCTCATCACGTCTGTCAATTTTTCCGGAAATAAGAAGCAGACTGTCCCTGAACCAAAAACTTCTGCTTTGGACGTAAATTTTAGGAAAAACAACACATTCGACAACGCCAGTCAAATCCTCAACCGTCACAAAAATCATTTCGCTGTTATTCCTTTTTGTATTTACTTTTTTTATCCTTACCACTCCGCCTGCAATGCGGATTCTTCTTCCCGTTTCTAAATCGGCAAGATCTTCAATATTATTTGTTATTTTATCCTTTACCCGTTCCAGCTTGCTTATCAAAGGATGTTCGCTTAGATAAAATCCTAAAAGTTCTTTTTCAAACGCCAATTTTTCACTTTTGGAAAAATCTTCAAGAAGAGGAATTTCCGGTTCTTTTTCAATTTGGAGATTCTCAAAAAGAAAAGTTTGACGAAGGTCTTTCTTTTTTCTGCTTTTCTGAACATATAAAACAATCTCTGAATATGCCCCAAGCAAAGACGCTCTGTTTCCGAATTTAAAAAAAGCGCCAACCTTAATCAGGCTTTCGACAACTTTTTTATTGACTTTTGAAAGGTCAACTTTTTGGCAAAAATCAATAAATGAGCTAAATTCTCCGCTTGCTCTTGAGGCAACTATTGTCTCTATGGCCGCACTGCCGACATTTTTAACAGCCGACAGTCCGAAACGAATCCTCCCATTTTGAATTGTAAAATCAACATCAGATTTATTAATATCCGGAGGTAAAATCTCAACATTCATCCGCTTGCATTCATTAATGGCATTTTTTATTTTTTCCTCCCTAGCCGGGCCTGACGCTCCCTGATTTTCACAGGCTAAAAGAGCAGTCATAAACTCCACCTGATAATGCGCTTTCATATAAGCCGTCCAATAGGCAATCATCCCGTAAGATGCCGAGTGCGCTTTGTTAAAACCATAGCCGACAAATTTCTCGATCAGAGAAAAAACGCCTTCGGCAACTCTTTTTGTATATCCCATTCTTAGACAGCCTTCGATAAATTTTTGCTTTTCCTTTTTCATAAGCTCCATTTTTTTCTTGCCTATGGCCATTCTAAGCCTGTCTGCCTCTGCCATGCTGTAACCGGCCATCAAGTTGGCAATCTGCATGCACTGCTCCTGATAAACGGCGATGCCGTAAGTTGGAGAAAGAATCGGCTCCAGGTCCTTGTGAGGATAATGAATTTTTTCCGGGTTGTTTTTTGAGGCAATAAAATCGTCAATCCAGCTCATCGGACCCGGTCTAAAAAGAGCAACCATAGCTGAAATATCGGAAAATTTACTCGGTCTTAGCTTCCGTCCAAGCCTTCTCATGCCGGAAGATTCCAGCTGAAAAACACCGACAGTTTCTCCGGAGCTGATAAGTTCATATGTTTTTTTATCATCAAGGGAGATATTATTTAAATTAACCGTTTCTTTTTTGTATTTTGAGACGTAGGAAATTGCTTTTTCAAGAATTGTCAGATTCCGAAGACCTAAAAAGTCCATTTTTAAAAGACCGACCGCCTGCTGGTCTGAAGAAGCGTTTAAATCAAGCGAGTACATATCATACTGAGTAACTATCCTGTTGCCTTTAACCTCTCTTTGCAAAGGCACATACTCGGTAAGTTTTTTGTCAGCGATAACAAGTCCTGCGGCATGAGTTGATGCATGTCTGGCAACACCTTCCAGTTTTCTTGCCAAATCAATCAGTTTTTTTGTCTCGGCTTCGCCGTGGTAAGCGGCAGACAGCTCCGGCGAAATTTCAAGAGCTTTTGAGAGAGTCATCGCAAAGCCCTGCTGGCCTAAAGGAATCATTTTGGAAATCCTATCAGGCTGGGAATAAGGCATGCCTAAAGCTCTGCCCGCATCCCGCACCGCACCCCTTGCCTCCATTGTCCCAAATGTAATTATCTGCGCTACTTTGTCTTCACCGTACTTGTTTGTCACATATTGAATGACTTCATCGCGTCTGTCATCGGCAAAATCAAGATCAATATCAGGAGGAGACGGTCTTTGCGGGTTTAAAAACCTTTCAAAGGGAATATCGTGAAAAATAGGATTAATATCCGTGATTTTTAGAATGTAAGCAACAAGACTGCCGGCAACCGATCCCCTGCCGGGACCGACGGCTATTCTTTGTTTTTTGGCCCAGTTGACAAAATCGGAAACAATGAGAAAATATGTTGCGTAACCCTTGCTGCAGATAATATCCAGTTCGTAATCAACTCTTTTTTTAATCCCGTCGTTTATCTTTTGAAAACGTTCTCCTGTCTTTTCAGAGGTCAATTTCTTAAGATACAACTCCGGTGAAGTACCGTCGGGAACTGAAAAAACCGGCAGTATCCATCTTCCACTTTCAATTTCAAGATTGCATTTATCGCTTATTTTTACGGTATTTTCAATTGCTTCTTCGTATTGAATAAAAAGACTCCTCATCTCCTCCAGAGATTTTAGATAAAAATCAGGGGAGTCAATCATCGAAAGCGGGCGGTTCTTTTCCAAAATGGTCCGCTGTGTTTGAATGCAGAGAAGAATTTCCTGGGCATAAGCGTCATCAGGATATAGATAGTGAACATCGTTTGTGGCAACAATTGGAACTCCCAGTTTTCGCGACAAGTTAATCAGTTTTTGGTTGACAGGCTCGTATTTTTCAATTTTAGAGTGTTTTTGAAGTTCAAAATAATAGTCACTGCCGAAAATTTCTAAAAATCGGGAAGCTTCTTTTTCCGCCTCGCTCGGATTTTCAAGAACTAAAGAAGGAACAATCCCTTCCAGACAGCCGGAAAGGCAAATCAAACCCTCTGCATATTTTTCCAAAACTTCCATATCAATCCTTGGCTTGTAATAAAAACCTTCAAGATGGGCAAGAGTAGTTAACTTCATCAGATTCTTGTAGCCTATTGCATTTTTTGCAAGAAGCGTCAGATGGTATCTATCCTTGTCCACTCCGCTTTGTTTGTCAAAACGGCTTCTTTTTGCCTGATAAGCTTCAACTCCGACAATCGGTTTCACCGGCGTCTTTTTTGCCTCTTTGTAAAACTTAAAAGACCCGTACATTGAACCATGATCCGTCAAAGCGATAGCCGGCATTTTTAACTCAACCGCTCTTTTTAAAAGATCCGGAATTTTTGCCAAGCCATCAAGAAGAGAATATTCGGAATGAACATGAAGATGGATAAAATTACTCATTTCAGCTAAGATATTTTTTAATTAGAACAATAATTTTCCGGGCGTCGGCTGCGCCTTTGGTTTCCTTCATAACCAAACCGACAAGAACATGAATTGAATTTGTTTTCCCCCTCTTATAGTCAGCCACAATTCGCGCGTTCTTTTCGATAATTTCAGCAATTATTTGAGATAGTTTTGAGCTCTCAACGGCGCTTTTTGTCCTTGCATTTATGATTTGGCCGGCAATTTGCACATTGTCAGCAATTTTTACTAAAAGACTGCGGTTAAAAATATAGTCGGCGATCTCTTTTGGCAAAATATCCTTTTTTTTCTTTTGAATTCGGTGAACGATCTCTTTAAAACGAACTATATCTCCCGGATTTTTCAGGAGCAAATTCTTGTATTGAGGAGAAAGATTGTACTTTTTTTCCAGCTCTTTGCTTAAATCCTCGAAGCTTTGAGGCAGCTGCCTTTTAAGACTTTCGATGTCGTCTTTATTCCAAACTATCGGCGGAATGTCCGGCTCCGGAAAATAACGGTAGTCTTTGGCTTCTTCCTTGCTTCTTTGGGAAAAAGTGATTTCCCTTTTTTCATCCCAGCCGCGGGTTTCCTGGTCTGGCTTTTTACCAAGTTTCAATATTTCAATTTGTCTTTTAATCTCAAAATCAATTGCTTTTTGAACAAAACGGAAGGAATTGATATTTTTAACCTCCACTTTATAGTCCGGCAATTTGAAATTTGCACTCTCTAATTTATTTTGCATTTTAACAGCCGAAATGTTCGGCTCAAGCCGCATTGAACCCTTCTCCATATCACAATCGGAAATGCCCAAAAGCCTGATAATCCACTGCAGTTTTTGCAGATACTCTTTTGCTTCGCCTGACGAACGGATGTCAGGCTCGGTTACTATTTCAATCAGAGGAACTCCGGAACGGTTGAAATCAATAAGAGTTGCTCTTTCATTATTGATTTTGTCATGCAGCAATTTCCCTGTATCCTCTTCCATATGAACTCTTCTTATCCTTATTTTTTTGCCGTTTGAAAGAGCAAGAAAGCCGTTTACGGCAAACGGCTCGTCATACTGACTTATTTGATACCCTTTGGGCAAATCCGGATAAAAATAATTTTTGCGGTCAAACTTGGAAAAATGGGGAATTTGACAGTTTAAAAAAAGGCCGAGCATCACACACCACTCTATCGCTTTTTTATTGGGAACCGGAAGCGCCCCGGGAAAACCAAGACAAACCGGACAGCAGTGGGTATTCGGAGGATGTCCGAAATACTCGGCGCTGCAGCTGCAAAACATTTTTGATTTTGTTTTCAGCTCAACGTGCGACTCCAAACCAATAACCGGAAAGTATTTATTCTCCATAATTTACGGGTTAAACCGTTCTATCATTCTGGGAAATGGTATCGTCTCCCTCACATGATCTAGTTTGCAAATCCAGCCAACCAGTCTTTCAAGCCCCAAACCATACCCGCTGTGAGGCACGCTCCCATACTTTCTCAGATCCAAGTACCATTCGTAATCAGAAATCGGATAGGAAAGCTCTTTTAACCGGCTAAAAAGCTTGTCGTAATTATCTTCTCTTTCGCTTCCTCCTATAATTTCGCCGTAACCCTCAGGCGCCAGCAAGTCATCGTTTAAAACTCTTGTGCTGTCAAGAGGATCCTCCTTCATGTAAAAAGCTTTTATCTCTTTAGGGTATTTTTCAATAAAAAGCGGTTTAGTAAATTTCTTTGAAAGAACGGTTTCAGCCTCAGCGCCAAAATCATCCCTTTCATTGATTTCAACGCCTTCTTTTTTTAAAATCTTAATGGCTTCACTATGCGTAATAACTGGAAAGTTTCCCTTGACAAGAGTCTGAAGCGGCTCAAGATCCCTTTCCAGCACCTGCAGCTCAAACCGGCGCTTTTCTAAAACACTTTTGACAATAAAAACGATCAGTCTTTCCTGGGCTTTGATGTTCTCCTTGCGGGTAAAAAA
>Ga0209542_10012978_pt1 | contig 14465 bp, 15 predicted proteins | sample RifCSPhighO2_01_FD_184028 | JGI IMG/M metagenome (GOLD analysis project Ga0209542, IMG submission 184028) | Soil microbial communities from Rifle, Colorado - Rifle CSP2_plank highO2_0.1 (SPAdes) (version 2) | ecosystem: Environmental > Terrestrial > Deep subsurface > Rock core/Sediment ...
GGTCTTCGCCATCCCATATGCAAGTCTCTCTTTCCCCGTGGGCATACGCCTACATCCGGAGGAAGGCTGGCAAGTCTCGCACGCTATCACCAAGGTTAATGTGTTTGGTCGGGCGGGTAACTTCCCTTTCTTCCTCATCAACGACCTATCGTGGGGCGTGGGCGGCAAAGGAAACGATGTGGGCAAGAACAAACACTTCATCCAACAACAGCTTGCCTGGCAACCCAAGGACTCACGCATCGGCCTCGGCATCCAAAGTGAGCAGGTGCTATCTGGCTCGCAAGCGGTCTCAATGAAAGTTGGTCTCGTGCTCAAGCTCATCTACGCCAAGTCCACGAACTGGTCTTGGACTGTTGATGTCCTACCGTTTTATGATGCTAAACAGAAGGACACGGGAGTGAAGCTTAACTTCCTCACCTTCCACTTCGGGAGATAACCATGCTCGACGAAAAGCAGCGAGCCCAGGTGGATAGGCAACGAAGAAAGCACTTCCACCGGTCCTACAAGGTGGACCTCGATCTCTCGTGTGGCCCACTCCACGGCTTCGCAGTCAACAGTAGGGTATGGCGGCCCGACGTCACCAGCGCAATCGAGCTCGCAAAGTACCTAGGCTCCACGGCGCTTCGGCCTCGTCTCCAACGAACTCGAGTGCTCGACATGTGCACCGGTACAGGCATCCAGGCGGTGGCGGCGGCCAAACAGGGTTGCGCTAGCATCACGGTCGTCGACATCTCGATCGACGCCGTGGTGAACGCCTGCCGCAACCTCGTAACGCAGGTACCCAATACACCGATGCAAATCGTCATCGGGGATCTGTTCGAGAGAGTACCCAAGGGCGAACGGTTCGACGTCATCATCTGCAACCACCCCTTCTTCGAGGGTGAGCCCGACGGACAGATCGCGCGCTGCATGGTGGATCCGGGTAATCTGATCAGGAGGTTCCTACGAGAGGCGCCGAATTACTTGACGAAGGATGGGGTCATCGTGACCGCCTTCCTGCACCAGGCCGGGCCAACCAACGATCCGTGTCGCGTGGCCGAGGAAGAGGGCCTGGCGGTGGAGGAGGTAGCGCACATGCTCCTTGACTCAGGGGTGCAACGCGGACCCTTCTCGATCTACGAGATCCAACCGGAATAGATGCGCAGATCTCGCAACACTCGCGGTGGGGGACAGAGGTCCCTCGCCGTTTTTATATAAAAGACTTGTCTTGGAACAGCACCCAGAGGGGAAACCTCTGTTGATAAGTGGAATTCCGTTATCTTGGTACGCATCACGAATTGTATGGGGCGTGATAAAATGTCCCCATGTTGGCAAAGGTGCATAGCGCGCAAGTGTCGGGGCTGAAATCTGACATTGTTGATGTGGAAGTGGATATTTCACGGGGACTAAAATCTTTTTCCATAGTTGGGTTGCCGGACAAAAGTGTTGACGAGGCCAAGGACCGCATTAGCGCAGCTATCAAGAATTCCGGCTTCTCCCCTCCCCAGAAGGGCAATATGAAGACTGTCGTTAGTTTGGCGCCGGCTGATTTAAAGAAAGAAGGTCCGGTGTTTGACCTAGCTATCGCCTTGGCGCACTTATTGGCAACAAAAGAAGTCAAGTTTGACCCCAAGGGCAGACTTTTTGTGGGTGAGCTTGGCCTTGATGGCACATTGCGGGCAATCAAAGGGGTGCTACTCATTGCCCAGAAAGCGCTTAAGCACGGCTACAAAGAACTTTACTTACCAATTGAGAATGCGACCGAAGCGGCCTTGATACCGGGTATTACTGTATATGGAGTGAACACACTTAAGGAGCTAGCCAGACATCTATCGCCTCCTAAACCAAACACTGCGGAAGTTAAACCTTCGCAAAACAAAACTAGCGGTCCTACCGCCAAAACTGGGGGAGGCGGAACGACCGCAAACACGGCGCTCAAACCTACGCCACGCACGCGTGTAAAGATTGGAGAAAATCCAACAGCAATTGACTTGAGTGATGTGCGTGGGCAAGAGACGGCCAAACGAGGACTCGTTATCGCCGCGGCCGGGCGGCACAACATCGCCATGAGTGGCCCGCCGGGCACGGGCAAAACTATGCTCGCCAAAGCCTTCGTTGGTATATTACCGCCACTTGCTTTTGCGGACATGCTTAACGCAACGGGCATTCATTCTGCCGCTGGACTCTTGGTTACGGGCGAGTTTGTTACCCACCCACCACTGCGAGCACCCCACCACACAAGCTCATATGTGGCACTTGTGGGTGGAGGCGCTAACCCGAGACCTGGCGAGATTACACTTGCGCACCGCGGGGTACTTTTTTTAGATGAGTTCCCTGAATTTGAACGGCGCGTGATTGAGGCCTTGCGTCAACCTCTCGAAGACAGGGTGGTGCACGTCTCGCGAGCAAAAGGCTCACATGTTTTCCCCGCTAACTTCATATTGGTGGCCACAATGAACCCTTGTCCTTGTGGCAACCGGGGAAGTAAAAACAAAGAATGTATTTGCTCGCAGGCAGCCTTGCAGAAGTATCAGAGGCGAATTTCGGGACCGATTGTTGACCGCATTGACCTATGGGTAGATGTACCGCAGGTTGATTACGAGAAACTGGGGCCAAGGTTAAACCTTAATTGTTCCCAAGGTTTAACCTTGGATATGAATACTTCCTTAATCCGCGCGCAAGTAGCTAGGGCACGCATTATACAGAGAGAAAGGTTCGGAGAGAAAAGTAAATGCGCGACAAACAGCGAAATGGGTGTGAAAGATTTAGACAAATTCGCGCCGCTCTCGGAAGCCTGTCGCAAACTCTTGAATGACTCTGCTAAACGTCTTGACCTCTCGGCCCGCGCTTACCACCGCATCATCAAGCTTGCACGTACTATTGCCGACCTTGCCGAGAACGATACGATTGCTGAAGCACATTTACTAGAAGCCCTGCAGTATCGCCCCAAAAATATTTTTTAGTCCGGCTATTGTAAGAAAATTAGCTAAAATGGATTGACTGCGCCGCGAACCTCAAAGTGCAGGTGTGGACCGGTAGAACGGCCAGAGTTGCCGATTGCGCCAATACGTTCGCCTTTAGTCACAAACTCGTCGGACACGACATCTACCTGACTTAGATGCGCATACAGAGTTTGGGTGCCGTTGGGGTGGGCGATAACAATCATTTTGCCGTAACCACCGTTCCAACCAGTGTCTCGGGCAATTAAAACTTCGCCACCTGCGGCGGCAGAAACACTTGTGCCAGTAGAACCTCCAAGGTCAATACCGTTGTTGCCATGCAAACCTTGGGTGCGCGAGCCCGAAACAGGACGCAGATAATATCCGTCTATGTTTGGCCCGCTATTTTCAGCGATACGATTCCGACTCGTCGTTCTTGTGGAATTAGATGCTGGAGCGCTAACAACTCCGTCGGGAATAACCATGACCTCTCCTATTGTTAGAGCTTGCCCGGAGCCAATGTTGTTAAAGTTCTGAATTTCCTTGACATCACCTTTAAACTTTTTAGCGATACTTGCCACCGTGTCGCCCTTTTTCACTGTGTAGCGAACTCCATCTATTGGCAATATCAAAAGCTCCTGTCCAACTCTAATGACGGAACCGGAGGGCATATCGTTGGACCAGCGAATGGTGTTGATCGAAACATTAAACATCTTAGCTACAGAAGAAAGTGTATCGCCCGAGCGCACTACATAGCGGGCAATCTGGTCGCTTGAATTCTCTGTGTCGTCGGAGCTCGCTCCATCAATCGCAAGTGGGGCGATAAGAACGTGGCCCTCAATTGTGATGTCTCCTCCTCCTTTGGCTGGATTAGGGTCTGGGTGAAGAGCGGCCACAAGTAAGTCGGTTTCCCGCTGTGGATAAGTCCGGGCGGGTTCTTGGGCTCTGGCCTTGACCCCAAAAGTTTCGCTTGTATAAGAAAATAGCCCGGCTTGGGCATAAGAAGGGACGAAAACGGCCATTGAGCCGATAAAAATGGCAACTATGTACAAACTGTAGGATTTGGGAGAAATAAATTACAAGTTAGTGGGTAATGGGTGGTACTTCCTTCAATCAACCGACAATGACTCCATTGAGCCATTCGCCAGCACAGAACACGAGCGAAACCTCCTTTCATCCAACCCAGAGATTCTACTCTAAGCGCTCATTAAGTCAAGCGCACAACCCACAGGCTAGTTGCGGAGGCGGAGGCGGATTTCTTCTTCTATTTCTGCTCGGTCGCGACCATAAGTGAGGCGTGAGAGTTCTTTAAGTTTACTGCGAAGCTCGGCAGAGCCTTGGTGGGGGAAGTTGATGTGCGCATTGAAGGGTCTGGTGGGCTGACCCTTGATGAGAATCTTGACCACGGCATTTAGGTTCTGGATACTGATGAGGTCGCGAGCCGAGAACTCGGGGGCAAGAATCTTTTCCAGTTGCTCGGTGTCTGGCTCACCCACGCGAAAGACAAGCATGTTGCCCACATTGCCGAAAACAGCTTCGCGAATCTTATCCTCAAGTTGGGCCACAAATTGATGGGCCAGAGTGAGACCAAGTTTATACTTGCGGGCTTCAGAAAGAATCGTGCCAATGGAGTCCGTGGTAAAGTTTTGGAACTCATCAATGTATAAGTAAAAAGGCATGCGGGCCTCTTTGGCAGCATCTTCACGAGAGAGGGCGGCCATTAAAATTTTAGTTGTAATTATCATACCCAGTAACCCGGCATTAATGTCGCCAATTTTGCCTTTGGATAGATTGACGAGCAAAATCTTTTTCTCATCCATAACCTTACGGAAGTTAAAGGCGCTTTTGGTTTGACCGATAATCGGCCGGATGTACTCGTTGGTGGTAAAATTGCCAAATTTGGTGGTGATGTAAGGAGTCATGTTGGCAAGCGATGTTTCGCCACTGGTTTTACTCGCCTCCTTAGTCCAGAAATCTAGCACGGTCGGGTCAGTGGCCCGCTCAAGTTTGCGGGCGCGGAAAATTGGGTCCGACATAACCCGGGGCACCTCCATAAGAGTGGCGAGCTCATTCTTCATGTCGCCCATAAGGAGAAGTAATGTGTTGCGCATGTATTGCTCAAACATTGGCCCCATAGTCTCCTTGGCAAAAAGACGGTTGAAAATGGCCTGAATCTCGTTGACAATGAAAGTCTTTTGCTCCGGCTTGCCAAAATCGTACTCAAGCATATTAAGTCCCAAGGGGCGCGAAAGGTCACCGGGGTCAAAAACAATTACATCCTTAGCGCGATGCGCTGGGACTCGCTCTAATAATTGCTCAATGAGTTCGCCATGCGGGTCTATGGCGGCAAAACCATTACCTATCTCCATGTCCTGAATCATCATATTGGTCATAGTTACACTCTTGCCCGTACCAGTCTGACCGATTATGTAGAGGTGGCGTAAGCGGTCCTCGTCAGTTAAGCGTATAGGTTTGTGGTCAGAGCGGAAAATACTGTCACCTAAAACAATCCCCTCGCTCGGCAGATTTTCGGGAGGAGGAGCTTCTTTAGTATCAAGCCACTCCACCCGTGGCACGGCCGATGATGCGGTGGGCAAATGGAAGAGGCTGACTAATTCTTCGCTGTTTAGGATTATGGCGGAGCTCGCATCAAATTGACGGAAGCTGTATTGATAAAGAAGTTTCTTAAGCCGTGTTGCTTTAACAACTTTTAGTTCATTGCGCAAGGGGGCAGTTGTGCCGGCATAGGCGCCAGAGAGAGAGTCTAGTATACCTTCCGCCCTGTCTTCATCCACAGCGGACGCCAACACTCTAATATTTGCGCAAAGGAGCGGTTTGCTCACTTTGGATATAAGAGCTTTAACCGCTTCGTCATCCACGATTTTGGACGAGTCGCCCTTGTCGCCTTTGCGTTTTGCGGCCATCTTTAATAAATCCTTACCAGAAGGCAGGAAGCTTGTTTTGAGAATACTCGCGAGCTTTTCCCCCTTCTTGAGCGACTCTATGGCGCTTAAAATCTTTTTCTTTGATTCAGAACCTGCCGGCCCAACCGCAATCTGAACGCAAGCCCCCTCGCCCACCTCGGCCAACTTGGAGAGATTAGAGAGCACTTGGGAAAAAGTGTCCACGCCAGCTTCGGCATATGTGCGCAAGGGTAATATGTAAGAATCGCGCAACGATAAGTAGCAACCTGCGCTCGCTCCACCGGAGGAGAAAATTGTGTAATCAGGCACTTCGTCCACTTGCGATTTGTGATACAGGCCTTGAATCTGCCGGGCGGTAAAATCTGCTTTATCCGCAGGCACCGCCACATAAAAGTGTATCTCCTCACCCACATGGTGCACCGCGGCTTCAAAAACAAAGGGGCTACCCAGACTAAGCAGAGAATTGAAGAGTTGTTCCGCGCTGGCCAACTCTTTGTTGAGGTCCTTCTCCTTCTCATCCTCGTCCTGCGCAATCTTGATGGCCAAAAGTTTGTAATCAAGCGAGGTAATTTTTCGCCTCAATAACCAATCAAAAAATCTCATACTTACATTATATAGAAGAAGTCTATTTTGGGTGATATTGACATTTTTACTAACACATGCTAAACAGTTGGTAGTTAACCCTTCACTTCACGCAACCACACAAAACCCCGGTCAATTCCGGGAAGGGAGGCGGTATGGCGGAAGTTAGCAGGGGAGAGTGGATCCTTAGAAAAATGTTCCTCGCACTACTCGGGGATGGTAAGTACATCGCCACCCTGACCAAGTACAAGAAGATGAAGGAGAAGGATGGTGGGGAAGAAACCTGTGAGCTCTTGGGGGTATTCTTCACCCACGAAGCAGTGTGGGGAGCCGCCATGACTGCGGCTCGAGACGCTTTCGGTACCCACGCCAAACTCCATGTTGACATGGAACATGGGGTTGTCCGGGAAATCGAAGGTGTGGAACGTTGTTTCTGGGATGAATACGAATTGAGGGTTGTTTGGCACATCGACGAGACGAAACTGGCCGCGCTCTTCTTCCCACCACCATCGCCCGTGGTGTCCGAACCACCATCATCACCCGCGCCCGTGCCAGCCGCCGCGCCGAAGAAAAAGAGGGGGTAGGACAAGAAGAAACAAGCTCGGTGACCGAAGTGGGTGTTTTAGGGGGACAGAGTGTCCCCCTTTTTCTTTTATATTAAATTTCTTTGTTTAAGTTCGGAGTGGAGCTTATCCACCAAAGCGTCGTGGAAGGCATCCAATATGTAGGCGGGCTCACTTTTAGCTTGTTCTATTGTTTTTTTCAAGCCGAGTTTTGGAATTAAATCTACCAGAGCGTTCACCTTCTCAATGTCCGCAGGGTCCAGGTCATCTAAGTAGGACTTGGCTGGGGATGCTTTGTTTTTTGTCGCAATTGGTAAAGCGTTCGAAACTTGCGCGTTTATCTGTTCGCCGAGCACGTGATGCAAGGCCTCACGCCCCGCCACCTCGCTCCCGTGCTCGCGCAAAAGTTCCGCTTGCTTCTCTTTAATCTGGAGTGACAACAGCGCAATCTCCGCCTCTAAATTTTGCCCTTCAACCATAACATTATTATACCCCCCACGCTTGGTACGCGCGAGGGGCTTGGATACGAGAATGCCGAGGCCAAAAACTAGCACCAAGAACCTCGGATGTAAAGCGCGTGTTAGACTGTTGGCGCGATGGAACTTAATCTCAAGCAACGGGAGGCGGTGGAGCACGTGGATGGGCCGCTCTTGGTAGTCGCGGGGGCAGGGACCGGCAAGACTCGCGTTATTACACATCGCATCGCCCACTTGATAAAACACGGAGTAAATCCAAACCAGATATTAGCAGTTACCTTCACCAACAAAGCGGCGAGTGAAATGCGCCAGCGGGTGGGCAGGTTGCTTGGCACGGAGGAGAGACCTCCCGTGTATAGAGAACCCACTTCCGTGCGTGGCACACTTCCCTTTGTGGGGACATTCCACAGTTTAGGTGTACACATATTAAGAGAGTCGGGGTTAGCCGTGGGAGTGTCCCGCTGGTTTGTTATATATGACAGAGCTGATTCGCTCTCGCTAATAAGGAAGTGTTTGAAAGAAGAAGGCTTTGACCCAAAGCAATTTGCTCCAGCGGGAGTTTTATCTACTATCTCAAAAGCTAAAAGCAACTTGATAGACATAAGCAACTTTGGCTCCGAGAGTTCAGGCTTCTACGCTGACACTGTTACCCGGGTTTGGCGCAAGTATGAGGGGGAACTAGCCAAGCAGAAGGCACTTGATTTTGACGACTTGTTGGTCAAGACGGTTAAACTCTTGCGTAACCATTCGCAAGTTCTAAAACGCTATCAATCGCAGTGGAAGTATCTGCATGTGGATGAGTTTCAAGACACCAACCTTGTACAATACGAGATGGTCAAACTTTTAGTGGGGGAACCGCCAGAAGGCGGGAACCTGTGCGTCGTGGGCGACCATGACCAAACAATTTACACGTGGAGAGGCGCAACTATAAAGAACATTGTGGGCTTTGAGGAGGATTTTCCGAACGCTAAGGTTGTAATTCTGGAAGAAAACTACCGTTCAACCGGCAACATCCTAGAAGCAGCCAATAGTGTAATTGCCAAAAACGACAACCGCAAAGAGAAAAACTTATTCACTAATGCGGGAAGGGGCGAAGAAATCTTACTTTATGAGGCGTTTGACACAGGCGACGAAGCAAGCTTTGTAACACGAACTGCGGCAAATGTTGTGGCCAAGTACAGAGGGGAACCATCTGGGGAAAAGAGGGTTGTTAAATATGAGGATATTGCCGTGCTTTATCGGGCCAACTTTCAATCGCGGGTTCTAGAGGAGTCTTTTCTTAATGCCGGCATACCCTACACCGTGCTCGGGACACGCTTTTTTGAACGAGCCGAGGTCCAAGATATCTTGGCTTATGTTAAAGCGGCCCTAAACCCAAGTGACCGAGTAAGTGTGGGTAGGGCCGTGGCCAGTCCAAGACGCGGCATAGGCGACAAAACTCTAGAGCAATATTTTGTCGGTGGCGAAACGCCGGAGAAACTAAAAATGTTTTTCCTCCTGCTTAATGACTTTGGGAGCAAGCTTGGGTCTATGCCTCTACCCGAAACATTGAGGTACATCGCAAGAAATTCCGGTTATGAAGAAATGCTTAAAAAGGCAGATGAGCAAGAACGCCTTGAGAACATCCAAGAGCTCATTAACCTCGCAAGTAAGTATAAGGGCCTGCCAAACGAGGAAGCCTTGGAAAAATTCTTGACCGATGCCGGGCTCGCCTCTGACCAAGACGCCCTGCTTATGGAAAAAGATAAGAAGAGGGGGGTAAGGTTAATGACCGTGCATGCGGCCAAGGGTTTAGAATTTGAGCATGTATTTATAGTTGGTCTTGAGCAAGACCTCTTCCCGCATCGGCCAATGGATGACGACTGGTCGGAAAACAAGCAAGAAGAAGAACGCAGATTATTTTACGTTGCTCTAACTCGAGCCAAGAAACGCTTGTACTTATCGCACGCCCAATTTCGCAGTGTTTATGGTGAACAACGCGTAACATCTCCCTCCGAATTTCTAAATGACATTCCAAACGAACTCATCGTCTCACATGAACCAAACCCCAACTTGGGAGCTAAGCTCCCAAGTAACCGCAAAAGAGGTTTTGGAGACTATCTACCAGACCTAAAAGAAATTGTCTGATGTGTTAGGACAAGGTGCCTACTGCGCTACGAATCTGAAGGAGTGAACGAAGACATCCAGAGATATTCAAAAAGCTGCCTAAAAGTGTCAGCTATATTTTTGTTTTCAATCAGGGTTGAGATAAAAGCGCCCTTCAAGTCTGTTATGGCCACCTTGTCGCCATAGACGACAACTTGGGCCGGGAGTTTAAAATGTTCCCTAATCATAAATCTTCTTGTAACCAAGCGCTCTTCATCTGGTTTGGTGACTTCAGACGCCAAAGATCCGTCTTCTGGTATGGGCGTTAACGCGCGAGTTTTTATGCCCCGTTCAACCTGTGCCTTAATTTGTTTCTGGACAACCTTGTCAAGTTCGGGGTGGTCGTCATCGTGAACACTGCGAAAAAGTAGGATGTCCGCACCTTCGTTAATGATGTCTGTGTAAATTTTCTGCAAACCAGCCAAACCCTCGTAATAAGTAACGGCTGGACGATGATAGACAAGGTTCCAACGACTAGTAAGAACAGGTAGGGCGTTCTCAAAACTGCGCATCGCTTCATCCTTTTTATTTCTTTCGCCCTCAATAATCTCTTTGATTTTGCTCGGATGCTCCAAGGCAAACTTCATGACGTTTACTCCGCCCGAGGCGGGACCCTTTTCGCTCATTTGCTGGGCAAAACCGCGGGCCACCAAATCACCAAGCACATTGTAAGCTGTGCCCCGCTTAATGTTCGTGTGCCTTGCCACATCGCCAGCCGCTCTTGGCCCGTTTGTGAGCAAGTATTCGTACACCGTAATCTCGTCAGGTGAAAGCCCGATTTGTGTTAGAACTTCATACATACTTTTTAACTTCCTCTCGCAAAAAGTTTTGAATACTTGTGTTATCCGTTTCGTCTCGCAAAAAATCTATCTTTTGTAGAGCAACGTCTTCCATCGACACCAGTTGACTTACAAACAAACGATCATTGAACTCACCGCCAAACTTCTCTTGAGCCAGGGCGACAGCATTGCCTATAGAAATACGTTTTTCTTTAAGCATAAAATACCAATCAACATAATCCTTATTTGATGCCCGCTGACCCATGGCAAAAGCCTTCATGGCCGCAATCTCTAACACTGAAGATGTAGGCACGCCGTCAAGCGAAACTGTTGGCGTTAACACTGGATACGGATAATGGAAAAACGTCATCTTTACCCCATCTATCAAAAGATTTATTTGTTGAGACGATCTGTACGTCACGGTAATCTTCGATCTAAATACTCGTTTGATTTGTGACAATAGGTTGGGAGAAAGTTCGTCTTGCGAAAACATATCAAAGTCCACGGAGATACGGTGGCCGATTTGCAGAGCTAAGGCTGTACCACCAACAAGATAAAATTTTTTAAATCTACATAGTTTAGGAAATAGACGCTGGCCCTCTGTGGTAAGCGCTTCAACGTGCATTGCGTGTAATATGAGTGTTAAAAACAAGTTCAGCAAGCCTGCGTGATTCAGGGTGGAATTCGGAAACCATGCGCCCCCTTAGAACCTGCCTAACCTCCTCGTCGCCATAAACCTCTCTAATCCATCGCCACTGATCCAAATTCCCTTCATTGATGGTATTGAGAATAATATCCTTCCGATCCGCCCACGTATCAAGGGCACTCCAACGCAAAGACCAAAGAAGGGGTCTAAGGCTTTCGGGCAATGCGGGAAATTTTGTTGTATTCATGCTCATAATCATACCACAATCATATCTTATCAAAATTCAAACTATATGTCAAGTATTTTTGACATAATATATTTATAAGTGTAGTTTTATAATACCTTATTTAGAGCCATATTCTAACAAGTTACAATTTTATATATTTATTTGTATTGACAGGTTAATTGTATTCATCTATGATTCTGACGGAAGCTTAACTGTTCGGCTAAGCGTGCGCGAGGCCGTTCGTTCTGTGAACGACGGGAAGATGAGCCTGTCTCCCGTTGAATTCGGTAAAACAGGACGGGACAGCTAGTAAGTTAACATCGTCCCGTCGAAAATCTCGAACCCGCAACAGGGGTCGAGAGGTGCCTTGTCCCGCCGGAGCCCTCTGTCGGTACTTGACGGTGGGTAGCCCAAGCGGCACAAGATATCATCGCGCACAAACAAGTAGGGGTCGCGGCTATATCGCGAAGGGTCTGGGTCCTCCACTTGCACTCAAGCGTCTGCTAAACGCCGGAGGTGCAAGGAAGCCGGTTCAACTCCGGAATCTCGCAAGAGATGGGCAAGGCTATCGCGACGAAGGTGCCACGAGCTGGGCCGAATCGCTCCTTAGCAAGAGCGGGAAGGTCCTGTAAGTTCCGGGGTTCAAGTCCCTGGGGCGACCCCTGAAAGGTCTTTGTATTCTCCCCGACTGCTTAAGCACAGCAGTTGGGGACATACTTGAGCACTTAATTATCCAATATTGAGTCTTCAAGTGTACAAGTGTAAAGGTCTCAAAATAAAGGGAGGTGTCTGTGGCGACGAAACCCGTGACTTTGGACCAGGTGCGAGATTGGCTGGAAACCGAAATCGCGAAGGCCAACCGAAAGAGGAGGGACCTGAACCACGAGGAAAGCCCCGGTGACGCCCGGGTCTGGTGGAAGGGCTACAAGGTCGCCTGCGAGAAGACCCTTGAGTTTCTCACGGGTAAGGAGAAGTGATGGTAAGACAGAAAATGGCAGTAAGTATCGGTTACAAAAAGGGTCGGCAACGCGCCGGTAAGAGCCGCTCGCGACGGCTCAACGCGGAGATGAAAAATAAAGCCCATCGTCGCCTGCGACGGACCAACAAGGGCGGACGTATACGCGACGAGCGTCATGTCCGCAAAAGCGAGCGGGACTGGTAATAAAACAGTTTCGCGGGGGAGGCAATATGAAGCGGAAATGCAGGACCCCGCCGGCCAGCCCAGGTATCGGGGAGGTGTTCCTCAACCCAAGCCTCACCTGTGGGGAGTTCCAGACCATCGGCCTCATTTGGCTGGTGGTCAACAACACACCCGACGGGCAGCACTGGCTGGTCGTCGGGGCAGTAGAAGAAGGGGCTCACGCGGAGCACTTCATCCTCACGCCGGGCGGGCGGCGCTTTGGTAGCAAGTACCTCCCCGTGCGGATGAAGTGGGACCTGAACCGAAACTTCACCGTTACATACCAGGAATTGTGGCGTAACGGGGCGGTAATCGGTAGGGTCCAGATGCGCTGGGCGGAGGACGCTTGGCGCAAAATCCGGGGGCTAGCCTCATGAGCCACCGGAGAAAGGGGGCGAATGGCCAAACCATCGCCCCTGTTTTAATTTAGCCTATTTTAGTCCTTATTGTCAGGCTATTTTGACAACATAATTAGATAGATAGAATTCTATTTTATCCTTATATTTAAGCATATTTTTGCCTTTTTACATATATTTTATTCATTCTGATTTGACATCTATTAAACATATATGCTATACTACTGCCAGAAGATTTAAGGGGTCATTGAAGGGTTGGGACATTCGCCCGTGTGTAGTAGAGAGAGATTCTCACAGGCAAATATCTAAACCTCTGGTAAATGGTGGCGGGTCGTAGGCTAGCGAGACACTAAGTTAGCATATAACCCAAAGCCCTCATAAGTGCTCTAGGTGGCCTGCCAGGGTCGCGATAGACACTCGTGCAGTACAAGTGCAACTCTCCGTCATTATCGAAAGATGGTGGGGGGAGCACTCGGCAGTAGAGAGAGACTAGTGCCGTGGTTAACGAACTTTGACAAATAATCTGGTGTGAGAGTTTGACGCCTTGAGTTTTGTCTCAAGCCTCGCCAGACACAATTCACTGGATTCATATGGTTAATGAATGGAATGTTTTGAAGGTGGGTCCTTCGGCTTCGGCTTGAGGTCTCGCCTCCGAATGCACGTTGTGTTCATCAACCAGCGCACGAGGTTCAATCTCGCATACTGCGAGACTGCTTCGCGCGCAAGAAGGAGGTCACATGCACACTCCCCGCACCCCCGCCCAGATCAGCGCCACGATCAACCTCAAAACCGTTTTGCTTTAGTAAGGCAATTAATCGACGTGGAGTAATCGTTCCAAGTTTAGGCATAAACTCTGGCCTTGGTAGCCTTTGAGGAAGAGGGGTGTCTCACGTCAACAATGTCAGTAATAGTTCGCTGGTCGGATGGGATAGTTTCTCCATGTTTCCGTAATGATTCAATATAGCCCCCAATGGCATCCTGAATCATCTCACGAGCCTCTTCAAAAGTACGACCATAAGTAATGCAACCCTGTAAAGCAGGAACTAGAACAGTAAACCCCCCCTCTGGTTCAGCTTGATAGATGACATGGTATGTGTAAGTAGATTTCATGGATTCATGATATCACCCGAAAACACTTCGGGCAACTTTTCCGGGTCTTTACTGTTCTACATCTGATGTTGAACAGTTGAGGTTCGAAAGAGGTTGAGGGTGTTATTGATTGCTTCAGCTTGCAGGTCGCGAGTGCAGTGGTGGGAAAGTCGTTAACGCCCACCACTGCGCTCGCTGACTATTGTTTCGGCACAACGCCGTGGCAAAAATCTCCGACCGAGAGTCGGAGCCCAGCGAGTTTGGGGAAATCATGAAGACGTTCTTCGGATTCGGGATCGCCGACAACATGTTCCCGACTGGCGAGTGCACCATTCGCCGTCGGGACGTGAATCCCGAGCAGGCTCGCGAGCTTATCGCGGGCGGGGTTGAGGTCTGCCTCAACCCGTCACACGCCGCCACGATCGGCGTCATGCGCGGAAAGTACGGGATCGATGTGGCGATCCCGGCCAAAGCTCCGATAGTCGCCCTCCAAAGGGGCGACCGACTCCTCGTGATGGGTGTCTCGGGCCTCCCTCGTCTCGAGGACCGCCACGAGTACACCGCCGAGGAAGTGGCGGGGG
>Ga0209542_10012981_pt1 | contig 14464 bp, 14 predicted proteins | sample RifCSPhighO2_01_FD_184028 | JGI IMG/M metagenome (GOLD analysis project Ga0209542, IMG submission 184028) | Soil microbial communities from Rifle, Colorado - Rifle CSP2_plank highO2_0.1 (SPAdes) (version 2) | ecosystem: Environmental > Terrestrial > Deep subsurface > Rock core/Sediment ...
ATAAATAGCGCTATGTCCGCGTCCCGTTCTACATTCGCGCCAGCTGGTAAATCCCAAATGTCGTCAATGGGGGTAATGGATTTAAAGGCGCGAAAATAGTCAATCAGCGTATTTTTCGCAATCTGGTAAAGCCAAGTGGAAAATTTGGCTTTTGACGGGTTAAACTGCTTTATCCGCTCAAACGCTTTAGTAAACACAGTGGCTGTAAGGTCTTCTGTCGTTTCTTTATGGTGCACACGGTAATACAAAAAATCGTAAATCTTTTTTACATAAAGATCGTATAACCCGCCAAAGAATTTCCCCTGCCCTTGCTGGCATTTATTAATAAGCTCGTTTTCTTCCATATTTTATAGACCTTTTGCAAAAAATCTTATACTTGCTATTATATTATACGATAATTAGGCAAAAAAGAAACACTTTACTTAAAAATGCGCTATAATTAATTATGAGGGAGTAAAAAATTAACAAAAAATATCTATGAATGACAAAAAATATCTACCATATATCGGGGCAGCGGTTTTGTGCCTAATTCTGCTGTTTGCGCTCGACAAATACCGCGGAGGCCAGCAATTGCCAAATGAACGGGCAGATGAATCCGCGCAATCTGGCGCCGCCTCATCCACACAAGATAAAACCGCGGAAAAACCGGCGGTGCGGAAAAAACTTCCTTACGGCGAAGCGGTAAATACTTACGCCTACCGCATCCAATTCAGCAATTGCAGCGGCAACCCGGGCAGTATTTCCATTAAAAAAGGCGTAGCCTTAATGCTGGACAACCGCGACAACAAAGCCCATACCTTTAAAATCGGCAACTGGACTATGAAAGTGGCGAACTATGACTACGCGCTGTTTGTGCCTACGAGCGCGAATTTGGGCTTTTCCAAAATTTTGTGCGATGGCGGAGGCGCGGCTGATCTGAATGTAGAACTTTAGCTTTGAAATCGAATACTTAATTATTATTTTATTATAGAGCTCCAACCATGGAGCTCTATTTTATTCTTTCTGATTTTCCAAACGCCCGTGATAAAAATAATTTGCCATAAGCAAACTGCCCAGTAAAATTAGGGCGCCAACATCTAAAAACGCGAAAATCTTTCTGGTTTTTAAAAGCGCGGACTGCTTGAACAAATATGTGTCCGGGCGTTCAAAAGCGCTTAAACTGACATTGATTCTGGTCAAAGTTTTATCGGCTTCTTTAGGATAAGTACAACAGCGCATCCAACTGCGCTCCTGGTAGAAAAAATTGCCGCTTTTTCCTGTAAGGCGATTTTTTGCTAATGACAGAAAAAATTTATTATTAAGGGATAAATGCGACAACTTAGGGTTATAGCGCATAGTTGGCAAGTTGTCTAAATTGTAGGGCCGTAAAAATTCCAGCTGTCGCCAATAAGGATAAAGTGAATTTATAAGTTGAAAATACAAAGCTAAGACAATTATTATTCCAAAACAAAAGGCCTTAAACCAACTTGTAAACCCCGTTAGAGAGCCGATGGTAGCTTTAAACAACCATCGGCCCAAAGCATCACTTTTATTTCCACCGACTCGGTCGTTAGCATTCTCTAACGGGGTAAATTTCTGCTGGAAAGCTAAAAATAAAGGCAAGTGCAAAAGCGGCACTATGGGCATTAGTTTTCTTACGCTTAAGGTTTCATCGCTCCAAAAACTAAAGGGCGCAGTAATTAAAAGCAGCGCTAAAAAAGCGGTTAAAATAAACCCAAAGAGCGCGGGAAATTTGCGGGCAAAGGCCGGCCAATAAAAAACTGATATTAGCAACAAGGGGCTGTATAAAAACAGACTTTTGCCAAAAGAAAAAAAAGTCCCAAACCAGCCTTCCCAAAAACTCCAGATTTGGAATTCCTGCCTTAAAAAATAAATCCCCTGCCACTGTCCGTAAAGCTTGTGGTTTAGGGCTAATATTGTAGCCAAACCTAAAAGAGTAAAGCCAAATAGTTTTACTAAAAATTCTGAAGAAAAAAATTGGCGGATTTGTCCTTGCTGTTTTAGCGCTAATAATATGAAAACAGTGGTTGGTAGGACAAAAAGTAAGCCATAAGATTTAGACAAAACCGCCAAAGCTAAAATTGCTCCTACAACAATGGACGAAATCCGCTTTTCCTGCCAAAAAAGCAAGCTTAAAGCCAAAAGGCAAAGAAAAAAAGTCGCCGGATATTCCATGCCGATTCTGCTATATGGCCAAAGCAAGCTGCCAAAAGCCACGAGCAGGCTTAACAGTATGGAGACAGAAATTTTTTGAGTAATTTTCTCAAAGATTAAAAACACTATGACAGCTGTGGCAGCGCTATAAAACACAGGTACCAAAGTCAGAATTGCTTCCAAGCGATTTGGAAAAAACCAGGAGCCAAAGGCAATAAACGGCTGGTAAAGCAAAATAGGCGCAAGGCCGCTGCGGAAAATTTGGTAATCTCCTTGCCAAAAACTTAAAGCGGAAAGGGCAGTCTCCTTTTCATAGCCCATAAAAATCGGTCCCCAAGTAAGCAAAAAGCCCGCTATCACAGCAAAAAAAATCACGACTGCCAAGACTGATTTTTGCCTGATCCACAGTTTCATTGCCCTATTGTATCATTTACTCAAAATTATTAAAACAAAAATTGCGCTTAAAAAAGTTTTTAATTTCAAATACAGCTTGGTTAAATGCGGGTTGTATTTATTTGGGTTAACTATTCTAAAATTCTCATCCAAATTATCCAAGGTCTTCATATCAGCCTCGCTTAATTCAAAATCAAAAATATTTATATTCTCCAATATCCGTTCCTTATGGACTGATTTTGGAATTACCGTATTCCCGTGTTGAATATTCCAGCGCAGTATAACCTGGGCGTTGGTTTTGTTATATTTTTGCGCGATTGCGCTAACTTTAGAGTCTGTTACTTTTTGGCCGCGGGCTAATGGCGCGTAAGCTTCAAGTAAAATTTGGTTTTTTTGGCAATAATCCATTAGTTCTTTTTGATACAAAAAGGGGTGGAATTCCACCTGGTTAACCGCAGGGGGAATTTGGGCATATCCGCCTTTGGCGGACATTTCTTCCAAGTGTTCTATGGTGTAGTTGGAAACGCCAATGGCTTTGGCTTTCCCAGACTTATAAATTTCTTCCATTGCCTTCCAGGTTTCTTCTCGCCTATTTTCGCCCTGCAGCCAATTTACAAACGGCCAGTGGATCAGGTATAAATCTATGTAATCCATTTTTAACCTATTTAGCGATTCGTCTATTGCCTTTAAAGTGCTTTTATAACCCTGGTCGCCGTTAAATAATTTTGTCGTAATAAAAATTTCGCTTCGCGGAATTTTAGACGCAGATACAGCCCTGCCCACCCCCGCTTCATTGCCATAAGCTTTGGCTGTGTCTATTAACCTATAGCCAGCTTCTATCGCCCACAGCACGGCCTGCTCTACTTCTTTCCCTTCCTGCGCTTTCCATACGCCAAGTCCAATAACCGGCATTTGACTGCCGTTATTGAGTCTGTATGTTGAATGGATATTTAATTTTTCCATAAGCATAAATGACATTCTCACATTCTTAAGAATGTGAGAATGTCTGGATTAAATCAAAAATTTTATTGCCATATGGGGAGAGAAAATGAGTCACAGTTCGGCCCTTATATTTTTTATTCAAAAGCCCGGCCTGCACCAGCCTTCTGGTGTGTTCAGATAAAGTTTTAAAATTACACTTTAGCCGGCTGGCCATATCTTCCAGCGTTATACCGCCGGATTCTTTTACCAAAAACAGGATGTCTATTCTTCTGTGGTTTGCAATGCCTTTAAAATGTCTTTCTAATTGTTTGCTTGTTTTGAATTTAATCATATCACCAGTATACCATAACCCTCTGACATTCTCAAGAATGTCAGAGGGTTTCACTGCCAATCGTTTTGTCTAGAGTTGATAAAATTCTCACTAAATGATAATATATCAAAGATGTTCGGGAGTAGCTCAGCGGTAGAGCAACCGGCTGTGGAATAACGCAGCCCTCGCTGGAAACATCGAGGTGTACTCTCTGGGATAACGGTGAAAGCTAAATCTAGCAATAGATATGCTAATACCGTGGGAACCCATCGAACTGATGGGGCGCCGTAGAGACTAGATACCAGAGTGCCTAAAATCTGCTTTTTGGAGGATCACGGCAAAGATATAGTCCACTCCTTAAAGAAATTTAAGGGTAGGTGTAACCGGTGGGTCCTGGGTTCGAATCCCAGCTCCCGAGCCAAACAAAATCCACCAATGTACATTGGTGGATTTTGTTTATATAACTGACTAAATAGGCAACAATTAAAATAATAATAGGTCATGTCCCCATTTTTTCCCTGTTGTGCGATGCCATTTGTTCGTATATTTTCAGAAAATCAAAAATAAGACGGTTAAACAGAAAATTTTGCCTGACTATTTTTTGACCTCGACTCCCTAACCTTTGAGCGAGATGGGGATTTTGAATCAATTGAACAATCCGTTTAGCGCACTCGGCCGGAGAACTTGCGATAAAACCGCTTCTGCCGTTTTGAATTTGCGCTTTTATGCCCAACGCATTGCCTCCAATAACCGCTTTGCCTTTCCACAGGGCTTCAGTTACAGTTAGCCCAAAACCTTCACGCAAGGATTTTTGGATTATAACATCGGCCCTGGTTTGTAAAGCGTCAACCCAATCCTGATAAGCGCCTCCCGAAAGGGTTTTAAACCCGTACAAATAAATATCCGGGTCGTTTTGATATTCAATCTTTAATTTGCTGAAAATTCCACGGGCTTCAGGGTCATCCTTCGCCTCCAAGGCGCCTTCCAAAACCAGCTGGAGTTTGGGGATTTCTTTTTTTGCCAAATAATAAGCCTCAATTACGCCTTCGGGGTCTTTCCAGAAGTCAAAGCGGGAAATTTGCGCTATTATCGGCCTTTCTGCGTCTATGCCAAACCGCTTAAAGAACTTTGATATTTTCTCAGAACTTATGTTGCCATTCTTTCTGCTAAAGGGATTAATGGCCGGATAACTGACAATGGTTTTTTGTCTATCCAGCCAGCTTGGGCGATAATCTTTATGGCTGACTACAACCGCGCCCGCTTTTTCCAAAAACGGCCTTAAAAATTTAATTGTGGTTTTGCTGGAATCCGATAAATCAATATGCAGACGGATTACGGAGCTGGCCCGCGAAGGCAAGTAATCAATAAGCGGCATAACCTGCGGGTCATGCAGGACGACTATGGCAGGTTTAGAAATTTTTTCCAGCAGTTTTTTAAGTTCCTGTCCGGGCATTTTAAGCCTTTCAATATAGTAATTTTTTTCAGGCTCGGATAAAAATCCTTTTTGCCCCTGCAAAAGGTTATGAATTTTTTTTGTTATAAAAAAGAACCGCTTCGGCTCGCGCAAAATCAGCCAGCGGGAATTTAGCCCTAAGTCTTTTTCCAATGGAATTTGCGTTTTTAAAAGCTCGGCTACCCCGCCGCCTAAGCCCGTGGAATTAATATGAATTACCGGCAATCCCTTTAAATTTTTTGCCGTGTTTTTGCTTTGCCAATAAAGTTTAGCGTTAAATCTGAGGTATTGCCTAAAAGGCTGTTTGGGCGGATTTGGGTTGGAAAAATGCTTCATACTTAATTTTACCACATATTATTGCCCCTTTAGGAAATCCGCATAAAATGATAAAATTAAGATTATGAAACAACTTCTCTCTCTTATTGCGGCGGTAGTCATAATTGTAAGTTTAGTGGTCTTGGGCTTTACTTTTAGGCAAGTCAGCGAGCAGCAAGCTTCTTTAATAGACGATCTTTCCCGCCGCACTGCTCTTTTAGCTGACAGCTTAAAAGAATCCATAAGGCCTTCATATTTAACAAACGCGACTTCCACCATGCAAGGCGTGCTTGATAAATTCGCGGGACGCGAACGGTTATTGGGCTTGGCAGTTTACGATAATAAAGGCGAATTGTTTGCTACTTCGGCGGAACTCCCCCCGGATTTGACCCAAGACGCGGAAATTCCCGAAAAAGCCATGGATGCGGATTCAGCCTTGGGTAATTATATTTCTACTGCCGGAAGCAAAGTTTACACATACGCAACGCCATTACACCAAGATGAAAAAGTTATAGGGGCTTTGGCAATTTACCAGAGGGCTGAATACATTGACGGCTCCATTGCCCAAATTTGGAGAACCAACTTGTTGCGCTTGCTGATTCAAGCTTTGCTGTTTTCCCTTGCCGTTATACTCATACTTAGATGGATTATCTACCAACCCATATTGCGTATGGCTGAAGCTATGAGGCAGGCGCGCATAGGTAAAGCCGCCGGCGAAGCCTCCATACCTGAAAGCCACGGATTTTTCAAACCTATAGCCGCTGAAATAACCAAGATGTCGCATAGCCTTTTATTGGCGCGAACCGCGGCGAGCGAAGAAGCCCGGATGCGGCTGGAAAAATTGGACAGTCCTTGGACGGCCGAACGGCTCAAGGAATTTTTTAAGGCGAACTTGAAGGAACGCAAAATTTTTGTGGTTTCCAATCGAGAACCATATATCCATAAAAAAATTAAGAAAGAAATCCAAGCGGTGGTGCCTGCAAGCGGCATGGTCACGGCGCTTGAACCTATCATGGAAGCTTGCCAAGGCATGTGGTTAGCTTTCGGAAGCGGTGATGCCGACCGCCTTTTTGTGGACAAGAACGACAAGTTAAGCGTGCCTCCGGACGACCCGAAATATACTTTAAAACGCGTATGGCTTACCGACAAGGAAATAAAAGGCTACTACGTCGGTTTCTCTAATGAGGCTTTGTGGCCGCTTTGCCACCTGTCCCATACCCGGCCGATTTTCCGCAAAGAAGACTGGATTGAGTATCGTAAAGTTAACGGCAAATTCGCAAAGGCCCTGCTTGAAGAAATCAAAGACACCCAGCGCCCCATAGTATTTATCCAGGATTACCACTTGGCTTTGCTCCCGTCCATGATAAAAAACGCAAGGCCGGACGCCGAAGTTGGCTTGTTTTGGCATATCCCCTGGCCAAGCGCAGAAATTTTCAGCATCTGCCCCTGGAGGAAAGAAATTTTAGAAGGCATGCTCGGCGCCGATGTCATCGGGTTTCACACCCAACAACACTGCAATAATTTCCTGGAAACTGTCAGCAAGCAAATAGAGTCCTTGGCTGATCTGGAAAAATTTGCCATAACTCACAAAGGCCATACGGCCTATATTAAACCTTTTCCCATAAGCGTGGCTTTCAGCAGCGACGAAGATGCTTCGCAAGAAGCAAAATCGGCAATTTTGGAAAGATTGGACTTTAAAACAAAATATCTGGGAATAGGAGTAGACAGATTGGATTATACCAAAGGTATATTGGAAAGGCTGCGCGGTGTGGAATTCTTTTTTAACATGCATCCTGACTTTAAGGAACAATTTACTTTTGTGCAGATTGCTCCTTTAAGCCGTGAAGGAGTGGAAAAATACCGACAATTCAATACTGAAGTTACGAGGGAAGCGGAAAGGATCAACAGTAAACTGGAAACTAATGGCTGGCAGCCGATTATCCTTTTAAAGGAACACCATACGCACGAAGAAATTTATCCTCTCTATCGCGCGGCTAATGTTTGCCTGGTCACTTCTTTAAGCGATGGCATGAACCTGGTTGCCAAAGAATTCGTTGCCTCAAGAAGCGATGAATCCGGGGTGTTGATTTTAAGCCAGTTCACCGGAGCCGCCCGTGACCTGAAAGAAGCTCTGCCCATTAATCCTTACAGCGCGGAAGAAACTGCCGAAGCCATTTACAAATCTTTGACCATGCCTGAATCCGAACAGCATCGCCGCATGAAAAAAATGCGTGAAGCGGTTAAAAATTATAATGTTTACCGCTGGGCCGCCGAATTATTGAAAGCAGTAACCAGTTTAGGATAAGCGTGAAGTATTTTTTTAGCCATCTGCCCGAAATAAAAAATCAAATCGCCCGGTCTTCGGGTGTTTTGCTCATGCTTGATTTTGACGGCACGCTTTCGCCCATAGCGCCTACTCCTAAGAAGGCAGTATTGCCGCCTGCCGTAAAAGCTGAACTTAAAAAGATAAGTTCTATTCTGCCGGCCATAATTATAAGCGGCAGGTCTTTGCGGGATATAAAAAATAAAATCAAGATTAAAGGCTTGCACTATGCCGGAAACCACGGGTCAGAATGGCAGATTGGCGGCAAAAAAACCAATTATTTTCCGGAAGCAAAACCAGCAAGGGGAATTGTTAAAAAAATCGCAAATAAGCTGGAACCGCTAGCGCAAAATTACCCTGGTGTTTTGCTGGAAAATAAAAATTTGAGCATAAGTATTCACTACCGAAAAATTGACCCATTGCTTATATCCAAGTTCAAAAAGGATGTTGAAAAAATTACCAAGCCCTTAATAAAAATTTACCATTTACGGATTTTAAAGGGCAAAAAAGTCACAGAGTTGAGGCCTTATCTTAATTGGAATAAAGGGAAGTTTGCCTTATTTGTAAGGCGGCTTTTTGAAAAAAAATTAAAACGGAAACTCTTGCCCTTATATGTCGGCGATGACATAACTGATGAAGACGCTTTTTCGGTTTTAAAAAAAGATATAACTGTCAGGGTCGGTCAAATCAAGAATAGCCAAGGAAGATATTACATTAAGAGCCCCGGACAAATCAAGAGATTCATGCGATGGCTTAGGGCAAATAGTTTGTTTCCAATACCCGCTGTCAAGACTTAAAAGCCGGAATTCCCCATTTTTATGAATAAATAATAAAAGGGCCGGCCGTATTAGGGCGGCCCTTTAAACATTTTCGTTTCTATCTGACTGGGTAGAACCGGATGTTTGCCAGTTTGAAGTTGCCGTCGGTGTAAGTCTCCCACATATAACCTACAAAGTCGCCAATGTTGAACACCCATTCGTTGGTGTAGTCTCGGCACCCGACTGTGAGCAGTTGAAAGCCACTTGGACAATACTCGGTACCGTCTATTGCCAAACTTGGGTCTGTGCAGGAGTCGTAGGTTCCATTGCCGTCGGTGTCCTGGCAGCAAATATTCCGGTCGGTGCAGGCGTATGCTCCCGTCTCGTCATAGCAGTAATTTTGGGGAGAGAGGTAACAAACGCTTCCGTTCCATTCAAATAGGCCGGTAATATCTACCGCCTTAACTTTACCCTTAGTGCGGGTTAAAATGGTAGAGGGCGTTTGGAAACCGCTGTCAGTCACAAGCCCTAAAACCAGCAGGTCGTTGCCATTTTCATCCTGGACCCAAACCAGGCTTCCTTCCAGGGCTAATTGAGGATTGTCCGTGGGTTTGCCCAAAACTCTCGCGGTCACGTAGTAGCCTTTTTCATTTGGCGGTATGACCATTTCCGCCGCGTCGCCGTCAAAGGCCGCGGTACATGCGTCCCTTACTCCGTAAACAGGAGCGGTGGCGGCAAATTTTCCTTTGGCATTTCCGCTGGACATAATAATCTGATTTTTTACTAAACTGCTGGCGCTGTAGGATGGGACGAAAATATTGTTGCTATATTCGCCGGTAATGGGGTCCTGAATCACTGTGCAATCCTGTTTGTTAAAGTCGCTTTTTTTGCCGTGGATATTTAAAGTATAATGCTCCCCTTGAAGGCCTTTTCGTTTGAGGTCTTCCCAAATACTTTCCTGGGCTTTAGAGGTTGAAGGTTCCGGCACGTTCCCGGTTCTATTTAAAGCAACCAAAGCAATAACAAAAAGCCCCAGTATCCCAATTGCTTGGTATGCGGTTTGCCTATTTGCCATGTTAGTTTTTGTTTGTTTCTAGAAATAATAGCAATATTATTTCTTTTAATTTTTTGGCTCTTATAAGCGTATTATAAATAATAAATGCAGCATTAGTAAAGAGGGTTATCCACAATCGATAAATATATATCCACTCCCCACAAACCAAATTCTCCATCCTTCGCATGAAGCTTCAAAGGACAGGTAACAGCATCCACAGTGTTGAGCCAAAGAAAAAAGCACCTTGAACTAGTCGAAAGGTGCTTTTTTCTTTTATGTTTTAGGATTATACTAAGAATGTGGATTCGAACAAATCTAATAAAAATATATGGGCATCGGTTTTATTCCAAAAACTAAATTGGGCAAATGGTCAGTGGGTTTAAACGCCTGTTTCTTAATAGTAATTGCCGCTTCTCTTGTCCTTGTTCTCATGCTGAAAATACTTTCTTTTGACAACCACTGGTGGGATATAACAGTAGCCGTTGCGTTCCCGGCAAGCATCATTGCTTTAATTACTGGACTATTAGCGGTTAAAAAATACGGGGAGCGGTCTGCTTTGGTTAATCTGTCTATTCTCGTAGGCGTATGTACTATGCTTTTTGCCCTCCTTCACAGCTTATTTATTAATGATTAATCAATTTTTGTTATATAATCCGCCAGCTGGGGAACGCAACTGGCGAAAAAAGAAGAAATAACAGTACCTGACACCTTTTTTTGTTCACCTTTTTTTGTTCTTTAGGTAAAAGCCGGGCCGGGCAAGCCTGCGAGCTGCTTGCGGCAGGAAAGCACCGCCTCTCTGGATAGTATGTTTGAATTCGATCCACCGCGGGGAGCCCTGCATCACTCGCTGACTCGGAGGCAGGGGGCACCCAATAAAAACCACCCTGAACTTGTCGAATGGGTGGTTTTTATACGCATAATTAAATCCAATTTAAGCAGAATGAAAGGCTCCTGACCCTTTTTCTCATTCTCTTGTTTACAATTAAGTTGACAATTAAAATCTGTTGTTGACAATTATGTATTTAATTGCTATTTTAACAAAACAATCTCATAATCTTAAGATTATGAGATTGTGATATAATAACAATATGGCAAAAATCAAAACAGCAAAACAAATGGAGCGGCATTTGAAAGGGATGGCGAACCATTACCGTATTGAGTTGTTATTTTATATTGCCAATAACGACAAAGCGACGTTGGACGACATAGTTAGGGCAATGAAGGCTAACCAAAAGACTCTTAGCGAACATACCAGACGTCTGTATATTGCAGGCTTAATAAATAAAAAATACCGCGGCAAATTCGTTGAACACACCCTCTCCCCGTACGGCAAAACCTTTGTAAAATTTTTAGAATCTTTCCGCACCACTTAACACCAATCTCATAATCTCAAGATTATGAGATTGTGTTTTGTGTGGATGGTGTAAGTATTAATTTTATATATATATGCGAAAAATTATTGTGTTGTCATTTATAACTTTAGATGGCGTTATGCAGGCGCCTGGAGGGCCGGAGGAAGATACCTCGGGTGGGTTTAAGTATGGAGGATGGACTGTTCCGTATTTTGATGAATTTTCAGGGCAGGTAATGGCGGAACAAATGAAGGAGCCGTTCAGTTTGCTTCTCGGAAGGAGAACATTCGAGATCTTTGCGGGGTACTGGCCGCAGCATGCAAGTGCCTGGTCTGGCATTAATGAGGCGACAAAGTATGTGGCATCGAAAACACTCCAAGGGCACGAATGGAGCAATTCTGTCTTTATAAAAGGAAATATAGTGGAAGAACTCAAGAAGCTAAAACAAGAAAAAGGCCCTGATATGCAGGTCTACGGTTCAGGCGTTCTGATTCAGACGCTTTTGAAGCACGATTTAGTAGACGAACTCTGGCTAAAAATTTTTCCTCTCACCTTAGGCCCAGGCAAAAAACTTTTTGCCGAAGGCACCATTCCTGCAGCCTTCAAACTGACTGAATCAAAAACATCACCGAGCGGGGTAATTTTTGCTAACTACCAAAGACAAGGCGAAGTAAAAACCGGCTCATTTGCGTAAGCCCTCTGCATAAAAGCCAAATAAAAATGGCTCATGTTTCGATTTCCGACGATTTCCGATTTTTTTATTATCCCCTCCGGAACACTTAATATCAATCTCATAATCTTAAGATTATGAGATTGAGTTTTGTGTAGATAAGCAGTCGAGGACGGTATTTTAATCCGCTACTGACCGGGGCCGAAGAAAAAATAATGGGTTATGTTCCCATTTTTAATTAATGTTCGGCGAAAAAGGTCGTTTTTTTTGCTTTATTTACCCGTAAAAAACTGCTAAAATAGCTTTAGGCGTTATAATCCCGGCCGAGATTTTGGATGATTTAAAATGGCGGGAAAAACAGCGGCTGATAATAAAACGCACCCGGGGCGGGGTTTTGATTAAGGTTTACCCCATCACCTATGTATAGGTGTTGTGGGGATTGGAAAAGGAAGAAATAAAATTTACCTGTCCCGTTAGAAATTCCGGAAAATAACTGCAAGAAAACGAATAAACTATGAGCAACAATCTAAAAAAACTTAATCGCAACATTTCTAATGGGATGCCAAAGGAAATCGCCACAACAACTAAACAGGAAACTTACTACAAATGCACTCATTGCGGAGATGAGATTTTTTGGAATACCCATAAAAAATTTACCTACTGCAAATGCAAGAAAATCTGGGTTGATGGTTGCGAGGATTATGTCCGGGTTGGCGGTAACGAGGGAGACTATAAGGTGATAACAAAAATAAATTCAGGAAGTTAACAAGCGCCCCTTCAACATTCGTCCATAGTTGTATTATCTTTTTTACTTGCGGCCGGAAAGCAACGGCCATTTAACAACATCAATCTCATAATCTCAAGATTATGAGATTGAGTTTGTGTGGGTTGTATATCATTCCAGTATCTTTTGTAACGGATGAAAATGTCCGTTTATTTGCTTTATTTACGACTAAAAAACTGCTAAAATGGTCTTGATGGGTACTTTGATACCTATCCGCATACCTATCATGTCTAAAAAGCAAACCAAAAACCGCAATACGCGTAAATTGTCACGAATAGGGCCGAGGTCTTTAGGCGTTATAATCCCGGCCGAGATTTTGGATGACTTAAAATGGCGGGAAAAACAGCGGCTGGTGGTCAAACGCACCCGCGGCGGGGTTTTAATAAAGGATTGGAAGAAATAGTACGAGCAAGATAAGAAAAGCAATATAAAAGGCAGTTATTACCGAAAACCCGGCCAAGAGGTTCCCAAAGGTTTATTTTCAAGGGGGGTTGATAATAAAACAGACAAGAGCATTTCCTCCTCTTAAAATGGGCACTTTTGGGATGTCTTATTTTCATGGCTTAACAAAGAACCGGATTATGACTACTAAATCTTCAAATAAATACTTACACGAGGCAAGCAAAGCAAAAACGCCCGTAAACTCGCTTGTCTCGCCTCTGCTTGAGGCGGGAGGCCCCAGGTCTTTAGGCGTTATAATCCCGGCCGAGATTTTGGATGACTTAAAGTGTGGCGGGCGGGGCGGGAAAAACAGCGGCTGATAATAAAACGCACCCGGGGCGGGGTTTTGATAAAGGTTTACCCCATCACCTATGTATAGGTGTTGTGGGGATTGGCGTGCCCGTCCGAAGCTCCGCGAAGGAGGGAAGAAATAAAAGTACCTGACACCTTTTCTATTCTTTTTTATTTTCCTTTATTATTTTTGAGACAATAACAAAGCCCCCATGTCGCCATAGGGGCTTTGCTTTCGCTCATTAAGAACCGATTACGCTACGATTTGCTTTACTACCTTTATCACGTTCACTTACCTGACTGAGCTACCGAAGTCCTCAGGTGTCTAGGTCTAGTTTTGACCTAGCGATTCAAGGAACAATCCAATAAGTTGGACATAATGGTTCAACTTAATGGTAAAGTTCCACAGCACTTCTCCTGTGACAGAAAAGCACCGCAGATACCCGCGTTTGAGAGGCTTATTTTCATAAACCCCTACAAACTTGCAATTCGTAAGGCAGGGATGCCTCTACAAACGCAAGTACCTAAAGTGCTTTACCCTTGCGGGCTGTGCGGGTTTTCTGTTGCAAGCAGAAATAATCTTACTAAAGAACTGTTATAATAGTATCAATAAGTATTTAAATTTGCAATACCCCGTATTCAGATGCTTTTTTGATTATTTTGAAATTTATCCACACTTTACATTTTATAAAAGAAAATGTCTAATCAATAAAACAAATCCCGAACTAAATGGTTACACAGCCAAACAAATTTGAAGCGGCCAATTGAACAACTTGATAAAACCTCTTAAATCAGGCATGATTACTTCATGAATAATGCCGAAAGCAATCTCTTAAATAAAAAGCAGGCAATAGAGTTTTTGGGCTTAGACGCGAAAGCATTCGCTAATTACTTTCAGTATGCCGAAGAGTTTTCCTCTGAACCAAGAGCTAATGGGCATGGCTGGTTTTATTTCGATAAGTCGAAGCTTTCAGCCTGGCTTGAAAATTTTAAGTGGAGAACTGTTACCCTAAATAAAGAAGATTATGCACAATGCCTGGATTTTGCGCTAGCAATGCATTTTAGAGGCTATGTCACGTCAGATTTTGGAACAGGAAGACAGCGAGAATTCGGGCAAAAGCTCACTAATTGGATTAAAGGGCAGTTAGGCGAAGTTGCAGTAAGAAAATTTTTTAAGAGCGAATTTAATGCTGAAGTGGAGCTCGATTTTAATCTGCGTGACGA
>Ga0209542_10012982_pt1 | contig 14462 bp, 17 predicted proteins | sample RifCSPhighO2_01_FD_184028 | JGI IMG/M metagenome (GOLD analysis project Ga0209542, IMG submission 184028) | Soil microbial communities from Rifle, Colorado - Rifle CSP2_plank highO2_0.1 (SPAdes) (version 2) | ecosystem: Environmental > Terrestrial > Deep subsurface > Rock core/Sediment ...
TCCTGTATTTTTGTTTGATTTTTTATATGAATTAAAAGAAGATCTAAAAGCTGATGTTCCTAAAAAAGTTCTGGATGAGATAAGAAAAATTAGTGAGGATTTATTAGAGAAGAAATTAAAGAAATAATTTTAAAGAATTTGAGATGATTTTTTATTACTTACTTGATAGTGACTATAAATCAAAAGGTTTATAAATCAGAAAATCTGTGAAATATTAACTCAATAGAGGGCCAAAATGGTAAGCAGAAGAGATTTTTTGAAAGGTACGGGTATTACTGGTGTTTTAGCTGCTTCTAGAGTGTATGGTGCTGATGAAGGACTGTTAGCAGGGAGAGTTACAGATATGTTTTCTGGACAACCTTATGACGGAGCACTTGTAACTTTAGTTAATGATACAACAGGAGGGGTTTATCAGACAAGAACTTCCTTAGTTCCTACAGCTGTAAGAGCTACAGGCTGGGGGGATATTAAGAAAGCAGTTAGGACTGCTGCCAGTTTAAAACCTATGGCTGCTGGACCTGGATCTTATTCAGTTTTAATTCCTAATGGGACTTATGCAGTTGCTATAACTGATGGGGAGATACCAGTTGCTAAACCTACTGCAGGAGATTTATTTAGCTTACAATTAAGGGAAGGGGATAGATTTGCTCCTAGAGTGTTTAAACTAGGGGTTAAGGGGGATACAAGGTATGATGAACCTGTAGTTCCTAAAGATTTTGATTGGGAATTTGCTTGGACTGTTATGAGCGGAAAAATCATAAGATATGATTATTCTAATACTACTTTTTATGTGGACGTTAGTCCTGCTAGAAATAGACATAGACCTGATGTTAATGGTAAAAGACCAGAGCAATGGGAGATTGATAATGTAACCAATGCAATAAGAGAATTTGTTAGGTTAGATACTAATGAAACTGTAACTCCAAGGATTGAAATAGGAACAAGCCCTCCAGGAGATGTGGTTCCAGGTTATACTAGAAATCCTGAAGGAAGGAACATTGTTGTTCCAGGTTATGCTTTATTCCTTTGGGACAGTGGATTACCTCAAGGTGCTCTAGGAGTCGGATTGCCGGAATTTGATGATAGTGGAAAAATAATCTCTTCTGATGTGGGGTATAGACCGGGATTTACAAGTAAACATACAGCTCTTAATGAGGTTTTAGGTGCAGGTGGATTATGGCAGGAACCGAGAGTAGATTTGGACCAAAGAATTAGAGCAACAGGCAGTTCTGTTTTTTTAGATGGCGGAACTGATGAAATCACAGAAAGAGATGCTCAAATAATTAAATATCATGGACAAAGACCATTAAGCACAAGACCACAAGATGTAACTGACAAAGTTGTTAATGAAGCATTTTAAATCCAAATAATTTTTAAATAACTAAATTATCTTAATTTTATGAAAAGAGGTGCATTACTGTTATTTATTTTTATATTTTCAATTGTATTATTATTAAATGTTAATGGGGCAACACTGAATTCATGTTCTATTAAATCTTCTTGTGGAGCTGGGGAAATAACTTTAGCATCAGTTGCAGCTCCACAAGATGCACATATTTCTAAAGATATTTATAAATTTCCATTTAAGCTGTGTTGCTCTGGAACAAGTATAAGCAATTCTTGCGATGTTGTTGCAACTAGTAGAGATAGTTTAGCAGATCTTTATTTGTTAGATGATTCCCATGTTGATCCTGGGCCACAGGCAAATTCTATCTGCTTGTCTACAACAGATAACTCAAATGTAGATTGTAGGATAAGTGGAGCTACTTGTAACTCCAATGAAGCATGTGTTTTGTCTCTATACCAAGGAACAGATTCTCATGTTGCGGACTGTAGTGTTAATTTACCAAATAAGATTTGTTGTTTTACTACTGTTACAAAAACATGTTACGTTCATGGGGAAGCTAGGAGTGATACAGACTCATTACAATGTTGTGTTGCAGATACTTCTGGGAATGAATTGTATTATTCCAAAGAGATAGGCACAGACTTAACAGGAGGATGTTGCCAAAAGTTATATGAGAGCTGGGATTCTTTTAGAGGAGTGTGTTGGCCTACTGATGTAACTCCTTGTGCTGCACAATGTTCATATGACCCTTCACAATCTCAATACTTTTCAACACAAGGTTGTTTCTTAGACTCCCCACAACCATTACCTTATGAATTATCTTGCTGTCAAGCAACTCAGTTTGGCGTGACTGATAAATTCCAGACAGAGATAGAATTAGTAAGAAATTCAAATAATGAATGTACTGGAGCTAAATTTTGCAGTACTGTAACAAAATTATGCAGCTCAACACCAGATGGATTTTGCCCGCAGAATTATGGAGATTGGTCTACCTGTCCTTTAAATGAAATCGGAGGAGGATGTAATGTTTGTGATCCTGACTGCGGAACTTGCGGGAGTGTAAGGTTTTTGGATTTCCCGGTTAATTCATCTCAGAATAGGGACTTAACAATTAAAGTGGAATATACTTCACCAGTATCACAGCCAATTACATTGTGGAGAGTTAATTCTGGGTCTGATTCCTACATAAATACTCAAAGATGCACTGTTCAAGGGAGTACTTGTGTAGCTATTTTTTCACCTAGCACCACAAACCCAGCACTTAGAAACTTATTGACTTCCCCTTCAACTCCTGGAGCTTCTTATACTTTCAAAACACATTTGTCAGTAAATCCTGATATTGTTGTGCAAAAAACAGGATATACTACCCCAAGAGTGGAGATTTTAACTCCAACTACAAAGAGCAACTTAAGAAGCTCAGTTTCAGTACAGGCAAGGGCTCAAAGTGATTCCAGCATAAGTTCAATCAGCTGGTATATAACAAAGAGAGATAATCCAGGAACTCCTGCAACCTTCTCTCCTGTAAATGTGAGGTATAACCAAGGAGCTTGTACATTCTGCAATGCTCAGGACTGCAATTTATTAGGAAGGGTTACTTATCCTTCAAGCACAACTAATCTGAATGTATTGGTTGCAAAAGACTTTGACACTTTAAGGTGTGATAATAATGATTTCATAATAACTGTGATAGCTGAAGATTTTCAAGGTAATAGAGCACAGGATTCTGTTTCAATAAACACTCTTAATCCAAATGCCCCTTGCACAGATAACTGTCCTGTATTTGATTCAAGGGTTTTGAAGATTATAATTGCAAGAGTCAAAACCTGGGTATAATAGCTAAAAGGACATTAATGGTTTGTGGACTGATGATACTAGTTTTCTTTTATCTTTACGTTGTTCCTTCCATTTCATCCCATTACTTTAGAATTAACCTCTTCTAATGCTTTTAGTATGTCGATCATAACAAGCTTGGGGGGGAACCTTTTTGAGCTTCTCGATATAGGTGCCAACTAGAAAATCTTAAAATTATTATTAATTGTTTACTCTCTAGGAATAACAAGGTTTATATAACTCCCTATATAAAAAATAATGGTGCAAAATGCGTAAGGAAATTAGAATTGCCATTGTGGGGGTTGGAAATTGTGCAAGCAGCCTTATACAAGGACTGTGGTATTATAATTCCGTTTCTAGCAATAAATTTGTTCCGGGTCTAATTCATTCATTAGTTGGTAGATATAGAGTTAAAGATATTGTTCCAGTTGTTGCCTTCGATATTGATGAAAGAAAAATAAATAAAGACATTTCTGAAGCCATATTTGAAAAACCAAATGTTGCAACAAAGTTTTGTAATGTCCCGATATTAAACGCAAAAGTATTCGTGGGTCCTATTTTAGATGGGGTGTCTCAGCATATGCTCAAATTTGATAAAGACATAACCTTTTTACCAACAAAAGAAAAACCAGTTAATGTTGCTGAGAAATTAAAAGAATACAAAGTAGATGTAGTAATAAACTATTTGCCTGTTGGTTCTAAAGAAGCAACTGAATATTATGCAAATGCGGCAATACAAGCAGGTTGCGCTTTTGTAAACTGTATGCCAATATTTATAGCTTCAAACAAAAAATGGATAAAAAAATTTGAAAGGGCAGGGCTTCCACTTCTTGGCGATGATGTTAAATCCCAGTTAGGAGCTACATGGTCCCACCGAATGGCAATTCAATCTTATTTAGATAGAGGAATAAAAATATTACATACAAAGCAAGAAAACTATGGAGGCAATACCGACTTTTTGAATATGACAGATCCAGAGAGGATACAAACAAAGTTAATTAGCAAACGCTCATCAATTGAACATTTAATCAAGGATCATCCAAAAGGAGGGTATTCTATACCTCCGGTTTATGCAGGTCCGGGGAAAGGAATGAATAACCATGGGTTTATAGCCGGGCAAGGAGATAAGAAAATTGCTAAAATAATTGTTGAGGGGATTGGTTTCGGGGGGATACCGGTAAATATTAAAATTGAATTAGAAGTTGAGGATTCCCCAAATTCAGCGGGTATAGTTATTGATGCTATAAGATGTGCGAAGTTAGGACTAGACAGAGGTATATCGGGGGTTTTAACTTCGCCCTCTTCATTCTTTTTTAAACACCCTTATAAAAAAGTACAAGATTCGGAAGCAATTAAAAAAATTGAAAAATTTATTAAATGTAAAACTCAAAGGTAACAAAAAAATGAATCTATTTGATGAACTAAAAAAAGACTTAACCAAAGAGTTTAATGAAACTCAAATTGAAGGTATAACTTGTGTTGCAATATATGGCTCTTATGCACGCGGAGAAGAGGTTGAAAACTGGTCTGATATGGATGTTTTAATTTTTACTAATTCAATTAAAATTAATTTGGATTTGTTTAAACAATTGGGTGTAATTAATATAGCCCTAAACAAAAAATACCCCTCAATCCCTATGACTTTTAGGGTACACTCAATAGATGAATTTCCTGAATATGTTAGGTATGAAAGTTCAATATGTCCATATTCTTTGCTGTCTTATTATAAAGATATGACTGTAATTTATGGCATGGAATTAAATGAAGAGATTAGAGCAGTACTAAAAAGAACACAGATATCCCGGGTTATTGCTGATCTAAAATCTAAGATAATAAGTTCACGTCATGAATCAAGAAGTATTATCACTTCTTCAAATGGAATACAACCGTTTACCCAATCATTTCATGTCCCAGTTACTATAGATGAACCTCTAAAACATAAGATATCGAAATATGTTGATATGGTCTTAGAATGCGCTATTTGCTTTAATATTTTAAAGGGGGAATTGCCTGACAAAAAAGAGATGACCGCAAGAATTTTTAAAGAGAAATTTGGTGATTTTGAATATAGTAATCTTCCTTTAAAATGCAGTGAGATTAGGAAAAGTTGGAATAATCTCCACAACTTCTCTCAAGAAGAAATTAACAAAATAATATTAGACTGCGCAGATTTCTTTGAAAAATTACCCGACTATTTTGATAAAGCTTCGGAATATAATCAAATAAATAACACTTTCTTAGGGATGTTAGTCAATGACACAATCCAAAAATATAGAAAAAATGTTTGCATGTTGGTAACAAATGGAGATGAATTCTTAATAGTAAAAAAACCTTCAAATGAATGGCAGTTTGTTCAAGGAGGCTTAGAAAAAGATGAAGATTGGCGTGAAGGCATTAAAAGGGAGTTATTAGAGGAAACAGGGATTACAAGTTATACCCTTATAAGTGAGGCTAAACATATAAATACATTTGACTGGCCAGAAGATTTACAGAAAAAGAAAGGGTTTAAAGGTCAGGAACAGCACTTCTTTATATTAAAAGTTAATAAGTCTGTTTCTATTAAATTAGACACAAATGAACTGTCCGAATTTAAATGGGTAAAGTTTGAAGAAATAATGAAATTTATCACTAGAGAGGATATAGTAGAGTCTATTCTTGAGATTCGGAAAGAATTTCCTTTAATATTAAAATGACAAAATACATCATTGTTTGTGGAGGTACTGCAACAGGAACGGGTAAGACAATTTTTACTGCAAGTCTGGGATATATCTTTTCTACGTTCAATTTAATTACAACGATAATAAAATTTGATGGTTTACTAAATCTAAGCTTTGCTTCTCTAGCCACAGGCGATTCTAAAGATGAAATAATTTGGGAAGGAGAGGAGATATTTATTAATTTTGAAGGAAAAAAAGTAGATTCTGATATGGGGGTTTATGAAAGATTTTTAGATCAAGACATTCCATCAATAAATAGCATTATCAATGGAGAATGTTATTATGAACTATTCAAAAAACAATTGAATGGTCAATTAAAAAAGGGAGAAATACTGACGATAAACACTCATTTAATCCCTATATATCTGGAAAAGATTAAAAATGCGTCAGAAGGTAAAGATATATGTATCATTGAGGTAGGGGGCACATTAGGGGACGCAGAATCTTTATATTTTTTAAAAGCATTATCTATTTTACAATGTAAAAATCCAGATGAATTTTTAGTCGTTCATTATGCCTATTTGCCCCTTAAGTCTAATCATGATATTGTTTACAAAGAAGAACCATTTTTATTAAAGATAATTAAACAAAGTTATGAAAGAGCGTTAAATTCTAGTTTAAAACCGAGTATCTTAGCTGTTAGGTCGGATAAACCATTAACAGAAAATCAAAAGAATAGGATAACAAGAGATATCTTTATAGATAAAAAAAATATAATAAACCTCCCTTCTGTAGAAGACATTTATTCTCTGCCCCTAGAAATACTAAAATTTAATCAAGAATACATTTTTTTGAAATATTTTAAGTTTGACCAAAAAAGAACAGCAGGTAGCTTAGAAACATATGCTAATTTAAAAACGGAGGGCTATAAGAATGTCTTAGTAATTGGAGAAACAGAATCTTCAGGGCTTTATATTTCTCTAAAGGAATCAATAAAACATGCCTTAAAACATTTAAAAAAGGAAGCAAAAATAATGTGGTTAAGAGGAAGTGAAATAAACTCTAATCTAAATATTGAGAGCTTTGATTATGTTATAGTTACTGAAGGAAATGAAGGGATAAAAAATAAAATTGGATTATTAAAAAAGATAAATGCTCCTATTTTATGTATCGGGACCATAAATAATCTTATTCCGGACAGAAAGAATGTTTATAGAATAAAGGAGCATATAGAAAACAAGTCAAGACCTATGAAACCAACAATTTTGGAATTTTTTCAATTAAAATGAAAAAAAGAAAATTAATATCTGGGTCAGATTCAGTTTTAGTTGTCACAGACTCACAAAGAGTGTTGGATATACTTGATCATAGCGCTTACCTTAGACATATCATTCCTGATTTTTCTATTTCACCAACAATTACTAATGGATCTATAGTCAGTTTACTTCAAGGATCTCCTGCTTATCTCCCTTCGGGGTTAGGGGTAAATGCAGATTTTGGCAATATTGGAGAAGGGCAGTTATGTTATTTAATTTATCACTTATTACAAAGAGAATTTTTAAGAAGAAACCATTTTGTGTTGCATGCTGCTGCAATAGAACGGGGTGATCCAATTTTATTAGTTGGACCTTCAAAAAGTGGTAAAAGTACATTAAACTTAGAAATGGTCTTATCCCACAATTGTTTCAGTTATGGGGATGATGCTATCAAATTAGAATTAAGTGGTAATGAATTTTATGTTCTTGGAGGTAACACTTACGTAGGAATTAGCCCCCACCATTCTAATGATGGTAGGTTAAAAGAAGATGTAAGAGGAAGTACTAGTGGGTATGTTGATATTGGTTTAATGGGTAAGCATTCGGATCAAAGACGTTTATTAAGAAATGTAATATTTTTAGAACCAGACTTATTAGGATCTAACAAATCTAAACATGTTCCAAGAGAGATAGGAAAAATAAGATTCTATGAAGCAGTATGTATGGAGCTTAGAACCGTTGGGTATTGTATTATGTCTCAGGGATTATCTCTTCCTTCTTTAGATGATGGAACCTATTCGACCAGATTGGTGGCTTCACTTAAAGATTCAGACTTAGAATTTTTTAGTATAAGTGGCAGTTTTTCTCAAATGGTGGATGATGTAGAAAGAATATTAGATGGCAGATTTATTTAAGCGAATTATACATCTTGATTATGTCCTCCTTTTTTGGTATTGAATCTACTCCTTTACTACTTACAGATAGACCTGCACAGATATTTCCAAATAAAACGCATTCTTCTAATTGATATTCTTTTGATAATCCATAAATAAAACCTGCAAAAAATATGTCCCCACAACCCGTCGCATCAACAAAGGGGCATAAGTCTATTCCCCTAACAGTTTTATTTATTTCATTCTTTTTATAGATTCGAGCACCATTTTTCCCTAAGGTTATAATAAATATATTGTTAAATTTAGATAAATAATTAGTTATCGCTTCATTTAAATCTTTAAATCCAGATAATCCTACAAGCTCATTTTGTGAAAGTTTTATTATTTCTACATAATTTGCTACTTCCAAGAAATAAATTTTTTGCATCTTTGAAAATTTACCATTATCATTATTAAACGGGTCAATACATAACTTTGCATTAGTTCTTTTAGATAGCCTCTTTATAAATTCAATAGGCATATCATCAATAATTGGGGATAATAAAATATATCTGGCTTTAATTGCTTCTTTTGGTATTTTAGCTATATCAAAAGGTTCTGCTTTTGCAGAAATTTTAATATGCCTTATACCTTTTATATGCTCCATTACAAATGAAGTAGTTGCTGTAGACTCTACCAATATATTACTTTTTATTCTTTTTTTATAATAATCTTTAAATGGAAATTCCTTTCCTACCATTCCAACAACTAAATAGTTAGCACCCAATTCATCTAAAAGCCTACCGCAATAAGACACGGGGCCCCCTAGGTACAGTTTATCCAAGTATAAATCAAGTGAAGCATGTGAGACCACTACGATATCAAATTTCATATTTTGTATAATCATAAAGATTAATATAAAAGTCTTTTTAATTGTTAGGCTTATGAAGAAGTCGTCCTTTGCTCTTGCTTAATCTAAACATATTTAAACTACTTTTATCATTAGTTTGTTATGAAAAAGGGGAGTGCGGATCTTATCTTGGTATTAATTTTTGTTCTTATTATCATTATTCTTTTATTCGTTATAATTCAGGGCGGATTGAAAAATGTTCTTGGATAAAAAAGGAATGGAAGGAGAACTCATTGTTGGATTAATTGCTTTGGCTATAATAGCTGTGATTATCTTTTTGTATTCGAGTGGGCTATTTAGTATTATTACAGGGGAAGCGGATATAAGCAACTGCAATATATGGGTGGGACTGCAGTCTAAATTTAAAGTTGAGGGAGTAAGACTAATTCCTTCAGATAACCCTTGTATTACAACTGTAAGCACAATTAAGGATAAAGAAGAAGCAGAATTTTATGAGTATATGGCTAAAACATCTTTTAACTGCTGGGATATGTATGGAAGAGGCAAGGTTGATTTTTTTAGTGACTGGGATTTTACAGGCATAGAAAACTATTGTTTTGTTTGTGATGAGACTACTATCGGAGAGGACGCTGAGATTAATGATTTTGATTTGGATAAGTTTGAAGCTTATCTGTCTAATAATAAAGTTTCTGGGCAAAAAAAGACATATTCGGATATCTTCCTAGGAACGGAGAATTCAAGAATAGATTTTGGAGAAGGGAAGATTCCATTAAAAAAAGGAGATAAGATGTATACAATGTTCACAGTGATAAAAAGTGATACTGCTCCTTCTTTAACCGACCAGTTTTTAGATACCTTTACTATGATTGGAGAGAATGTTGTAAAGTCTATATTTATTCAAGTTTCAATAGTGAGGCATCCTTCTGCTATTTACTCTGGGGCTATAACTGGATTTGTATATTCTGGTTTTAAGACAGTTTTCGGTGTTAACTACATGTATCCTAGCCTGATTATAGCTAAAGGGGATGGTATTGTAGATGAGAATGGAGCAGTTTGTTCAAAGGTTCATTTCAGTCCTAAAAAAAATATTTTTAAGAGTGGTGGTGAAAATGAAGAAAGGAAGTTTTGAGTGGAGTACAGTTGCAAAATTGATACTTACCTTGATAATAATAATTGTTATACTGCTAGTTATTGGCTTATTCAAGGGTGGAATGGATAAAGCGATTGAGAACATTGCTAATTTTTTAGGTGCTTAAGATGGATAAAGGAGAAGTAAAACCTGTTGTTGTGATTGTCACAGTAGTCATAATACTTCTGGTTTTGGTAGTAGTTATCCCTTTTTTTGCCTCCACTCCTATCAAGCAGTCTAGAGATATCATTAAAACTTTAGGGCTGGGGGAGGAAACTACAGACCAGGACAATAAAGATGTGCTTAGTGTTAAAGAATTTTATAGCAAACTAAGAGATTGCTCTAAATATAGCCAGGATAACTGCTTATGCGATGCACCTTTTAATAAGTTTACTAATAAACATCTACTGACTTTTTCAAGAAAGGATATAAAAATAGAATCTGTCAATGCGCAGAACAAAGTGACTTTACTTAAGGAAGATATAAACAATGCTGCATGTTATTTTTCTGATGGAACATTCTTTCCAGTTGATTTCTTAAGCATTAATTTTGATGGAAATGGAGCGTATATTGACAGCGGTTCTATATTTAGGTCTAATATCAGATTGTTGAATAAGGATAATGTCTATAAAAAAAGAGAAAATCTCTGCTTTATAGCAGAAGGCTCAACTAATCTACCTGAGAAGTGTGGGAAATAGAGCGCTGGTGCATTCCTGTAAAATTTAAATAGAAAGGTTTAATAATAGAAAGGTTAAATAAAAATAAAGAGGTTGAAGTTAAATGTTTTTCAAAGATAAAAAAGGCGCTGAATTGTCAATGAATGTCATAGTGATTGTTATTATCTTAGTGATAGTTTTAGTGGTTTTGGTTGCTTTCTTTTTAGGCGGATTTTCACAATTAACAGAAAGGATACAGTCTATTGGACCGGATAATAAAGATGCGGCAATTCAGGACTGCCAGAGCAAGTGTTTGGTGGCGCAGAATTTACAAGGGGATAATGCGATATCCAGATCAAGCTATTGCAGAAAGACTGTAAATGTTGACAGTGATGGAGATGGCAAGGTCGACAGAAAGGACCATTGCTGGAGCGGAGAAATTGGAGAAACATGCCCCGGAGTTACAAATATATGCCAGAGCCAATATGATGACTTTGAGTATATAGAATAATTTTTCTTTTTTAACATGAAAAAGGCAGAAATGAGCATGACTTTAATTGTATCTACAATAATCATACTTGTTGTTCTTGTTGTTTTAGTTATTTTTTTCAGAGAGAAAATAGGCGAGCTTATTTCAAACATTACCGGCTTTACTGATGGGTTGAGTGAGACTGCAACTGATGTGGATATAGAGGGATTAAATGGTGAGATTATATGAAAAGAAGAGCTGCCAGCACTGTAACTAGCCTTGGATTTTCTGTAGTAGCACTTGTTATTTTTGCAGTGTTTATCATTGCTTTTTTTCCAACGTTGAGTAGCACTTACTCCCTGTTTGCCAGCGAAACCAATGAGAATAAAGCACCCATTGAATTTTATAATAGATTAATAGAAGAATTAAACAAGGAAACTGCAGGCACTGAGTTATTGTTTACAACAAATGATAATTTTGTTTTAGTTGGTTTTGGGAAAGAGCAAAGCTCTTATTCAGGAAGATGCGGATCTGCATATTTTAGTGAGCTAAAAAAACCATTAAAATGCGAAGGAAAAGGATGCCTTTGTTTGTGTGATGTTAAATTAATTACCAATGAAATGTGTAATACTCCTGAAGATATTTGTACAGCGTTTGAGCAGAATGTAATGGACAGCAAGTCAGAATGCAATATCCTTGTGCTGAGTACAGAGACAATAGCTAATCTTGATGTTAAGAAGGATAATCTAAATATAGACATTAATGTTTTGAGTTCTAAAAAATTATCAAGCTAAGCTTGGAGTCTTAATCCCATATACTCCTGATTTTTTGGTTCAAGAGGACCTAGATTTGGGGGCGTTCTTATAAACTCTTCTAAACTGGCTGTCCTTCTTCTATGCTCTCCTTCCCTTCCTAATACTATCAATCCTTCTTCACACAATAAATTGCCGGGAGTCCAAACACCATCGGTTATAATGGAGATGTTTACATCTGGGTTGATTTCCTGCCATGGTTTTTGTTCTTCTAAGTCAAATCCATTATATCTCATTAAATCCATGATTCTTCTGCTTCTTTCCCCCCAGAGTATGCCTATAAAAAACATAAACTCTTTTAGCCCTTCTGCATCTTGGGCAAGGGCTTCTCTAGCATAAAGAGCAGCATTTTTTATTGGAGAAGAATCTCTACCAGTAAATACATTTAATCCGGAGGTATGCAGATATAACCTTCCAGGAGTTTCTAGTTCAGGAGTTCCAACATGAACATACCTTGCCATTATCCCCATTTTAATCAATTTTTCTATCAAAAAGATTATAAAACCACCTATTAGGCAAAATAATATAAACTTGGGATAACTTATTCTTTTAATGGACAAAAAAGGGGAGGAAAGCGTTGGAGTTTCTTTTATGTGGCTGGTGTACTTAGTATTGACAGTTCTCATTCTTGGTTCTTTGGTAATCTATACAAAGGAAAGAGTTACTGGAAGTGAATTTTCAAATTTGTATACAGCAGATACTTTAGCATCATTTTATGGTTTAGTCAGTGCTGCACCAGGAGATATTGAAATTAAAGTCACTGATTCAAAACCTTATTCCCTGAGCGTGGAGGGAGATAGGATTTCTGTTGTAAAGGATAACTCTGAAAAGTCTGCTGAGACTTATTTTATAAAAAATGGTTTTTTGAGGTATAAAGATGCTGGAATCTATGTAAATACCACGGTTAAACTAACCAAAGAAGGGGATGATATATTTGGGTCTGTTTAATCTCAAAACAGAAGAATCTCTGCTTATATTAGTAGTCCCTATAATTTTTCTTTCTCTGATTTTAGTTTTGTTTTTGGTTATTCCGAGTACCTATTCCAAGTTAGATACTGAGGAGGCCACCCACGCCATTATAAGAAACAACTTATTATACAGCAGGAACTGTTTAGCTTATGAAAATGGGAATGTTATTCCCGGGTTGGTAGACATTAATAAGTTTAATCCTGACAGGTTACAAAAATGTCTGGGCTTAAAGGGAGATACTTATGGAGTTTTACTTGACTTGGAATATGGCGAGAATAAAAAAAATATTGAGATTAATGAAGTCATGTCTGATAGGGTTAATTTTTGTCTGTCAAAAGGCTCATTTGAATGCTCAGATGAAAAAGTTTATGTACTGGTCAATGAAAACGGAGAGAGTATTTCTGGGGTATTGGATATTATTATTGTGGGGTTTAAAAAATGAGAAAGGGGATTGGTCAATATCCTATGTTTGTGTATGGCCTAATAATTCTTGTTCTTACCCTGATTTTAGCCTTAATTCTTTTTGGTCCTAGGCTAGACTTTTCGTTTTCACCGGAAAAAAATGAGGGATATGGCAGTTTAGATATAAATCTAATGAATTATTTAAGAACTCCTGTAATTATAGAGAATCTAAAATTTTCTATGATGGACCTGATAGCTTATAGTTTTAGTAATAATGATTTTACCTTACTGCAGGAAAGAACTGAGAATATTTTTAAATTGGCCTACCAAGATGAATGTCTTTGGGATATCTCTTTTGAATTAGAGGGCGATAAAAAATCTTTTTCTAACCTGAATGAAGTTAACTTTAAGGGAGAAAGGGCAGAATTTGATTCAGCAATAGCAGTAATTCCTACTTTAGATGGAAAAGCAATTAATGTGAGGTTAAAGGAAATATGCTAGGTAAAAAAGGATCTGGGTTTTGGTTATTGATCTATTCAGCCGGTTTACTTGGAGTTTTAAGCGGCTTGTTCTTTCTTTCTTTGAATCCCGATAATGAGTTTAATAAATTTCAAGAGATTTTTACGCAGGGGCATGAAGAAGTTTATGGTACACTGAGGAATGCAGAATTTGATGTGATTAAATCAAATCAGGAAGTGAAATATCATACCTTTGGAACAACAAATGAGTTTGGTGAAAATGGGGGGTATGCAAAAGACAATTTATGCGATAAACGAGAGGGTTTTACTGTATTAGACTTTGAGAATTGCAACCCTGACTTAGAAGCGAACTATCTTGAATTGTTTAAAAGAAATTTTAATGCCCCAGCTGTCAATATTGTTGGTAGCTCTGTAAATGGAAGCCTTGGAGCCCTGAATTATGAAACAGGAATGGAGAATATCAAAATAAGGTATGAGAGAGATAATTCATTTAACCAGGATACTTTTTTGGATTTTAACTTTTTGTCTGGGTTATTAGACAGGATAAAAGAATGCAAGGCAAAAAAGCAAAACCTAAACACTTGTACTGCGGTTGAATTTGAACAAAAAGGGGAATATGCATTTTTTACCATAGAAAATGATAAAAATGGCCTGATGATTTTAGAAGAAGGAATTAAAATAAAAAAACCGGCTTTCAAGTTTGCCGTCGAAA
>Ga0209542_10012983_pt1 | contig 14462 bp, 12 predicted proteins | sample RifCSPhighO2_01_FD_184028 | JGI IMG/M metagenome (GOLD analysis project Ga0209542, IMG submission 184028) | Soil microbial communities from Rifle, Colorado - Rifle CSP2_plank highO2_0.1 (SPAdes) (version 2) | ecosystem: Environmental > Terrestrial > Deep subsurface > Rock core/Sediment ...
CGCTGCTTCGCCGCCGGGATGCCGGTGCGTTTCTTGGAGAGCATCTTCGCATGCGGGTTGGTAAACTGCCGCAGATATCCGACGTCTTTATAGTCGATAAATTTCTTGATCTCTATTTCTTCCCTTTCCGCCTGATACGCCATGTTTGTAAAATTGAAAATTGTAAATTTAGAACGGTATGTCTTCGGGGTTGATTTCTTCATCCGGATACTTAATCGCTTCATCATCCTTGGGAGCCGACTGTTCCTCACTTCCAGTGTGCGAAGTGCCTGAACCGCCCTTGCCGCCATCTGCACCGAACTGGAAATTATCCACTACAATCTCAGTGCGGTACTGCTTCTTTCCATCCTCCTTTCCCTCCCAGGAGCGGGTCTGGATGCGGCCCTCTACGAAGATCGGACGTCCCTTCTTCATATACTGCGCGATAACTTCAGCCGTGCGGCCGAAGGCGACGATATTGTGGAATTCGGTCGCCTCCTGCTTCGCCCCATTCTTGTCCTTATAGGTGCGGTTGGTCGCGAGACCGAAGTTCACTACCTGCCCACCAGAAGGGAGCACCTTCAGCTCTGGATCGCGCGTAAGGTTCCCGTAGAGAAACGCTTTGTTAAGGTACATAGGTTGTTGAGGCGATTACTATAACTCCTATAATACCGCACTCTCAAGGGCGGCATCGAGCTCGGCGCCGAGAACCGCCTCCGGATCCTCAATGCGCTCCGGCATTTTCATGGAGAGCTCGCGCATCTCAACGGCATGGCGCGCAGCATCTTTACTCGTCAGGAGATCGATAAAACGGATAATGCGCTTGTCGGCATTCGCTGCGACCACAATGTCGGCATGGTTCGAAGCGGATATTTCGTAGGCGATCCACGAAAAGTATGCGGAGTCGAAGTCGCGCCGGCCCGAGGCGTCAGACGCCCCCCCGCGGGAGATAGTGTAGGCGAGTTGGGTCATCTGCGGCTCGCCTTCGGCGATGAGCGCCCCCTTCCCCACGATGAGCTCCCGCATCGCCTGGTATGCCTTCTTCACCTCTTCAGCCGGAAGTTCGGGATCGAGGTGGAACCCCAGTTCATAGACGCGAGGGTCGGACCCTGCGTTCTCTAGCTCTGTATCGCCCCGCATCTCTGCGTCGTTACTTTTCGCCATAATTCCAGCATCCTATCACGAGCGCGCCTAGAGAGCAAACCCTTCAATCCTTCAGGGTAAATAGACGCTTCGCGTTCGCGAGAAGAGCGGCGCGGACGATTTTGGGGTCCTCGCCGCGAATAGCGGCAATGCGGCTCACGACCTCGACGACTGCGAGCGGGTCATTACGCTTCCCTCGGCGAGAGGCGGGCGCGACATAGGGGGCGTCAGTCTCGGAAAGGATGCTCGCGAGCGGTACAGCGCGAATAACCGCATCGTAGTCACGGGCGAAGGTGATAACGGCCGTAAAAGAAACGGTAAAGCCGAGCGCAATAAGCGCCTCGGCTTCGGCCGCGCCGCCGACGAAGAAATGTATGTCGCCGCGCACAACTTCGCCGTGCGCAGTTTTCGCTTCTTTCAACATCGAGATTAAATCATGATACGCATCCATCGTACCCTTCGAAGGACGGCAGTGGATAATAAGCGGTTTGTCGAGCTCGGCAGCAAGTGCGATCTGTTTTTGCAAAATCTCTTTCTGTTTTTCTTTCACTTCATCATTTACTTCCGCTGGTCTGTAATAGTCCAATCCGCACTCCCCTACCGCGACGACTTTCGGATGCCGAGCAAATTCCCCAATGTAGGACGTACGACGTCCTACATTGTTCGGATGCGTCCCAACTGCGGCGAAGAGATGCTCATGTTTTTCTGCAAGCGCAACGGCCTTTTCTGACGACTCGTAGTCAACGCCGACCACGATACCAGCGACGCCCTCGTCGCGCATCCGCGCGACGAGGGCGTCGCTATCGGCGGCATAATCGTCAAACTGCAGATGGCAGTGCGCGTCAAAATAACGGATGTTCATATCCGCGGAAAGAGATTCTCGGGTTTTTTATGAGCCAATACTGCTTCTTTAATCTGTGCACTTGTTGACGGCATAAACGGTTCGAGGTCCGTGGCAATCGCATGCAGCTCCCGTACCAATTTCTTGATAATCAATAAAGCTTCATCACGGACATTCTCTTCGTCTGATTTAACCCCTGCAAATGGTTTCTCAATTGCTATAAGCGCATCATCATGCCCGATGCGCTCCCAAATACTGTCCATTGCATGATTAAACTCAAATTTCTCAAGATGCGCGGCGACATCGGTATCAGACTGAGTCTCCGGAGTCATCTCTACGGGACCTTGCAGATATGTCGTGGCCATTTGCATCACGCGCGCGATCAAGTTACCGAGGCCGTTGGTGAGGTTCGCGGTGTACCACTCGTCAAGCTTCTCCCAGGTCACGTCGGTGTCTTCAGTCGAGTGCACGTGTCTAAGGAGAAGGTAGCGCGTCGCGTCGGTACCGTATTTCTTTATGAGCTCATACGGATTGATGACGTTACCGAGCGTTTTGCTCATCTTTTTGCCATTAGAAATAATCGTACCGTGAACGAAAACCATTTTCGGAAGTGGCAAATTTGCAGATAAAAGCATCGCGGGCCAAAAAACGGTATGGAAGCGGAGAATATCTTTCCCGATAACATGCATGCCGGGCCAGAAGCGCATGAGCTCTTCCCCGCGCCCGAAGCCGAGTGCGGTGATGTAGTTGGTGAGCGCATCCACCCATATGTACATGGTTTGTCCCGGATCATTCGGTACAGGAATACCCCACGTCATTTTTTCCTTCGGGCGTGAGAAACTGACGTCTTGGACTCCTGAACGGATAAAAGATAGGATTTCCTTCTTCCTCGATTCAGGAATAATAGGAAGAGTACCGTCTGCGATGAACTTCTCAATCTGCGACGCGTATTTTGAGAGTCTGAAGAACCAGTTTACTTCGGTTACTTTTTCCGGTGCCATGCCGTGATCAGGACATAGTCCGTCTACGAGTTCCTTTTCTGTCATAAAAGCCTCATGACCGACACAATAGAGGCCGATATAGGAAGATTTGTACAAATCACCTGCTGTAACAAGCCGATTCCACATCTCTATCGCTCCAGGCAAGTGAATTTTTTGGTCTGATGTTCGGATAAATTGATCGTAGGAAATATCGAGTTTTTGATAGAGGTTTTTGAAGCGAGCAACTATTTCTTCAAGATACTCCTCCGGCTTTTGCCCTTGCGCTTTTGCTGCTTGAACTACTTTTTCCGTATGCTCATCGGTTCCAGTCAAAAAGTACGCCTCGTCGCCTACAAGACGATGATGGCGCGCTAGGACATCACAGAGCAATGTCGTATACGCATGTCCAAGATGGGGTTGGGCATTTGGGTAAAAAATGGGAGAAGTAACAAAAAAGGTCTGGCGATTGTTCATGATTGGGTTCTCCGCATTATAAGGTTTTTACGCAGGCATGTCATTTTGACTCTCTTATCTTCATGCAGGAGGAAAGGATCGAGCTCCTTTAACAACGTCCATACAACTTCTTTCCGGACGCAGGACAGGTGATGGTAATTTTCATTCCTGGCATACCCATGACTTCCGACAAGTCCCTTAAGAGAGTCGGTGTATATCTTAGGCGTCGAAATACCGAACTTTTCTAAGCCTGTTTTGATAAATCTAAGAATTTTAGAATCATAATTTCCCCAAGAAACAAATGCTTGGTTATTGGAAATAAAGAAAGAACCTTCCGCGTCGGTAAAACCTCCGAGAAAGGCAAAAAAGTGCTTTTTGTGCTTTATACACCAATGATAGTCGCAAATTCCAGGTAGTAAAAAACTAAATGTAGTGTTGACGAATGCCTCGATATTTATCGCTCCTCGCTTGTCTGGCTTTCCTTTCCAGACTCGGCCATATTTCGAGAAAAGATTCGTAATGAGCCTGATTTGCGCAGGTTTGGTACTCCCGCAGCCTATGGAAATAGTTCCGCTTTGTGGACCGTTGTGCTTCCGCACGCGTAAATCCCCGATGGCAAACCCTATGAGGTACGCCTTATCGCATAAATCGCCGCTAAAGTCAGCGCGCGCATAACGAACGTGCGACTGAACGATTGTACGTGGCATTATATCGTAACGTTTGAGTAACGAATAGACTCGGCTACGCGGAATGCCGAACTTCTTTTCTATTGCCCATGTCGAGAGGGATTTTCTGACGTAAGCATCCATCAAGAAAGCTTTTGTAATGGTGGTCGACATTGTGTGCATTATACCAAATAAAAGCTCCCGCAACTATGCTCGGGAGTAGCGCGCACTCATGAGTAGATCAGGTCTGTGCGCGCTGGATGCGGCGCTTCCGCTTGTCAAAATCGTTCAGGAACTCGAGCAGGACCGCCGCGACCGGCACCGAGAGGAGGACGCCGAGGAAGCCGGCGAGCGTGTAGCCCGCGATAAGCGCGACGATGACCAAGAGGGGCGGGATGCCGACGATCTTCTTCACGATGAGCGGATAGATGAGGTTCGACTCGAACTGGTTCACGACGATATAGAGGCCGGCGACGATGGCCGCGATCGCGACGCCGCCGTCGGAGTAACCGACCATGACCGCCACCACCCCCGAGAGCAGGGACCCGAAGATGGGAATGATCTCCACAAGCGCGGTAAAGACGGCGAGGAGAAGCGCGTAGGGGACACCGATGATAAGGAGCCCGAGATATACGAGGATGCCGACAATGACCGAGAGCAGTATCTGCCCCTGCATCCAGAGCCCTATTTTCTTCTGCGCGCGCTTCCAGAGATCGACCGAGTATTCTTCGTAGGCCACCGGCATCACCATGCGGAGGAAATCATCCACGCCGGTGTCCTGGAGCGCGAAGTAAAACGAAAGCACGACGACGAGCACGAGCGAGAAGACGCCGCCGAAGAAGGTGACAATAAGTTGGACCACGCCGCCCGAGCTCGCGGCGAAGATGTACTGGAGCGAGAGGAGCGTCTGCACGAATGATTGCACTCCGTTCCCTCCGCTCACCAGACTGCTCGCGTCAGCAATGCCCGGGAAGGAGGTCGCGATATTGATTGTATCGAGATACTGCGGCATGACGGAAATGAATTTCGCCGCGTCGGCGATTATCGGCGGGAAAAAGAAATAGAGGATAGAAAAGAGAGCGCCGAAGACGAACACATACATCAGGAGTGCGGCCACGAAGCGCGGCACGCGACGCCGGATAAGGAAGGCGATCCCGGGCTCGATCGCCGAGGCGATGACGATGGCCGTCAAGACGAGAAGGGCGAGGTCCCGCAGGAGCCAGAAGACATACACGCCGGCGCCGATCAAGAGCGCGGTGAAGATAGTCCCCGAGGTGATAGAAATGCGTATCTCCTTACCCATACGGGCATCCTAGCATGAAAATAGTTTGCAGTAAGCAGTCGGCAGAAGGCACTCTGAAATACTTTGTAAATTACAAAATCGCCTCTCGTAGGCGAGCACTAACTTCGGGGATAGCGAGGCGTTCTTGGGAGCCCGTGTCGCGGTGACGCAGGGTCACCGTGTCCTTCAAGTTCGCTTGCCCTGAGGAACTCGAAGGGCCGAGAGTGTCGAAGTCGATAGTGATACAGAAGGGCGTGCCGATCTCGTCCTGCCGGCGGTAGCGCTTGCCGATATTGCCGTTGTCGTCGTACTGGATGCTGGGGACTTGAGACTTGAGACTGAAATATACTTCGCGCGCTTTCGCGACAAGTTCTGGTTTATTTTTAAGTAATGGGAACACTGCGGCCTTGACCGGTGCTATCTTCGGAGCGAGAGCCAAATATGTTCTCGTTTCCCCACCAAGTTCATCTTCGCGATACGCGCTCACGAGAATCGCAAGGATCGTACGGTCGACGCCAAGCGAAGGCTCTATCACGTGCGGGATAAATCTCCCGCTGGTTTCTTCATCAAGATACGAAAGGTCAACCGTGGATGCTTTAGTGTGTGCAGATAAATCAAAATCACCTCTATATGCAAGGCCCCAGAGTTCTTTACGGCCGAATGGATACTCGAATTCAAAATCAATGGTGCGTTTAGAATAGTGCGCGCGATCGCTTTCCGGCACTTCAAGCTCGTGGATAGTACCCTGTGGTATACCGACCGCCTCGGCAAAGAGATGCATCATCTTGCGCCATTCCTCAAATGCCTGTTGCCATTCGCCAGGCTTTACAAAATATTCCACCTCCATTTGCGAGAGTTCGCGCAAGCGGAAGATGAAATCGCGCGGCGCGATCTCGTTGCGGAATGCCTTCCCGATCTGCGCGATGCCAAATGGCAGTTTCGGATGTATTGAATCGACGACGTTCTTAAAATTAGCGAAGATGCCGCCTGCGGTTTCGGGACGCAGATACACGGTAATCGCCTCTTCTCCCGCGCCCGCAGACGTCTTAAACATGGTGTTAAACATTTTTCCATCCGCCATCGGATCAGCGAACGTTTGCACATGGCCGCTCGCTTCCCACACTTTCGGATTCATCAGTATCGCGGCATCAACACCGTACATGTCGTCGCGGCTGTCGCGGAACATTGAGAGCCAGAGTCGCTCGATGTTTTCTTTCAGTACGACACCGTAGGGGCCATAGTCAAAAGTGCCGGCCAGGCCGCCGTAGATCTCGGAACCGGGAAATACGAAACCACGGCGTTTGCAGAGTGAGACTATCTTTTCCATCAGGTTCGCGTCAACCATGAGAGTTCGATTATTGCACAGTTCCAAAGGTGGGCATATACCCCGGATCGCGCGGCGTCTCGGTCGTCACCGGATCGGCGGTCACGGAGATCTGCACGCCCGCGAAGCGGTCATACCCCGAGAAAGAGGCAGCGCCAGTCAAGGACGGCACCGACCCTTTCTGCGTGATCGAAGGAGTGAAGGAGATGAGGAAGACGCCTTGCGCGCTCGCGCCTTGCGCGAGGTCGCCCGTGTTCCACGAGACCATACGCGACGCTTCGTTATATGAGAATGTTCCTCTTCCGGAAGTCAGACCGGTATACGTCACGTAGCTCGGCAGCGTCGCTGATACGATACCGCCGGCGACCGCGCTCCCTTGGTTTCGCACCTGCCACTCCACCGTATACGTCGTCGCCTCATCCGGATGCGGCGGGATAGGGCCGCTTGTGGCCAAAGGCCCGGAGGCATGGAGCGAAGAAGCCGAGAACACGACTGTCGTCGCGACCTTCGCCGTCTTAACCGCAGAGGAGCGCACCTGCTCCGGCACATTGCTCTGCCCCACGCGTGTGCCCGATACCGAGGTCGTGAGGGTTATGGTTGATGACGGCGCGAGTGCGTTCATGGAAAGCGTCGAGAAGGTTAACGTGCCGATGCCGGAAGCACCGGGCGCGAGTGTCGAGAGCGCGGGGTCGGTATCTTTGCTAAAGATGACGGTATGATCGGCGGAGTTATAAAAACCGTTTGTCGACTTCACGCTGTTGTAATCGACTGCGGCCCCTGAGATCGCAATGACGACCGTCGCATTCGTAACACTCGTTGAAAGCGTATTGATATAGGATACGGTTACATTCTGCAGAGAGCCCGGGGTCACGACGACATTTGGTGCTGTATTCCCATTAAGCGCGAGTGTCGTATGGATAAAGGGTGCAGTGATAGTCACGACAGCGTCCTGCGTCATATACGTGACGGCGAGCTCCTGGTCGTTCGCCGTCTTCGCGGTACCGGCGGTGAAGCGGAATACGCGCTCTTCACTGTCCTGTCCCGTGAGCGTTCCGGTGAGCGTAATCGTCGAACGTTCGCCGGGTAGAAGCGTCCCGATAAGGAAGCTCGAATTGTTCAAGGGAAGCGAGGAGGAGGTGACGGTAAAGCCGAAGGGGAGGGCTCCCGCGAGGACGACGTTGTTAAGCGGTACTGTCGAGTTCGAGGCGATGGTGAGTGTGAGGGTGATGGGTTGGCCGGAAACCACTTCGGTGAGCGCGTCGATCAAGACCGAGAGCGGCGTCGTAGAGATCGTGAGCGTATAAGAGGAATCCTTCACGAACGTGGCGTTGCTGCCGGCAGTTCCGTACGAGAAAGAGATCGGGAGCGTGAGCGCCTGCCCTGCCCCGCCAAACACGATAGCTTTCACCGAACGCGTTACGACTGCTCCGGGCTCCATCGTACCGAGGTTCTCGAGATATCGCGGATACGGCGCGAGGACATCTGCCGCGTCCCTTGTGCCGGTCGGGAAGTCGATCCCGATAATCGCGTCCTTGATCGCCACCGCATTTCTATTCGTGATAGTGAACGAGAGCGGAACGGCCTCTCCACCCGCTATCGTGGTCGGGCCCTGGACCTCTACGGAGATCTTATCCACCGAGACCGCATTGCCGCCAAAATAAAAGAAGTATCCGGCGATACCGACTGCGATGAGGAAGAAAAGAAATGCCGCCGCGAAGAATATGCCGGCAAGATGCACCTGCCGCCCGCCTCGGCGTGCGAGGTACTGGAGCGGACTGTCGTTCCACGTATGCGGCAGCTCTCTCTTGTCGGTAGCGACGAGGAGTGGATGGTGCGGATCGGGACTCTGCTCGGTCTCGTCGTAGAGGCGCTCGCGCGCGTGTTCAAGCAGACTGGTATCGTCTTTAGGGGACGGGGACATTACGCGTAGTATATCAAAGCCCGGAGGCTTCGATACCACGATTAATGCGCGCGATATAACCCGTACGCGCGGCGCGTATCTCGGCAAGCGTGGAGGGCGTGAAGTCGGCTGCTTCGCCCGGGATCTCCCCCGCATCAAGGCCGAGCGTGGCGAGTATACGCAGCGCCGCGAGCACTTCAGCGCTCTCGTGCGCCTCGTCAGGACATTCAGAAAGCACGGTGAAGAAGCCATGCATGACGGCGAAAAGCGCCGGATTCTGGGCTTCGCCGGCGACCAATCGCACGAGAAGCTCCGAAACCCGCGCTGCCCGCTCTCGCACGGCGGCCTGCTCGAGCCGTACGAACCAATTCTCCGTAAGGAGCGCGCCCGCGAGGCGCCAGCCCTCTCTCCCGCGCACGAGCACCACCTCGCTTAAGGCAAAGGTTGTAAGCGCGGCGGCGAGCTTCGCACCAGAGCGCCGCACGCCCTGTGCGCGCGCGCGTATGAGGCCGAGTTCCGGCGTGATGAGCGTCACGAACGCGTTCGCCTCGCCGAGCGGCGAGCGGGCAAGCACGATACCGTGTGTTTCGTATTTATGCCGCATCCCAGCTAGAGACAAGCCGCAATAGCGAGCTTTGCCTGATTACGAGAATAAATTTGTTGGCGATTCATTGTGAACTTAAGCCACAGTCTCTAACGGGACACGTCGCGGATGAGGTTGAAGCGCACGGGTCCGGTCGAAAGCTGTACGACATATTTCCCTTCCGAACGAACTTCCGTACGCACCTTGTCTTTAGGCGAGAATCCTTCCGCCTTGCGCGCATCGGCAACCGCGCGCGCCATCTCGCGCTCGTCGCCCTCTTTGATGAGCTCCGGCGTGAGCACTGTGTCGAGTGCGAGTTTTTTTCCTGAATCGAAAATGACTTTTTTCACATTCACTTCTTCGGCGAGAATCTCCTTAAATTCAAGGGTCAAGGTTACCGGGATGGTCGTAACAAAAAGCGGCTGACGTACTTTAATATTCTCCTTCTGGCGCAATTGCAGCACTTCTGACGCAAGCGAGCGTACACGTGTCATATCATCAATTAATTTTTTATCGGTATCCGAGCCGAAGAAACTCCATTTCTTTTTTATCTCGGGCCAATCGGCGAGATGCACGCTCTCTGGGTCAGAGTCCTCGCGCACCTTTTGGAAAATTTCTTCCGCGAGGAACGGCATCGCGGGTGCCATAACAATCGAAAGGGTGCGGAGCACATAGCGGAGCGTTGCGAGCGCTTCTTTCTTTGTTCTCTCTTCTTTAAACCGGTCGCGCGAGCGGCGGACATACCATGCAGAAAGGTCATCGATAAAAAGCGTAAGCGGACGCGTCGCTTTATCTAATTCATATTTTTCATACCCTGTCGTCGTTTCATCAACGAGTTCATCGAGGCGCGCGAGGATCCATCGGTCGAGTACGTGGCTACCCGAACGTGAAGACTCGGTGCCGTCTGCAAATAACGCATAGAACGCGAGCACATTGTGGAGGCGTCCGATATTCTTCTTCGCGATCTCGTCGATGCCGCTCTCCGAAAACGCAAGATTCTCGGCTTGTACGACCGGTGAGGAGAGCAGGTAGAGCCGCAGTGCATCGGCACCATACTTCTCGACGACTTCCATCGGGTCGGGATAATTCTGCAAGCGCTTGGACATCTTCTTGCCGTCCTCGGCCAGCACGATCCCGTTGACGATGACATGCTGGAATACGTTCTTGCCGAACAGCGCTCCGGCGAGCACGTGGAGGTAATAGAACCATGCGCGCGTCTGGTCGATGCCCTCGGCGATAAATTGCGCAGGGAAAGCATCCTCAAACTGTTCTTTGTTCTCGAACGGATAGTGGCGTTCGCCGTACGGCATTGAACCGGAGTCAAACCAGGTGTCCAGCACGTCTGGAATGCGGTGCATTTCGTCGCCGCACTCGCACGGCACAGTGACCTCGTCCACAATGTGCTTGTGCAGATCGTTTACCTTTTTGCCGCTCGCAGTCTCGAGTTCTGCAATGCTCCCAAATACCTTTATTTTTTTGCATTTTTCACAGCGCCAGAGCGGAATGACGCTTGCCCAAAAGCGCTGGCGGGAGATCGACCAGTCGCGCGCGCCCTCTAGCCATTTGCCGAATCTCCCCTCCTTAATATGCATCGGTGACCAGCTGATATACTCCGCATTCTTAAGCAAATTCTTCTTGAGCTTCGTGACCGAGACGAACCACGAGGATGTCGCGTAGTTGAGGAGTGGTGTCTCACAGCGCCAGCAATGCGGATACGCGTGCGTAACATTCTCTTTTGAGAACAGCTTCCCATGCTCTTGCAGATATTTCAGTACGGCGATATCAGTGGAAAGCCGCACGGAGTCATTGTCAGAACGCGGCTTTACTTCCATCCCGGCAAAATCGGTTACCTCCGGTTTCATCGTGCCGTCCATATTCACGTGCTGGACAAACGGCAAGTTCACCTTCTTCAGAAGTTCCCAGTCGTCCGCGCCGAACGCGGGCGCCTCGTGTGCGATGCCCGTGCCTTCTTCCGCCGTGATGAAATCCGCCGCGTACACTTTCCACCCATTCTCGCGATTCTTGAGTGTCGCGTCGCTCGCGTAGTAATCGAACAACGGCGTGTATCTCGTCCCGACGAGCTCCTTGCCTTTCTGTTCCCTGACAACTCGATATTCTTGATCGCCAAATAGAGCATCGAGTCTGCTTTTCGAAAAAATAAAACGAACTACCTTGCCTACACCTTCATCTTTCTTCTCGATCGTTACATAATCCATTTCCGGTCCAACGGCAAGCGCCACGTTACCAGGAAGCGTCCACGGGGTCGTCGTCCAAGCGAGAAATGAAGTATCAGGATCATCAACCAACTTAAATTCAACCGTTACGGCAATGTCTTTGACATCCTTGTACCCTTCAGCGACTTCTTGCTGGGAAAGCGTCGTCTCACAGCGCGGGCAGATGTGCATCGAGCGGTAGTCTTCGTAGACGAATCCCTTGTCGTAGATCTCTTTGAAGACCCACCAGACGCTCTCCATAAAGGGCTTATCCATCGTGAGATAGGCGTGCTCCATGTCGGCCCAGCGGCCGATGCGCGGAATAATCTTCTTCCATTCATGCACATAGGTCAGCACGCGCTCGCGGCAGCGCTCATTGAATTTCGCGACGCCGTATTCCTTGATGTCCTTCTTGTGTTTGAAGCCGAGCTCCTTCTCGACGATGTTCTCTATCGGCAAGCCGTGGCAGTCCCAGCCCCAGACGCGCGGGACATGGTATCCGCGCATCGTGAAGTAGCGCGGGGCGGCGTCCTTGATGACGCTCGCGACGATATGGCCGTAGTGCGGCAGTCCGGTCGCAAACGGCGGTCCGTCATAAAAAACGTACTCCCCTTTCGGAGACTTCTTCGCGAGTGTCTTATCAAAAATGCGTTCACGCTCCCAGAACGCAAGTATCGCTTCTTCACGCTTCGCGGCCTCTGACTTTTCTGCCATATTCGCTTATCCTAATACATTTTCTTCACATTTTCTCCGGCGCGGGGATGCCGAGAAGTGTGAGGCCGTTGGTCATCGTGTTCGCGAAGTCACGCGTGAGCCGCTGTTTGTATGCCTCTTCGGGGCTCCCGAGCACTTGTTCCGTCGCATAAAAAGCATTCCATGCGGCGGCGAGTTCCGTGAGGTAGGTCGTGAGGAGATTCGGCGCGAGCTCGCGCGCCGCGCGCGCAGCCACGTCGGGAAAATGGAGAATGAGCCGCTCGATAGCATACGGCTCGGCGGGCTCCTCGGTGCCGCCCGCGCCTTGTGAGCCATACGCGAGGATCTTCTTCGCGCGCACGAGCGCATACTGCAGGTACGGCCCCGAATCGCCGTCGAGCGAGAGCGACTTTTCCTCATCGAAGACGATGTCGGAACCAGGCGCCTGCCGCAATATCATGTACTTGATAGCCCCAACCGCGACCTGCTCCGCAATGAGCGGATCCGGATTCTTCTCGCCCGCTTTTTCTATGATCTCTTTGATGAATCCGGCCGCAGTTATTACGTTCCCCTCGCGCGAGGACATCTTACCCGTAGTGAGTTTGAGCAATCCGTGGAACCGCACCAGCATCTTGCCTTCCAATTCCGGGAACACCCGTTCCGCTGCCTTGCGAACGACTTTAAAGTATTCCTGTATCTCATTCGCCGTTACGGTTAGAGATACATCAAAATTGCCCCTCGCCTTTTTCGCAGCGACAAGTCCGAGTTCTTTCGCCTCGTAGGTCGGTAATCCGTTGCTAGTAATAAAAACGCGCGTGTGTAGGCCGTATGTCTCTCCTTTGAACACGACCGCCCCATCGCTTTTTTCAAAAATTTCCGGATGCTGTTTTATTAGAGAGACCCCTATCGGTCCTACTTCACTCTCAAAAAAATAGTACACGAATTTCGTTCCAAGCATCTGGTATATCTTTTCAAAATTTTCGAGCGACTCTGCCCTGCCTTCGTCATATAGGGCGTTTATCCGAGAGTCGCTTTTTTCGTATATGACTTTATTGAGCGCATCAATTTCTTCTTTATGTTCATCGTACTGTTTAGAACCAAAAACATATGCTTCACCCCATGAGAACTCCGGTTTCTGTTGCTTGCCCCAGATGGCCTTCGCCACGTGCAGACCGACGTCGCCTTGGTAATTCGCGCGATATACCGATGCTCCAGACGATTCGAAGAGGCGGGCAATACTTTCGCCAACGGCATTGCTCATCAGATGCCCGATATGCATCTCTTTGAAAGGATTCGGGTCGGTGTATTCCACCATCACGCGCTTGCCCCTAAACGCTTCGCCTTGCGAAGCGTCGGGCGAACCGCCTTCGGCGGTTTTAGCCTTCCCCCATTCGACTCCCTTTGCATCTGCCTCGGCAACGGCAAACACCACGGCTTCTCGCGCGAGCGTAATGTTCACGAATCCGGGACCAGCGACAGCCACATGGCTTACCACCTCACCGAGCGTCTCAGCAAGGGAGCGCGCGAGCCCGTCCGCGAGCTCGCGTGGATTACGCCCAAGCATTTTTGCAGCTGCCAAGGCCGCATTCGTCGCGTAGTCGCCATGCGCAGGGTCAGCCGGCCGCTCGACCGCAAACGGAATGTCCCGAGCGCCCGTCGTTTCGAGCGCCGCTTGAACCGCCTTTCGTATCTGTTCTCCCATGCGGCGAGTGTACCATCCTATTGTGCGCCATGGATGCTTGCATTCGCTAGGCGACAGGCATAGTCTCTGCGCAGACAGTACGTATAGGCCCATTCTTTTGGCAACGGTTCAATCACGAGAGGGAGAAGCTCATGGGAATACCCACAACAGTCGCTCGCGGCAAGATAAGCGATCCCTATAGTATTTTCTCGATGCAGCGCGGCACCGGGCGGAAGCTCGATGTCTTAAATGACGGGACCTTATTGTGCGACGACGCGCCGCACGCCGTCTTAAGGCCGTGCGAATCGGCGCTCCTCGTCTTGTTCATGCGGAACTTTTCCCAGCTGCTACCCAAAGAAAGGCTGACCAACTCGGCGGGCTCTTCCGGAATTTCCGCCACCACTTTGACGACGAAGATCGCCGCCATCAGGAGAAAAATAACCGGCACCAGATATCAGATCGTATCGATATATGGAGAAGGATATCGATGCATCGTCATCCCCTGAGAACGAAAACTGCAAAAGCGGCGCCGCGAGGCGCCGTGTTTTTTATACGAACGATTCGGGGATGGGATGCGCGAGCGCGAGCTTCTTCACTTCTTTTTTCGCCGCCGTAACTGCCGCGTTCGTGCGCTTCGTGAGCACTTCGATCATGATCTCGGCGACCCTTTTACATTCTTTTTCTTTGAAACCGCGCGTCGTCATCGCGGGCGTGCCGAAACGGAT
>Ga0209542_10012984_pt1 | contig 14462 bp, 17 predicted proteins | sample RifCSPhighO2_01_FD_184028 | JGI IMG/M metagenome (GOLD analysis project Ga0209542, IMG submission 184028) | Soil microbial communities from Rifle, Colorado - Rifle CSP2_plank highO2_0.1 (SPAdes) (version 2) | ecosystem: Environmental > Terrestrial > Deep subsurface > Rock core/Sediment ...
GCTCGCGCTCGGGGAATACGCCCGCTCGCTCCCGCCGATCGCGGCCGACCGCCCCATCACGTGGGGCGTAACCTTCTCCGCGCGATTCAGCCGCGAACTCGGCCTCAACCCCGAAGAGACCCTCACGGCCATCCTCGGCGAACTCCGGCCGAAGAACATCCGCCTCGTAGCGTACTGGAACGAAATTGAAGCCGAGTCCGGCCGCTACGATTTTTCGGACCTCGACTGGCAGCTTGATTCTGCCCGCGCGGCGGGAACAGAGGTGGTGCTCGTCGCGGGCTTGAGGGTGCCGCGCTGGCCGGAGTGCCATATCCCGGAGTGGGCCGCTTCGGCAGCAACGGAGGAACGCGAGACCGCCCTCCGCCGGTACCTCGCCGAGCTCGTCAAGCGCTATCGTGCTCGCGACGAAATCGCAATGTGGCAAATTGAGAACGAGCCCTTCCTCGCGTTCGGCCAATGCCACGAGCGCGGCGAGGACTTCCTTGGCCGCGAAATCGCGCTCGTGAAATCCCTCGATCCCATCCGGCCGATCCTCACGACCGACGGCGGCGAGCTCGGCCTGTGGGCGCGGGCGGCCAAGAGCGGGGATGTCTTCGGAACCACGATGTACCGGAAGGTCTATCCGCGGTTCATCGGCCCGCTTTTCGGAATCGTGGAGTACCCGATCGGCCCGGGCTACTTCCGGGTGAAGGGACGCTTCATTCGATGGTGGAACGGAACGCCCGACACGCGTTTCATCGTGAGCGAACTGCAGGGGGAGCCGTGGTTCCCGACCTCGCTTGCGCGAACGCCCTATGAAGCGCAGCTCCGCGAGTTCAGCCCGGAATATTTTCGTGATACCATTGATTTCGCTAAGGCCGCGGGATTTGACGAATATTACCTGTGGGGAGCGGAGTGGTGGCTGTGGATGAAAGAAAAACACGGCGACAGCCGCTACTGGGATCTAGCTAAAACCGTCTTGGCGCCGCGCTGAACAATCTTATTAACATTGCTGCAAAATACATATTCAGGCCAACGCATAAGGTTAATCAGCCGATCGTTCAATTAAACTTATGCCGCTGCTGTGCCACAATTATGAAGAAACTTTATCTAGGCATTGATGTCGGCGGCTCGAAAGTGCGCGGCGTGCTCTGGGATGGGCGGCGCGTCCTCTCCAGCCGCGAATTCAAAACGCCGCGCAGTATGGCCGCATTTGGCCGGATGATCCGTTCGCTTGTCGCGCAACTCGTACGCGGGGCCAAGGAGCCGATCCGAGGCATAGGCATTGGCGCTGCCGGCGTTATCGGGGGAACGCGCCTCCGCGTCAGCCCGAATATTCCGTATCTGAAAAAATTCGACTTTACGGCATTGCACCTGCCGGTTCCGTTCCGGCTTGACAATGACGCCCGCGCCTTTTGCCGGGCCGAGGCCCGCATCGGCGCAGGAAAGGGGAGTCGCCGAATATTGGCTTGTACCATTGGCACCGGCATCGGCAGAGCGTATAGCGATGGCGGCCGCGTGCGGATGATCAAACGGTTTGAATATCCGGAACGCTGGGAGAAAACATATCAGCGGGTGCGCGACCGGGGAGTTACGCCGGCGCTTGCCGCATTCCTCGGGGAAAAGCTCGGGGGGTTCGTTCGGCGATACCGGCCGGACGTTTTCGTGCTTGGCGGCGGAGTACTCGGCCGGCCGAAGATGTTGGGAATGCTGAAAGCGGAACTCCGGCGCCGGGGGGTGAATGCAACGCTCCGCCGCGGCCGGCTCGGTCCAAACGCGGCTGCCATCGGGGCGGCTTTACTTTTCGGCCGCAGGCGTTAGGATGGGGGAAACCAGCTCGTTGCGAAGGGAGGAAAGCAGATGAGGGAAGATGTCATCTCAATTCCCAGAGGTACACAGTGCGACTGCTGCGGGAAGCGGGCCACGCAACGCTGTGAAAACGCCCTGTGTGGCCGTTGGGTATGCGATGAGGATGCGATCTTTCGCCTCGAGGGCACAAGGCGCGTGCCCGTTGGGTGTAAGAAGTGTCGCCCCGAAGTCGGCACGTCATCGGGCGCCCGAATCCGTTGAGCAATCGGGCGCCGTTTCTTGGGGATTTCCGGTGTTGACAGGGCCTCACCCCGGGATTTATACTTTACCCGCCGTCGCAGCCTTCGACCCGAGATCCCTTCGATGTCACTCAGGGCCTGAGCCGCGTCGAATGGCAGGCCGAGGGTAAAGCCACGGGCGGAAGCCCGTGGATGAATGCGAAAACGGCGGGTATCCTGAGCCGGGTCGAAGGATTTCATGCTTTGGCGGATTCCGCTGCATCTCGCTTGAGTTTCGCCGAAGGCGAAAAAGCGAGATGCCACGGCCGCCTGCCGGCAGGCAGGGAAGGCCGTGGAGCTTCACCAACATGGGGGTAAAAACCTGCGGCTGAAAACTTAACAACCGAATCGAGAACATCCACGCGAGTTTCCAAACGGAGATTCGCGTGGGTGTTTTGTTCAGCCGGTGCTTCGCACCGGCGCGGGATCTGGTTGGCGGGAAAGAAATTTGAAAACAGAATGACAAGCAACCGAAAGGTTGTAACCTTCCGGTTGTTTCGATCTAAACGAGAACAGGAGGAAGAAGGGAAAGGAGGACGGACATGAAATGCGGGGTCTGTGGGAGGGAAGCAACGCAACGGTGCGCTCATTGTGGCCTCCCGATCTGTGCAAGGGAGGAGGCTGGGTTGAACCGTTGTAAGGATTGTGCCTCTCCTGCCGAGCTCATTTTTGCGAGGAGAGGTATGTCGGTATCGCATTGATCTTTCAGCGTGGTGCGGCGGCCCGATGGGGGCGTGATAATCAGGGTACACGTAAAAAACCATGGTTGGCCCTTGTGCATGGTGGCGAGCGCGAATTCACGCCTGCATGAGTCGCGAAAGCCAAAGCCCGATGGGGGTGGACCTAGGGCGAAGTACCACCGGTCAGGCAGCCCGATGTCGCCGGTGGAAGATCTGGGGATGGCATGCGTGCCCGCGATTGGTGGAGATTTCCTATTCGCGTAGGAAGAGACCTCCTCCGTTCGCGCGAGGGCTCTCTCCATAATTGGGCACACGCCTTCTAGGGGCGCGAAGCCCATGCTTGGAGTAAGAGAGTGCTGCTCCCGGCAACCTCCCCGCCGCACCTTTTTCTTGGTCTCGCCATGTGCAGCTTGCATGGCGAGGCCTCTTTCTTCCTCTTGTTCTCGACTAAGTTTTCGGCTTTGCGGAGAGTTTGGTTCTCCAATGAGCCCCCACACCAAATTTCGCTATCCGTCCGGCGCTCGGCGCTTCGCCCGTCGAGGGATGCGCTATCCTTCGACACGGCTCAGGACGGTGAGCTTGTCGAACCGTTCGCGCACGCGCCTCGCGGACGTTTGCCGGAGACTGTTTCAGCCGATCTTGAGGTGCTTGCGATGGCGAAATTTGGTGGGGGACTCGTTGGATGTAGCTAAATTTTCTTCGCGTTTGCTCGAAAATTTAGACATCCAATGAGGATTTGATCCTGGTCCAGGACGAACGCTGGCGGCGTGGATAAGGCATGCAAGTCGAACGGACGTAGCAACCAGCTTCCAGCTACTAGCATCCAGCTTAAAATGGCATACTCATAGTATGTCGTTTCGATACCGGAACTTCCGCGTATATCAAGAGGCGATTTCATTTCATCGCCTCATGGTGAGATTTACGAAAAAGTTCCCCAAGGAATTCGATTACTTAAAGAACCAAATCCGAAGGGCTTCGTTATCGGTAATTCTGAACATCGCTGAAGGCTCGGCTAAGAATTCCGATAAAGATTTCAATCGGTATGTTGGCAACTCACTCGGTTCAATAAACGAATCAATGGCTGGCTGCGAAGTAGCATTAAGCGAGCAGCTTATAACAGCGCAGGAATTCGATACTGCCGAAAAGGCAGCGGAGAATCTCGCGAACCAGCTCGGCAGTTTCTCGCAGAAACTCAAAAAGAGCTAAAAGCTGGTGGCTGGAAGCTGGAAGCTACGTTAGTGGCGAACGAGTTAGTAACACCTTGGAACGTACCCCCGAGATGGGAATAACTGGCCGAAAGGTCAGCTAATACCCAATGGTTCTCGTGAGAGTAAACCCGTCACCTCTGCGTACTGAAGCAACGGTATGCTCGTGTAGGAAACAAAATCTTATGCGGACATTCTTCTTGTTTGAGTGCGGAGAGGTGACGGGGCTTGGGGAGCGGCCTAGGTCCTATCAGCTAGTTGGCGGGGTAACGGCCCACCAAGGCGATGACGGGTAGGGGGCGTGAGAGCGCGACCCCCAACGATGGAACTGCGAACGGTCCATACACCTACGGGTGGCCGCAGTCGAGAATATTCGACAATGGGCGAAAGCCTGATCGAGCGACGCCGCGTGCAGGAAGAAGGCCTTCGGGTTGTAAACTGCTTTTAACTGGGATGAAGTCCCCCACCACTTTGGGCGTAATCGAGTATATGCCCAACAGTGTGTTTAGGCTACATAGTTTGAACCACTTCCGGTTGTACCCAAAGTGGTGGGGGGTTGACGGTACCAGTTGAATAAGAGGTTGGTAACTACGTGCCAGCACCCGCGGTAATACGTAGACCTCAAGCGTTGTCCGGATTTATTGGGCGTAAAGGGTCTCCAGGCGGTTTTGTTAGTCGGGCGTTAAATCTCACTGCCCAACGGTGAGGCCGCGTCCGAAACGGCAAAACTCGAGGGAGGGAGAGGTGAGCGGAACTCACGGTGTAGGGGTGAAATCCGTTGATATCGTGGGGAACACCAGAGGCGAAGGCGGCTCACTGGCCCTTTCCTGACGCTCATGAGACGAAAGCGTGGGGAGTGAATGGGATTGAAAGCTCGCATGCTTTAAAAATTTCCTGCTTTGCTGTGGACACTTTCACTGCGGGCGCTACGTAACACGAATAAGAAATATTTTAACTCGACCACGGCTGAAAGCCGTGGGACTCGGACAGAAAATATTTCTTGTGTTACGCAGCGCCCTTAGTTCAGTGTTTACCACAGCGCCGCAATGGAAATTTTTGAAGATGCTCGCTTGGCATGTTCTGGAGGTAGTTTCCTTCGGAAACTTTAAAGCGAACGGTAGGGGTACCGTGAGTCTACCCGTCCGTAGCTCGGAAGAGCGAAGGCGGGCAACGGTCCCTCCGGCAAGAGTGCCGGAGAAAAACTTGTGCCAATTTCGTTCACGCATGGTGCGTGACTACGAAATTGAGCATCTCGCCGAGGCGTAAGCCAAGGCGGGAGCTATATGCTGGAATATCCGGCGTATCCAACACTACGAAATTAAGGAGGGCACGATGGAAACACGGAGGAAGTTCGAGGATCTGGCAGAAACAATCTTCTTCTGTGGCCTGAATCGCGATCGCCTACAAGAGATCGGTTTTCAGCTGAAGGAAGGGAAAACCTTCAAAGATATCAACGAAGCGGTGCAGAACGGGCGAATGGAAGGAATCGGCGAATTCGATCGGGAGATCGCCTGCATCGGTAGGAGACTTCAGGAAGTCGTGGAAATCCGAGAAATCGTAAAAACGTGATTGGTGCGGACAACCAGCAGGGAAGAACTACGAAAGGAGAAAAGCGGCGATGAAATATCAAGTCATCGTGAAGCGGATCACTCCAACCGAAGTGAGGGTCATCGAGCACGAGCTTGAAGAAACATACTCGGATTCAGACGCTGCCGCAAAAGCGGCCGAATTCCTAAAAGAATTCGTCTTCCTGAAAGGATTCGTCCCGCAGCGTCATCCTTTGTAGAAGTAGTTCCCCTCAGAGACTGCACGCCGAGGCAGTGCCAGCTCAAAGCAACCAGCTCATAGCTACCAGCTTGGGCGGGCGTGGTAAAAACCACACTCGCCCGAGCGCTTTTATACCGGTAGCTGGAAGCCGGAAGCTGATAGCTGCGCTAGCATGATACAGTCCGAACTGCATGGCGACATGCAGAAACGAGCAGAAATGCCTCGTTCCGCAATTGAAAATTGGAAATTGAAAATTCCAATTTTGTTGCGAGCAACAAAATTGTAGATACCCCAGTAATCCACGCCCTAAACGATGCGCACTCGCCGTGGGAAGTATCGACCCTTTCCGTGGCTTAGCTAACGCGTTAAGTGCGCCGCCTGGGAAGTACGGCCGCAAGGCTAAAACTCAAAGGAATAGACGGGAGCTCGCACAAGCGGTGGTCCATGTGGTTCAATTCGACGACAACCGAAGAACCTCACCAGGGCTAGAAATCTCGTTGACGATTCTGGGAAACCGGAATCTTCTACAAGGACAGCGGGACAGGTGCTGCACGGTCCTCGTCAGTTCGTGGTGTGAATTGTTCCCTTAAGTGGGGTAACGAACGCAACCCCTGCCGCCTGTTACAAGTGTCAGGCGGGACTGCCTCCGTTCAGGAGGAGGAAGGAGGGGACGACGCGAGATCAGCGTGGCCCTCTGATGCCCTGGGCTACACACGTGGAACAATGCCGCCGACAATGGGTTGCCAAGCCGCAAGGCGGAGCCAATCCCATCAAACGGCGGCCCAGTTCAGATTGGGGTCTGCAACTCGACCCCATGAAGGAGGAATCGCTAGTAATCGCGGATCAGCTATGCCGCGGTGAATACGTTCTCGAGCTTTGTACTCGGGTGCTTTGCAGCCGAGTATGCCAGCCGGTTAAAATCCGGCCGCGACTTTGCAGAAGTCGCGAAATGAAATCGCAGTTCGCGATCCGCGAGGATCCGAATGAAGGGCGAAAGTATATGTCTCATAGCTTGAATGTCCGAAAGAGGTGCCATGCATGGACGATCCTTCGAGTACATGGAGAAGTCCTCTGCAAACAATGTGCATGGCATATACGGGATATCGAGATGTGGGAGAATGGCGTATTCGGTGACCGAAGGAGATCTTGCATGGTTTTCGCAGTCTAGCTAGACTCGAGATAAGCGAGGCGAGCAATCACCTCGCGGCGCTATGCAAGAAGTCAGCAGCGCTCGTAGTAGTGAAAGGCGTTCGCGCCGTAATCTGCGGCTCGCGGCGCCGCTCACGAAGGAGCAAATTCAGGCAAAACCGCTTCATCCGGAAACTGATGGTCCGCCGGAAAGAGCATTTGACCGATGCGGGATTCCGGAGGATCCGGGAACTCCGCAATGAATACCGAAAATATGGGAAGAAGCGCCTGAAAACCGCCAGGGTACGGGAAAACCGTTCGCCCGGTGGTGCAAGACAATAACAATAAATGCAAAAATTAAAAATCAAAAATCAAAATTGATGTTGCTCCGACGCAACGTCGGAGCTTCTGAAATTTTGACCTTTGAACTTTGCATTTTGAATTGATCTTAATACCGCCCGTCACGTCAAGGAAGCCGGGAGTGCCCGAAGCGCGCCGCATGGCGTATCACGGCAAGCTCGGTGACAGGGACGAAGTCAATTACGGCTTCCTATGCGGGTAACCGCATAGCAAAATCCAACTAATATCGGTGGAGCCGTCCTCTTAATCTGGTACGATTGAGGTATGACGGCAATACCGAGGGAACTGCGCAAGCCAAATACAAACTCAACCTTCCATCGTGAACTACGGAAGAAGCTCTCGCTGTCTCTATTTCAGAAGCGAGTGCTCCTCGGGTCATTGATGGGGGATGGGAGTTTGATAGTAAACTCCTCGCATACGAATTATCGTTCGGACTGTCGGCTGAGTTGGTAGTTACCTGCGAAAGGAGTTCGCCTATAAAATTGCGTAGGCACCGTAGAGACTTGTTCTCGGCTTGGCAGGCCGGGACGGATAGGGAATCTCTGATTCTCTATAACACGTTGGCCCCGTTAACACAGCTACCAGCAACCAGCTATCAGCTACCAGTAAATTTTCGCTGGAAGCAGGATGCAGGAAGCCGTAAGCTGGGATAGCGGGTGAAGATATAGTCCGACACCCCTAGAAATAGGGGCAAACAGTTGCGTAACAAGGCATCGGTAGCGGAAGCTGTCGATGGAACAACTCCTTTTTAGGAATTGAGCTGAACGCTCACGTAGCACGGAGCCCTTGGCACATCGCTAATGGCAAACTGCTATGCACCCTAAAGATGGTCGATGGTTCGGCACGCTCATCCCTCGATACACTCGGGATAAAATCCCGAGCTAGCCGAAGGAGCCATGAGTTTGTTGAATCAAACAGAGGATAGGAGAAAGAAGGATGTAGCGAACTCGTGCGGCGGCAGGAGATGCCCACTCGGGTTTCCCCCGGGTGTATAGGGAGAACGTAGGCGGGAACCTTTCTCCGGGGCCGCCGAAGCCGCCGCACGAGTGTGTTCCTTCTTCATGCAACCAAAGCTTTGGTTGCATCCTTCTTCCTCCTATCCTCTCAAAAGCGTTTGGTCTCGGTCGCCCCCTGGGCGAACCTCGCCTCGGTGATAAGCCAGGCGGGATAACACTAACACCGAGACAAGTGGGCGAGGGGACTTGCCTGCCGCCCCATTAGATAGCGCAACGCTCATCTAACGGGGTAAGAGATCGGAACAACTGGAAGGTAGTGCAACAAAAACCATCCCTACGACGGGATGCTTTTTGGATCGGAACCCAGCACCTTTTTTACCAGTAATTCGGGGCGCGGCGCGCTTCGCCCATCAAGAGATGCGCTATTCGCGCACGCACGCCGCTCTCGTCTCGATTGCTGTCTCAACGCGATCGCACTCTCGCTAGCCATCGTAAAAAAAGGTGCTGGATTCTCGATTTGGTAATCGCGAAATCTGCGCTTCGCTTGATTTCTCGAACCAAATCGGAACAACTGGAAGGTCCAAATTTTGTCTGCGAGGCGTAGCCGAGCAGCTACAAAATTAAGGATCCCTCTCCAATTTTGCCCCGTGAGTCAATTATCCGCTGGTCAAATATGGGGCTGATAGGATGAGCGGCGCGCGGGGGGCGAATAGGTTAGGGGGGTCTGACCCTACTTAGCTACTTAGCCTGTGCCGGAAAGCTGTGTATCCCGTTTGGCGCGAAGCGGGCTGTGATGGACGATCCCGCGAAATTGATGCGGGGGAAACAGCAAAAAGCCGAGGCATTGCCTCGGCTTTTTGTATTCCTGCATACGTTCACTCACGCCTACTCCGGCGGCACTTCGATGAAGATCGGCGTGTTGGCTTCGGAGGTATCGGAGGGACCCGTGCAGCCCGGGTCTCCGCCGGAGAAATCTATTTTGCCGTCTCCGTCGTTGTCCAGCCCGTCCTCACAGAATGCCAGGTACTTGAAGACCGTCTTGGTGATCTTGCCGCCCTGAACCGGCTTCGTGACCGTGCACCAGCCGCCGCTGCACGAAACCAGCGCAGATGGGGGCGGAACCGCCGGGGGAAGAAGACCGATCGTGCTGCACTCGGGTTCAGACAGGGGATCATAGAAGCAGTGGGCGGCGAACTCCGAATAGCCGCTTACGTTGGTAGCTGAAACGCCGTGATCCCCGACGCTGAGATTGATGAAGTCCGCGGGGTTTTGGGTTGTCTCGGCCAAGCTATCCACTCTTGCCTTGGTACCGAGCCCGGCGACGGTGGCAGTAGTGTCATCCCGGCCCACCCGCTTGACTCTCATGTCGCCCGTAGCAGGCGGAATAGAGTTAAATGTCGCGGTTACTGACCTCGCCGCGGTCATGGTTACGTTGCAGCTGCCAATTCCGGAACAGTCACCCAACCAACCGGCAAAGGTGGAGCCGGCGCTGGGAGAAGCAGTGAGCGTGACAGCGGTGCCGTAGCTGTAGGTTTCCGAGCAGTCGGCTCCGCAGTTGATACCGGCAGGACTTGAAGTGACCGTACCCGAACCAGAGCCGGCTTTGGAGACGGAGAGAGTTTGGGGAGCGGCTTGTACGGTCACCGATACCGTATCCACGTTGGACGCGGCGCCTTGGCGGTCAGTGATGCGTAGTACCGAATAGGTGTAGGTCCCCGGCGCGTCGTCGAATTTTGGGGGATCAATCTCCGGCGTTGCGGGGTTTGCGTCCAGTTGAATATTACAGGACGAGGGCGACGCGGGATTATTGATCACGGTCTCATAGATTGGGGTTCCTTGGTTGAGATCGGAATTCCAATCGCACTTGCCGCCGCTCGATACGCCGTTGGTGGGATCGGTCCAGCCATTGGGGTCCGAGCTCCCGCTGGCCAAGAGATAGATGGGCGTTACTACCCCCTGAGTCACGGTAATGGAATCCGCGTAGGTCGTGCCGTCCTTGGAGATGGTGGCTACGGCAACTGGAGCCTGATTGCTACTGCAAAGGCTGTCGTCAGGAGTACTTGCTGAACAGCTACCGTTGCATTGGATAGTGCCGGAATTGGTCATGCCGCATGAGTTAGGAGGGGAAGTACAGGGATTTCCGTATCCCGGGGGATTAGGAGGCGTGCTGGCACTACAGGAACCGTTGCACTGGATCGTACCAGTATTGGTTTGACCGCAGGTATTCGGCGAAGAGGTGCACGTATTTCCGTATCCCGGTGGATTGGGGGGGGTTCCGCCTCCCTGTTCACAATCTCCGCAAGCGTTGCAGCGCCATTCGCACCTCGCGGTCGGCACGCACTCCCCGGAACAGTCCGTACGCTCATGCCATTCGTATCGGCTGTCAGCGCAGGAGCCGCATCCGCCCCATGATTCGGTGCAGGTTGGAGGAGGAGGCGGTGGAGGAGGGGGAGGCGGTGGCGGAGGGGGGGGAGGTGCGCAATCGGCATCAGAAGAACAGTCAAAACTACTATAATTACAGCCATCGTCATGGGCCTCGCAGCTATCGCAGTAAGGGGGATTGCTGCTGCGACACTGACTAACCGTAGAGGCCGGCAGCGCAAAACCGCCGGTGGCTAGCGGCTCCAGCAGATTCAAGGCAGTCGCTGACGCAAACTCGGGTTCGCCCGTTGCTCGTATTGCCAGTGCGACGCCCACCAGCACAACACCCAGCGCCGCAAGTCCAAGACCGGCGGCGAACGCATACGCCCTTCCCTTCTTCACGAGTGCAAGATGGTATCGCATGCGACAGTCATTGCCCTTCGCCCAGCTTCTCTTCTGCAAGCGAGAGATTGAACTTCATTCCTTTTTTGATCTGCTGGATTCCTTCCGAAGCGTCTCGCCGCTGATGGGCCGGATATGCCATCAGCCATTCTTCCTCGGTAAGGTTATTCGCCAGCATCACCGCGTTTTGAAACGCATCACGGGCTTCCGGATACCGCTCGAGCCCCACGTAACTCTGGCCAAGAGCGTTCTCGATCCATACGTTCGACGGGAATCGCCGCGAGGCCTCGCCCATAAGTTCGAGAGCATCTTGGTATCGCTCTTGCCGAAGGTGCACCCACGCGAGGTCCACGTATGCGCCCCAACCGTTCGGGGCATTCAGAAGCGGTGAACCAAGCAATTTCTTAAAATCCTCCTCGGCTTCTTGAAGACGACCGGCGTAGGCATGAATGAGTCCGCGGACATAGTACGATCGCAGATATAAGGGGTGAAGCGCTAACTCAGCATTAATTTCCGCGAGGGCAGACGCGAGATCGCCTTCCCCACTGAAGTAAATGCGCGCGAGTTGATAATGAGCGCCCCCGACATGCGGATCCAGCTTCAATGCCTTCCGGTAGAAGGTCTCTGCTTCCGATAGGCGACCGGCCTGATGGTGCGCACGGCCGACGGAGAACGAGAGCTTTGCGTCGTCCCCGCCGAGAAAAGCGGCCACCCGGACGAGGTATTCGGAGGCGCGCGCTTCCGGACCGAGCCGCCAGGTAAGATCAAGCGCCGCGCGCCCGAGCGGCAACCGCGCCACCATCACGATGAGCACCATGATTGCCGCGAGCGAGAGCCCCTGCCTAAATCGCTCTTTCGGGTTCCGTGACGATTCCATGCCGTTCTTAGGACTTAGTATAGCAACCGCGTTGCGACCGCGACATCCCCCTTATCCACAGGCATTACGCTCAATGTTCCGTCGGCTAGAACACCGCACTGCTTGCAGTGCGGCTGTTCATTTTCCAACCGTACATCCATACACCACCGATTCGGTCTCGCCATCCATGTCAATCAATTTCTCCAGCGCCTCGTCCCGGGTGCCTCCGAGGGCGCAGCATTTGAGCCCGAGCGCTTCGGAGACGAGGGAGACGTTTTGTCCAAAAACAAGCATCAATCATCAGTCCGCATGCTTTTGGATTTCGTGAAGGATGTACGTTCCAGCTTTGATCTCGAAGTAAAACCGCCAACTTCCGGTTACCCGCGCCTGCCATAGGCCGCGCGACTCGTCATACTTCTTCGTCCGTAGCGATGGGTGACGAATGTCCCGCAGTAGAGCAATAAGTTGCTTTCCAAAGGCCCTTCGAATTGCCTTCGGGAGCTTTTGATAACTCCGTCGGAAGTGCGGTGTAAAGAAGGCCCTCATGGAGCCGCCTTCTCGAGAGCGCGGAGGAGCGTTCGGGCATTGCGAAATGGTCCGTAGAGCTTGCCGGCCTCCGCTTGGGCGATTGATTCCCTCAAACCGCGCTCGAGGCGAGTGATCCTTGTGCGGGGCAGGCGTCCCGAAAACATGCCGCGCGGAATTTTGATGAGAATATAATCCGGCGTCGCCTCTACGCTAGGAAGTGTTTTGGTTATCATAGTTAAATACTAACGAATCATGCGGCTACCGTCAAATAATTATCTCCCCACCGCCAGGGCATAGATAACGGATTCGGTAACGCCGTCAATCCCGCACCTTTCCCAGCAGAAAAGGTGCGGGATCAATGTCAATCAATTTCTCCAGCGCCTCGTCCCGGGTGCCCGCAAGGCGCAGTATTTACTGCTTGAGCAAAACAAAATACCGCTCGCGGCTGATCTTCGCGGTTTTGAGATTATTGAGGATGATGAATACCTCAACGCGCGCGTCCTTCGGGATGACTACCGGCCGTGCAAACCCGGCTTTGGCATACACAAGATGATCGCCGCGTGTCCGCGAGAGCCGCCAGCCGTCGAGTTCAAAAACGCCGGAGAGTTTCCGCCAATGGATCGGCGCAATCGCCGGCATGCTCAAACGGCAACCTCGAGAGAGCCAATTGAAACGCGGGGCGCTTCCCAGCGGCGATGACGCTTGAGAAAACCCGCTTGCCGCATCACTTCGCCGAAAGTTCCCATGCGTCTCGTTTCTTCAAAGAAAAGCGATACCGCTTCCCGCAGCCGTTCTTCAGCATGGGCCGGCGTTCTTCCCTGGGAGGCGAGATCCAGCTCCGGCGTGTACGCAACGAAGTGACGCCCATCTTTCCAAACCTTGGTCGTGAGTAGAAATCGCATCAGTTCTATACTAACTGGTAAGGTCGGCAGCGTCAAACATGCACAGATTCATCTCCCCACCGCAAGGGCATAAACCACCGATTCGGTAACGCCGCCATTGACCTTCATGCGCGTAGTATTTATGCATTTTTACACGCATTTGACAAAACTAGCCGCATGCCATATACTGGGAAGGACTTAAGGGGGCTGGCAGTTTGACAACAAAACCCCAAACCAGAAGGAGGTTCGGGAATGGAGGCGCTACGATCGGCTCTTTTCGCAACGCTTGCGATTGTGATCATATTCACGAGCGTGATTGTCTCGGCCCAGACGAGCACTCCGTCAGCTGAAGCTCCTACCCTGAATCCAGGAGACGAATGGGTCCGTTCGAACGGCAGAACCTTCACGGTAGTCGGCAAGGAGGGCGACTACTACACCATGAAGGTTCTGTGGAACGGGAAGGAGAGTCTTCAATGGTGGCATCAGAAGACGCTGGGACTGCGCCACACCCAGGAACGGGTGATCTTCGAGCCAGCTCTCGAGCTCTTTCGCTGGCCCCTTACCGTAGGGCTGAAGTGGTGTTACGAGTACGCCGCCCCTGTTACGGGCCCGAACGTGATGTTCCAGCGCTGCAACGAGGTAAAGACCTTCGAAGAGGTGAAGGTCCAGGCCGGCAGCTTCCAAGCATTCCGCATCGAAGCAGTGGCCACCCACCTTGATCGCTCGGCACCCGATGTCTACCACACCTACTGGTACGCGCCGCAGGCTCGTGGCATCGTCAAGTCGACGTCTGTCGGCATCGCTGCAGATCTCTGGCAGTTCGAGGTGGTAAGGGTACGACTGGCGCCGCCGAAGACGGCCGAACTTAAGTAAGGCCACGCGGCAACACGCTGCTTGGTGCCCAGGGCGGGAGCAATTCTCGCCCTGGTTTTATTTCCAAGAATCAGACTTATGCAAAAAATATACTGCCTTCGCATGCTCTCTAAAGTATGTATAATATGTATAATAAGAATAATTTTCACCCCGTTACAACCCGGACGCCCCGCCCTTTAGGGCGGGGAGAAAGGGAGAATCCAAAAAGCCTATTTGGAGGCCCCGGCCTTTAGGCCGGGTGGTAACGAGGTTCACCCTTCAGCCCCGCCTTCTATGAGCCCTCTCGCGGAATTCATTATCTCTTATCCCTACTACTTCTCGATTTTCCGGTTCCCAGCGTTCCTCCGAGAATCGCTGCGGCGCCCGATGCTCCGAATCCACCAATATGCCCTGCACGCC
>Ga0209542_10012985_pt1 | contig 14459 bp, 15 predicted proteins | sample RifCSPhighO2_01_FD_184028 | JGI IMG/M metagenome (GOLD analysis project Ga0209542, IMG submission 184028) | Soil microbial communities from Rifle, Colorado - Rifle CSP2_plank highO2_0.1 (SPAdes) (version 2) | ecosystem: Environmental > Terrestrial > Deep subsurface > Rock core/Sediment ...
GATTCAGGCCGCGCTCACAGGGCATCTCGTACTCTCGACGATTCACACGAACGATGCCGTTGGCACGATCCCACGCCTCATCGACATGGGTGTCGAGCCGTACCTCATTCCGCCTGTCTTGATTCTCTCGATTGCGCAGCGTCTGGTGCGAACGCTTGCGGAAGAGGGGGGAGGGGAGGTTGAGCTTTCTCCAAGCGATAGGACAGCGATCGAAACCGAATTCGCGACGCTCCCTCCTAAGTATCGCTTCAAGATCCCGCAAAAAGTCTGGGAGCCGGTGCGGACGGCTACCTCGCCCACGGGCCTGCGCGGGCGTATGGCGGTGTTTGAAGTTCTTGAGATGTCCAGGGATATTGAACGCATTATTCTCGACAACCCTGTTGAGTCGCGTCTCTGGGATACGGCACGCAGAAGTGGCATGCTCACGATGCGGGAGGACGCACTCATGAAAGCATTCGGGAAACTCGTTCCATACTCGGAAGTCAACACGCTCTCCTCGCTCCTTTCGGGAGACGCCGAAGAAGCCGGCAAAGAAACATCAAAGAAAGACGCTAAGGCGAAAGAAACGGGGGATAATGTATGACGGACGCACCAAAGGGAAACGTATTGTTCGTTGATGATGACAAGTTCCTGGCCGATATGTACGGCATGAAGTTCACTTCGGCCGGATATACCGTGCAGTCGTGTTTGTCGGCCGCAGAGGCGCTCGCGGCGCTCAAGTCGGGTTTCAGCCCTGATGCGATCGTCTTCGACCTAACCATGCCGGAGCGCGATGGCTTTGCGTTTCTTGATGACATCCAACAAGGGCATCTCGCGGGCGATGCGGCTCTTATCGCACTCACTAATATGAGTGACCCTGCAGAAAAGACTAAAGCGGAGTCGCTAGGCGTCCACCGCTACATTGTGAAGGCGAGCATGATACCTTCCGAAGTCGTTCAGGCGGTGGGAGAGGAAATCCTAAAGCAGAGAGATGCGAAGCGCTCCTAAATTGAAAATTCTAATTCACATCTCTCGGGAATAATAGCCGCCGGCCGCGGTATAATCGCAGTATGGCAACAGACTACGCATCCACATTAAAGAAGTACATCAACGTGCTCGCGCACGAGGGAGGATCCGACCTGCACTTCTCGGCGGGCGCGCACCCAACGATTCGCGTCTCCGGAGTGCTCGCGCCGATGCTCAAGGAGTCCCCTCTAACGCCAGAGGACACCATGGGTTTTTTGAAGACGCTCATCTCTCCGGAGCAGGAAAAACGATTTCTTGCCGACAAGGAAATCGATTTTGCGTATGAGAGTGAGGACAAAAACCGTTTTCGCGGCAACGCTTTCTTTCAGCGAGGCTCCATTTCGATCGCGCTTCGCCTCATTCCGAAGCAGATACGGTCTGTTCAGGAATTGAACCTCCCTGACGTCCTTACGACCTTCGCGCGGAAGTCTCAGGGGTTTTTCCTCGTCGTGGGACCCGTCGGTCAGGGAAAAACGACGACGCTTGCCTCGCTTGTAGAGCTCATCAATACCGAGCGGATGGAGCACATCGTCACGATCGAGGATCCGATCGAATATGTGTTCGAGCCGAAGCAATCGCTCATCGACCAGCGGGAGGTGCGGATCGACACGAAAGATTTCGCAACGGCGCTCCAGTCCGCCTTCAGGCAGGACATCGATGTTCTTCTCGTGGGCGAGATGCGGGGGCCGGAAACGATGGTGGCCGCCGTGACCGCAGCGGAAACGGGTCATCTCGTATTCTCGACGATGCACACGAACGATGCGGCACAGACCGTCGATCGCATCATTGACACATTTCCTGCATCGCAACAGGACCAGATCCGCCTCCAGCTTGCGGCGTCTCTTGCAGGGATCTTCTCGCAGCGCCTCGTCCCGCGCATCTCGGGCGGTCTCATCCCTTCGTATGAGCTTCTCATCAACAACAAAGCAGTCGGGAATCTCATTCGCGAGCGGCGTACGCACGAGATACCGACCGTCATCGAAACCGGTTCTCAAGAAGGCATGATCGACATGAACCGCTCTCTTGCAGAATTGGTCGCGCGCGGAGAGATCACTGTTGAGAGCGCCTACCAGTTTTCACTCAATCCGAACGTGCTGCAGAAATTGCTCTAGGATATGGCGCTCTTTACATATCGCGCGGTAGACACCGAGGGCGCGGAGCGGCAGGGCACGATCGACGCGGTCAATGTCGATGTTGCCATTACCGCACTGCAGCGGCGCGGTCTCGTCATTTCGGCAATCGAGCCAGAGGGGGAGAAAGTAAGTCCGTGGACTCGCATTTCTTTTTTCGATCGGGTCACGAACGCGGACATCGTGATGGTGAGCCGCCAAGTCACGACGCTCTTCGAGGCGCAGGTCTCCGCATTGCGCGCGTTCCGCCTCCTTGCGGCAGAGGCCCGTACGCCGAAGCTTGCGGAGAAACTCTCTGCCGTTGCGAGCGACATTCAGAGCGGCTCCTCGATTTCGGCGGCGCTCTCGCGGCATCCCGATGTGTTCTCCCCCTTTTACGTCAATATGGTGCGCGCGGGCGAGGAAGCCGGCAAACTGGATGAGACGTTTTCGTTTCTCGCCGATTACCTCGATCGCAACTACGAAATCACCCAAAAGGCAAAGAACGCCCTCATCTATCCGGCCTTTATCACGACCACATTTATCGTCGTGATGGGGCTCATGATGACGCTCGTGATTCCCAACCTCGCAACGCTCCTCGAGGAGCTCGGACAAAACGTCCCCATCTATACGAAAATCGTGATCGGCATCAGTACCTTTCTCACACGCTACATCCTCTTGATACTAATTCTTCTTGTCGTCGCGGGCGTGTTTCTCTACCGCTTTTATCGAACCGATGTGGGGCGCGAGATGTTCAGCCGCGCGCGCATGCAAATCCCGGCAATCGGCGCGATTTACAAGAAGCTGTTCCTTTCACGCGTTGCCGACAATCTATCGACGATGCTCAAAAGCGGCGTGCAGATTTTGCGGGGACTCGAAATAACGGGCTCCGTCGTCGGTGACGCTGTCTACGAAAAGGTGCTGGTGGCCGCTACCGCAGACGTGAAAGGGGGTCTCCCGATGTCGGAGGCGTTTCGGAAACATCCCGAAATTCCGGGCATTATCGTTGCCATGATCAAGATTGGGGAGGAGACGGGCAACATGGCGCAAGTTCTCGACACGATGGCGCGGTTTTATCGTCGCGAGGTGAACAATGCGGTGGACACGCTCGTCAGCCTCATTGAGCCGTTTATGATCGTGACGCTTGCCGTGGGTGTCGCAATTCTGCTCGCATCCGTGCTTCTCCCTATTTACAACATTGCGTCCGGCTTCTAGAGGATATCCACACCGCTCTTTCGGGAGCGTTCCATCTGCTATAATGGATCTATGAAAAAGTTCGTAGCCTGTAGCTTGCAGCTTGTAGCCAGAAGAATTCGCTCAGCATTTTTGCTACCGGCTACCGGCTACCGGCTACGAGCCGGATTTACTCTCATCGAACTCTTGGTCGTCATCGCGATCATCGGAATTCTCTCCTCGGTGGTTCTCGCATCATTGAACAGCGCGAGGAAGAAAGGGAGAGACGCCAACCGTGTCGCAGCCGTCCGGCAGTTGCAGCTTGCGATTGAGCTTTACTACGACAAGTACAATGCCTACCCGCAGGTCACCGACCTTGATTCCTCGACTCTGGTCTCCGACGGATTTCTCTCCGTCATTCCCCACGATCCGAGCGACCAGAGAGATTACTCGTACGCTTATACGACAAACGGCGCCGACTACCATCTGGGCGCATCTTTGGAAGACTCGGGCAATTCGGCAAAGAACAGTGACGCCGATTGTACCTCTGCCGCGGCGGGCTGTTTTTCCACAGCTGCAGCGGCGGGAGGATTTAACGGCGCCGATTCAGGGAAGTGCAACGCAAGTGACACGGGAGTGCTCTGCTACGATGTGACGAGCTGATCGGCAGGGTAAACTTGAAGATGGCCTTTGTCTTTGGCGTCTTTGGCCTCATCGTCGGAAGTTTTCTCAATGTTCTTATTTTTCGATGGGGGGAGCGGCCGCTCACGGGGCGGAGCGTGTGTGCTTCCTGTAGGCGACGAATTGCATGGTATGACCTTATCCCCGTCGTTTCGTGGGTCCTGTTGCGAGGTCGCTGTCGCATGTGCGGCGCGAAGATTTCTATCCAATACGTGCTCGTTGAAGCTGGCACGGCTGCAATATTTGCGCTCATTGGCCTCTCACCACTCCCGATCCTTATGCGCCTGCTTGCTCTTCCGATCGCGGCGCTTCTCGTCGCGATCGCCGCATACGACCTTCGACACACGATTATTCCCGACGCCTGGGTCTACACGTTCATTTCACTTGCATTCCTATCGCAACTTTTGACACTGCTGCCGCAGGGATCTGATTTTCTCGCGCTCATACTTTCCGGACCGGCGGCGGCCATTCTCCTCTTCGCCATGTGGCTTGTCTCATATGGACGATGGATGGGATTCGGGGATGTAAAACTTGCGCTTGGCATCGGATATCTTTTAGGTCCGCTCTCTGGGTTCATTGCGGTCATGCTTGCCTTCATTCTTGGCGCGGTCGTATCGCTCGCGATTCTCTTGCCATTGCCTCTTATTGCACGGCTTCTTCTGCGTTGGGGAATAACACATTTTGCTCCTTCGCAATCGTATACAATGAAGAGCGAGGTGCCGTTCGGACCGTTTCTCGTCGTCTCCACACTCACCATATGGCTTTCAAACATGCACAGTCTCAGCTTCGGACTCACACTGCTATTGGGTTCACTTTGATCGAACTTTTGGTCGTCACAGGGATTCTCACCGTCATAAGCAGTCTCATTCTTGTGAACAACAACCGCTTCGGCGGGGTCATCCTTCTTGAGAACCTTGCATACGATGTCGCTCTCTCCGTTCGACAAGCACAGGTGTTCGGCATTGCGGTCAGGCGGTACGGTACCACTAATTTCAATATAGGCTACGGGATGCATTTTGCTATCGACAGTCCCACCACGTATGTGCTATTTGCCGACGCAATATCCCCAAACGGTCTCTATGACGGCTGTCCCGACTCCATTTCGTGCGAGCTTGTCGAATCCACCGACATACTCCGCGGCTACCACATTGCCGATCTGTGCGCGACTGCAAGCGGCGAGAGCGGCGAAGTGTGCGGGCTCGAGAAACTCGATATCTTTTTCAAGCGGCCGGAGCCCGATGCCTACATAAGCGCGAACGGCGTTTCGGGGGTCGCGAATCCCGGAGCTCTTCAGGAGCGCGGACGCATCGTACTCGAATCGCCCCGCGCGGATCGCATGAGCGTGATTGTGGAGATAGCGGGACAGATCGCTACGCAAGCAATATGAAATCACAGGTGTCAGGTGTCATGTGTCAGGTGTCAGGGGAGGATGTGCCATCTTTGAGCTCGTTCCCCTCTAACCTTGAACCTGGAACCTTGAACCTATCTCGGGGCTTCACACTCATTGAGATGATTGTCGCGGTCGCGCTCTTCGCGGTTGTCATGCTTGTCTCGACAGCGGCGCTTCTTTCGCTCGTGGGCGCAAACCGTAAAGCGCACGCACTGCAATCAGTCATTAACAATTTCAGCATTGCGCTCGACGGCATGACGCGCTCGATCCGCATGGGATCGGAGTATCACTGCGGGGCGGGCGACATAACCGCGCCACAATCTTGCGAGAGCGGCGATACGAAGCTCGCGTTCAAACCGTTTTGTGAAGGTGACTGCGACCCCCTCGAGAGGTGGATATACATATACGACACGAACGGCACGTTCTGCGGGCAGGGACGGCTGTGCAAATCGGAGAACAACGGCGGCAACTACTACGCCGTTACAGCGAGAGACGTTACGATCGAGGACTTCACCTTCTACGTCGTCGGCACGACGCGGGGGGATACCATCCAGCCGAAGGTCGTTGTGGCCGTGAGCGGTACTGCTGGCGGGAGCAACGTGAAAACGAAGACCACCTTCTCGATACAGGCGACGGCGGTGCAGAGAATACTAGATATATGAAGTCGCAGGGTTCAGGTGTCAGGTGTCAGGTGTCAGGGGAAGCCGTCTCCTGCTCGAACTCATTTACCTTTAACCTAAAACCTAGCACCTTGAACCTATCTCGCGGATTTACTCTCATCGAGACACTCGTTGCAGTTACAATTCTTTCGGTTGCAATCACCGCTCCGATGGCCTTGACCGCAAAAAGTCTCGCGACTGCGTACTATGCGCGGGATCAAATCACAGCGTTTCATCTTGCGCAGGAGGCGATCGAGGCCATTCGTCATGCGCGCGACAACAACATCCTCATAAACGTCTTCGGCAACCAGGCGGATCTCTTGGGAGGCATTCCGTCGACGACAGGCTCGCCATTCACCGTGGACACTCGGGACGATTCGACGGCTCTCTGCGCGCCCGATGGCTGTCCGCCGCTGCAATCGAACGGAGAGCTGTATGGATACCGACCGGGTTGCTTAATGCCGACGCTTGATTGTAGTGCCGCGGAGGGGTGGGAAAACACGCGCTTCACGCGTACGGTGCGCGCGGAGTTTGTGACCGGAAGCACTGACGAAGTTCGAATTTCGGTGGAGGTCGAATGGGCGACCGGCTCATTTCGGACACGCTCGTTCACGATTTCCGAAAATCTTTACCGGTGGGTTGAGGAGATAGAATAGTATGAGAAATCGCAACGGCATGTATTCCTCGGGGTCGCTGTCTGGGCGGGCTCGCCCAGCGCTCCCGCTCGGCCCGTCGGCCTGCGCGAGACCCCTTGGAACACATGCCGCCGGCGATTTTCATAAGGGAGAAGAGGATAAAGGGAGGAACCAGCGAGGGTTTACGCTGATGCTCGCGGCCCTCATCGCCTCGGTGACGCTTGCGCTCGGTACGTCCATTTTTGCGCTTGCCCAAAAAGAGCTGACACTCTCATCGGTCGGCCGCGATTCACAATTTGCCTTCTATGCCGCCGACACGGGCGCGGAGTGCGCGCTCTACTGGGACATGCGGTTCCAGCTTTTTCCCACGACGACTGCTACCACGAAGAATCTCACCTGCGACAATGAGGCAAAGACGACGACCGTCTTGAACGTTGACGGCGACATCGTCTCTTCATTCGAGTTCGAGCCAAATGGCTACTGCGCGAAAGTGAGCGTCACAAAGAGTAACACCAACCCGAGGACAAAGATCCACGTGGATGGGTACAACACTTCCTGCGCGAACGTCGAATCGAGCTCCCGTGCGCTCGAGCGCTCCGTCGATTTGACGTACTAACAAGGTTTGAGGTGCAAGGTGTGAGGTATAAGGGGTTTGGACTGGAACCTAAAACCTAAAACCTGTACCCTGTTGCATATGATTCCGCCGGATGTTTGTGTACGGTATGAGCGCCTGAAGCAGACTATTAACCGCTACCGTACTCTCTACCACGTCTACGACAAAGAGGAGATCTCGCAACAAGCGCTCGACTCTCTCAAGCATGAGCTCACAGAGATCGAAGAGAAGTATCCCTCGATTATTGCACCAGATTCGCCCTCGCAGCGTGTTGCCGGGAAACCCTTGCCGCAATTTAAAAAAGTGCGACACAAGGTGCCGCAGTGGTCGTTCAACGATGCGTTTTCCCCCGAGGAGGTACGTGAGTTTGATGCGCGCGTGAAGCGATTTCTCAAACCCGCGTTCGGCACCGTTCATCCCACGTATGTATGCGAGTTGAAGATCGACGGACTCAAGATTGTTCTTGATTATGAAAAAGGGCTCCTCAAAACCGCTGCGACGCGCGGCGACGGCAGCGTGGGCGAGGATGTGACGCACAACGTCAAAACGATCGAATCGGTGCCGCTCTCTCTATCGCGCCCGATCGATGTCATCGTCGAAGGCGAGGTGTGGATGAGTTCAAAAAATCTCGAAGCGCTGAACAAGATTCGGGCGAAAGAGGGAGAGCCGCTTTTCGCGAATCCGCGCAATGCGGCTGCCGGCTCTATCCGTCAACTCGATCCGAAAATTGCCGCTGCGCGGAAGCTCGATGTCTTTATCTACGATATCGCGCAGACGAGCGAGAAATTTCCGGGAACGCAAGCCGAAGAGCTCGAGTATATGCGCAAGCTTGGTTTTAAAGTGAATCCCCATTATATTCTTGCAAAAAACATAGAAGGAGCGATCGATTTCTGGGAAATCTGGAAGAAGAAAGGAAGACACCAAGAGTATTGGCTCGACGGAGTCGTCCTCAAGGTCAACGAGAAAAAGTACGAGGAGAAACTGGGCTACACCGGGAAGGCGCCACGCTTCGCGATTGCATTCAAATTTCCTGCCGAGCAGGTCACGACTCTCGTGGAGGACATTGTTCTTCAGGTCGGCCGCACCGGAGTTCTCACGCCGGTTGCGCACCTAAAACCGGTTGCCGTCGCGGGTACCGTCGTTTCCCGTGCCACGCTTCATAATGAGGACGAAATCAAGCGGCTCGACGTACGCATTGGCGATACGGTCATTCTGCAAAAGGCGGGAGACGTGATTCCCGATATCGTGAGTGTCGTAAAAAGCTTAAGGCCGAAAGCGGCAAAACCGTATGTGTGGCCCTCGCGCGTGCCGGAGTGCGGGGGCGATGGACGCATCGAGCGGATACCCGGGCAGGCGGCGTGGCGCTGCGTGAATAAGAATTCGTTTGCCGTCGCGCGGCGTCGGCTTCAGAATTTCGTTGGGAAGCATGCACTCGACATCGAGGGCTTGGGAAAAGAGCGCGTGGACATGCTCCTCGAGAAAGGCCTCGTCCAGCACTACGATGAGTTTTTCTCCCTAACGGAGGGAGATGTTTTGAATCTTGAAGGATTTGCAGTAGTTTCAGCAAAGAAACTCATCGCATCGATTCAGAAGGCGCGGCATGTCGAACTTGCCTGTCTCTTGGTCGGTCTCTCGATTCCGCAGGTGGGCGAGGAGACGGCGATTCTTCTTGCGAAACAGTTCCGCACCATTTACGCACTTGCGAAATCGAATATCGCAGAGCTCGAAGAGATCGAGGGAATCGGGCCTATTGTCGCCCGTGATATTGTCGAATGGTTTGTGCTGAAACGGCATCAAAAATTGATCGCCGATCTCAAGAAAGTTTTGACGATAACGAATCCTCTTTTCGCAAAAACATCACGCGGTAAACTTGCCGGCAAAATCTTCGTTCTCACAGGCTCGCTTTCGTCTATGACGCGCGACGCAACGAAGGAAAGAATCCGCTTACTCGGCGGTGATGTCTCCGGCTCCGTCTCGAAGAACACGGACTACGTTGTCGCCGGCGAAGAAGCAGGTTCCAAACTCGACAAAGCCCGAGAACTCGGCGTTAATGTGCTGACAGAAGGTGAATTCCTGCGTATAGTAGGGAAATGAACAAACCGACAGTGGATGTTGCAGCGCTTGCAAAACTTGCGCGGCTAGAGGTTTCGGGCGAAGAGCTCACCAAACTTGAGAAGGAAATTCCGAGCATTTTGGCATTTGTCGAAACAATTCAAGCCGCCTCCGCACAAGGCTCTGGCGAGCCGAAGAAAGCTATGTTGCGGAACATAATGCGGGCGGATGAGAATCCACACGAGAGCGGTATTCATACGGAGAAATTATTGAGCGCGGCGCCTGCACGAGAGGGTGATCGAATCGCGGTGAAGCAGGTAATCAAGCGAAAGTGAGCAGAAAACAGAGAACAGCGAACAGAAAATTCATGGACTTGAGAACACTAACAATTGCTGAGGCAAGAAGAGCGCTGGACGCGAAGGAGTATTCGGCACTTGAACTAACGGAGGCATATCTGAAGAACATCGCCGCGCGCGATAAAGATATTCATGCGTATCTTGAGGTGTGGGAGAAATCTGCGCGAGAAGAAGCGGAAGCGGCGGATGCACTGATTGCAAAAGGGGAATCAAAACCGCTCACCGGTATCCCGCTTGCGATAAAGGACAATATACTTATCGAAGGTCGCGTCGCAAGCTCGGCATCTCGGATTCTTGAAAATTATGTTGCATCGTATGACGCTACCGTAATCGAGAAGCTGAAAAACCAATACGCGGTTTTTCTAGGCAGGACAAATATGGATGAGTTTGCAATGGGAAGCTCGACCGAAAATTCTGCCTTTGGTCCCACAAAAAATCCTCTCGATACTACCCGTATTCCGGGCGGTTCATCGGGTGGATCGGCCGCGGCTGTTGCGGGCGGTATGGCGGTTGCCGCGCTCGGCTCCGACACCGGCGGCTCTATCAGGCAGCCGGCGGCGCATACAGGTCTTATCGGTCTTAAACCTACGTATGGTGCAGTGTCGCGCTCTGGCCTGATGGCGATGGGCTCATCGCTTGACCAGATTGGCCCCCTTACGAAAACCATCGGAGACACCCGAATTTTATTTGATGCGATTCGTGGTTACGATCCCAAAGACAGTACCTCTCTGAAGGATTACAAAAGTGAAAGCAAAAAACCGCATACGGTCGGTGTGCCGAGAAAATTTCTCGAAAGCGGAGTAGACAAAGATCTTCTGGGCATGTTTGAAAAAATACTCGCGGACCTACGGGCGAAAGGATACATGATTAAAGACATCGACATGCCGACGCTACCCTTTGGTCTCTCTGTGTACTATGTTGTGATGCCTGCTGAAGCATCGACCAATCTAGCGCGCTTCGATGGGATTCGCTATGGGCTTTCTATTCCCGCGGACTCAATTGGAGAAGTATATTCCAAAACGCGGGGGGCCGGATTCGGGCCGGAGGTACGCCGTCGGATTCTCGTTGGCACGTTCGTCCTTTCTGCCGGGTATGCCGATGCTTATTACCGCAAAGCGCGTGCTGTTCGCGAGGCAATTACTGACGAATTCACGCGTGTGTTTGCCGATGTGGATGTTGTTACCGTGCCGACAACCCCTGCTCCTGCTTTTAAATTTGGCGAAAAGTCAGCCGATCCGCTTGCAATGTATGCAGAAGATATTTTCTCCGTGCCGGTCAATCTCGCAGGTGTGCCTGCCATTTCGGTTCCCTCCGGTACTGTGAATCGGGAAGGAAAGAATCTACCGGTCGGATTTCAGATTATCGCGCCTCATGGAGGAGAAGGCACACTATTCACGATTGGGGAAGATGTCGAAAAGGGCAGAGGGTAAGGGGATATAATGGGGCGATGGAGAACACACTCATCGGCGCTTTTCCGCAAGCATTTAGTTTTATAGGCGATTTGCTTTTCCGCTGGGTGCCCGCGACCCTCATTGCTGTTTTGAATGTCAGTCCTTCCTCGCCGTTTGCCAATCTCGAACAGCCGATTACCGCATGGAATGTGCCGACTTTGCTTGCGCAAGCCTCGGGGCCGGCGGGTTACGAGTCGCTCCTTAAGGGATGGTTTGTCTTTTCGTTCATTACGCTCACTTCCTCAATTCCATTTCTTGCGCTGGTGCTCTATAGCTGGACGCGCATTTTTCAGATTCGTAGGCGCGAGTACCGCGCGGTGCGCGCCGCGCAACGTACTGTCGCCGCGCAAGACGTTCCACGGACACAACTTCGATGGAATCGCGTCCTCGACCAGGCCAACAGCTCCAACCCCGAAGGCTGGCGTCTTGCGATTCTCGAGGCGGACATCATGCTCAACGAACTTCTTGACGTGCAGGGGTACAAGGGAGAAACGATAGCCGACAAAATGAAACAGGTAAACCGCGCGAACTTCAATTCAATAGACGATGCATGGGAGGCGCACAAGATTCGCAACCGTGTCGTGCACGAAGGCACGGCGCACGAGCTTTCGCACCGCGACGTGCGCCGCGTGATCACGCTCTACGAGCGTGTTCTTAAGGAGTTTCGCTATATTGAGTAAAATTTAAGAAATTTGTTGCGCCGCATTCTCTATCGTAGTAAAGTACGCAATAGCGGGGTGGAGCAGAAGTAGCTCGCGAGGCTCATAACCTCGAGGTCGCTGGTGCAATTCCAGCCCCCGCAACAGAGCTGTGACGTCGGAACCGGTTCCTGCCCCCATCGAAAATAGGTACGGTATCGGTCCCCATGGTCATTCAAAAAACCCCGCAAATCAATGCGCGGTTTTTTGACAGCGCAGTATTCCCAACAAATCTTCAGTGCAAGTCCGATTCTCGTGTTCAGAAGCAATTTGTGTTGTGATCAAGTGGAAACCGAGGTGTTTTTGAGCAGGGGCGCAGGACTTGCACTGGCTTCAATGCATCTTTTGATTAAACGGGCGAGGAGTTTACAATGTCGCAATGACTCAAGCAGAAGCGCTCGCGATCTTGAAAACTGGCGCTAATGTATTTCTCACCGGCGAACCAGGAAGTGGAAAGACGCACACCATCAATCAGTACGTCGCGCATTTGCGATCGTGCGGTATAGAGCCCGGGATTACCGCATCGACCGGAATAGCCGCTACGCATATTGGAGGATACACGATCCACTCATGGAGCGGGATTGGCGTGCGGCGCGATCTGACGAAGTATGATCTCGACCGTATCGGACAGAATAGAAACGTCGTGCGGCGGGTTGGCAATGCGAGGATTCTCATCATCGACGAAGTATCAATGCTCTCTGCTCGGACGCTTTCTATGATTGATGCAGTCTGTCGCGAGCTCCGACGAAACCACCAACCCTTTGGTGGACTTCAAGTTATTTTGGTCGGTGACTTTTTCCAACTGCCGCCGATCAATAGGAGGAATGAAGACGAAGGCACACAAGAATCGTTCTCGCCAAACGAGGAGCAGGAACGGTTCGCATTCTTCGCTCCCGCATGGCACACGCTCAACCCGCTTGTCTGCTATCTTTCCGAGCAGCATCGGCAGGAAGATGCTGTGTTTTTGGAATTTCTTTCGGCTCTTCGCAGCGCGGGTATTGTTGAATCACACCGCGTACTTCTGCGCACGCGCTATTTGCCGAAACCAAGGGATGGTATCACGCAGCTATATAGCCACAATGTGGATGTGGACCAGATCAACAACGAGGAGCTAGAGAAACTCGAAGGTAACGTGAAAGTGTTTGAAATGGAAAGTCGCGGACCGGAAAAACTTGTCGCGTCATTGAAGCGCGGCTGTCTTTCTCCGGAGATGCTCTCGCTAAAAATCGGTGCACGAGTTATGTTCACCAAAAATGATGTGACGACGCATCGGTATGTGAACGGCACGCTCGGCATCGTAACGGGATTTTCAAGCGAGGGGCATCCGATCGTAAAGACGAATGCCGGTAAGACGATCTTTGCGGAGCCGGATGAATGGCATATCGAAGACGGTGGGCGCGTCTTGGCGCGGATCATCCAGATTCCGCTTCGGCTCGCGTGGGCGATGACGGTGCACAAAAGCCAAGGGATGTCGCTCGATGCGGCGCACATGGATCTCTCCGATACCTTCGAGTACGGACAAGGCTACGTCGCCCTCTCGCGCGTACGCACACTTGCGGGACTGACTCTTGCTGGCCTGAACCAGCGTGCGCTTGAGGTGCACCCTGACATCTTGACCAAGGATGCGGCATTTCGCAATCAATCGCAAAAATCGCGAGAAACATTTGCCGCAATGTCAAAGCAGGAATTGGAAACCATGCATTCAGATTTCGTCCGTGCTTGCGGCGGCAAGCCGGGAATGGGACCGAAACAGAAAATAGCTCGCATTTCTACGCTCGAAGCTACATTCGCACTTCTTAAAAACGGCAAATCTATCCGCGAGATCGCAGAAGCTCGTGGACTTGTCGAAACGACCATCTCTTCGCACGTCTTTGACCTCTTTTCAAAGGGCCGCATCGGCCGCGCCGATATCGAACCGCTGGTCTCACACTCACTCAAACAATCTATTCCAACAATCCACACTGCATTCCGCGAACTTGGTCTTGAGCGTCTCACGCCTATCTTTGAAAAACTTAACGGCGCATACTCATACGATGACCTTCGTCTGGCACGGATGTTGCTCGAACAGTAATAATAGCGATTCGTATAAATTTGTTGCTCGGTATGAATGACGATTATTGGACATATGCGCAAAGAAAAAATGGAGAATATCCAGAGCATACTTCTTGCGGCGGCAAATGGTTGATATTCGTGGGCAGTCATAATCTATCCAGAATCTGGAGCAAAGTTAAAGTTGCAGTAGAGGAAGGAAAATTAGGAGGCTTAGCGAAGACGTCAAGGCGCGGTTCACCTACCCAAAGTTCCAAAAACAGGGTCATATGTGTGTATACCTATGATTGGAAAGATTATCAGGATGTGCGAAGAATACGTGAGGAATTGAGGAAGCTCGGAATCATCCGCAAAACATCCTACAAGACCGATGAAGACACCGAACAAGGCATATATCGCACAAGCAGCAGCGAGAAGATAAGCAAATATTACGAATAAATTTTATCTATGGCCACCTTTCTTAAAATACGTAAGCATTTTGAAATCCTCTCTCCCGATGCACAAGTAGCACTTCTTAAAGATCTCTACAATTTTTCAAAAGACACGCGACTTTTTCTCGAAGCCCGATTGTGTGGAGGCGACGCATGG
>Ga0209542_10012986_pt1 | contig 14458 bp, 14 predicted proteins | sample RifCSPhighO2_01_FD_184028 | JGI IMG/M metagenome (GOLD analysis project Ga0209542, IMG submission 184028) | Soil microbial communities from Rifle, Colorado - Rifle CSP2_plank highO2_0.1 (SPAdes) (version 2) | ecosystem: Environmental > Terrestrial > Deep subsurface > Rock core/Sediment ...
TCTTTTTCTAATAAGATTATATCATTTTCATTTTTTTTAATATTTCTTGTTTTATAATTTATTTCTAAATTTTTTAATTCAAAATCTTTCTTTATATTATTAAAATCTTTAATACTATTTTCAATTAATTTTATTTCATTATTTATTTCTAATAGTTTTTTATTGATTATGTCTAAATTATCTTTAATTTCATTTAATTTTTTTGAATTTTCCAATAGTTTTATTTCATTAAGTTCTTTTTCTTTTATTTTTTCATGTGATGAGTCTATAATTAATGATAGTTCTTTTTTCTTTAATTTTATAAAATCTGTTAATATTTTTGAATTTTCCTTTATTTTTTGATATTTATCTATACTGAATACTTTTCTAATAGCATCTAATCTATAATCTTTCTCTCCTAAAAGAATTTGTTTCATTTCTTCTTGGGGAGTATAAATTGTGTAGTTATAAATAAAATATTTTGATTTTGTTAAATAGTCTTTTGGGTAATTTAAATTATCTATAATGAACTTTTTTAATTCTATAGCTGCAAATTCGTGTTCATTTTCATTATTTATTTTTAAAAAACCATAATCTTGTGCAATCGAATTTTGAGTTCTTTTCAAATTTCTTGTTATTGTTATTTCTTTATTTTCTAATTCAAATGTTAATTCTACTGAACCTGACTGCGCTCCATTTCTTAGTAATGCACTGCCAGATAAATACCCTTTTCTTAAACCAAATAACGCGAAATCTATTGCTAATAGAATAGTTGATTTTCCAGAACCTATATTTCCTGATAATAAAGTAATTCCTTTATCAAAATTTAATTCTTCCTTAATATAACTTCTAATGTTATTTAATTTTACTCTTTTTATTATCATAATTCCATAATTTTTTCAGCATCTTTTAAAACTCTTTTTTCAAAATCTGTGTTTTTTTCTCCTTCGTCTTTTTCTTTTTCTAAAAATTTCATTATTTCTTTTACAAATAGAAGGTCTTTTTCCTTATCGTTGTATTTTACATTTAGAACATGATTATTTAGTATATTTTCTTCAATTTCTTTTACACTTGTGTAATTCTCACTTTCCAATATTTCTGTTTCTTTAGAACTTAATTTATGAGTATTTTTTAAAATACAATGAGATTCTTTTGCTAAACTAGTTATTTTTCTAAAATTGATATCTGTAACTCTTCCAGATTTTATAACTCCATAAACTCTTAAAAGGACTATTCTGTCTTTTATATTTTCAGTTTTTAATTTATTTATTATTAAATCTTCAGCTTCGTGACTTGTTAAATTATTAACATCAATTTTTAAATTTAAAGTTTCTTTTAATTTTACTTTTACATGTCTTAGTTTCATATCATTTTCTATAATATAAAACCCGCCACAACCTAATTCTTCTAATTCTTTGAAGTTATTTGGAAACATTGGTCCTGGAAATGTAATTAAGCCGTAATTTTCTTTTTTAATATCAAAAATATAATGTACATGACCACCAGCATAATAATCAAAATTCTTTGGTAAATCTTGATAAGAATAAGCCTCCATTTTCTCCATTTCTAATGGCTTGAATTCTTCTAGAGCAGTATGAAACATGAAAATTTTGAAACCCTTCTCATTTTCTAAATTTGATTTTTCCAATCTTGCATAATCAAACTTTTCCAAGCCTAATCTTTTTCCATATAAACCTGTAATTTTTACATTTGTTTTATCTACTGTAAATTGTAATTTTCCATTTTCATCAAATTTAACAACATTATGAACTAAGCCTGCATTTTCCAAAACATCCATCATAGTTTTTCCTGATGGTGAGAAGTCATGAGAACCTGGAATTGAATAAACTGAAATATCGTATTCTGTTAGCATTTTTAATATTGAAGCCACTTCTTTAATTAATTCTGTTTGAGGCAAAGCAGTATCAAATAAATCTCCAGAAATTAAAACGAACGCTACATTCTCTTCTATACAAATTTCAATAGCTCTTCTAAAGCTATCTATTCCTAATTTTCTTAATTCTGGTTCTCTCCATCCGCCGATATGGCAGTCTGATAAATGTGCGAATTTCATGTAAACTTTTGAGAAAAGTTTAATCAAAACGACTAAAACTTTTACATTTTAAATTTAAAACATAGAAGAAAGTTTTTAAGAATAGTTATAGAATAAAGTATATTTTAGAATTATTTCTTATATATATTAGTTATATCTTTAGGATCATGAATTATTGAGGCTAGATATTCATTTATACTGAATTCTTTAATTATTTTTAATTTTTCTAATTTAAACTGATCTAAATTTTCAATTATAGTTCTCAAGACATTAATCTTGACATTATATTTTAATATCTTTTTTTCATTATCATTAATACTTGATTTTTTATTATCACTTATGATTAATATTCCAACTGCGCGTATTCCAATATCTTTAGCTCTTGAAAGACAAGCTGCTAATTCCATTTCAACAGTTGCTGGTTTAATTTCTAAATATTCTTTATTATAATGCGGTAATTGAAAAGTTACTGCTGGAACAGAAATATTTATACCTTCAAAATATTTTATATTATTTTTCTTAAAAATACTTTCAACTTTTTCTTTTAATTCTTTGTCTGGAGAAGAAGTTTTTCTGTCAGGTTCAATTTTATGATAAATTCCATCAAAATGATAAGACTCTTTTGGAATAACTATGCTTCCTACTTCTAAATTTGTAAAACCACCATAAGCGTAACCAATGAAAATAATATTTCTACATCCACCATCAAACATTTCACTTAAAGAATCAAGCATTGCTGGTGCACCGTATACATTTGTTACTAAAGGATATTCTTTGTTATTTTTCTTTACTAGGTGTCCATGATAAACAGAATCATTACTATTAATTACTTCATCAAATAATTTTAGAATTTCTTTTTCTACTTTAGTATTTGTGCCTGCAAGAACTATTCCTATGTCTTCAAAATTTTCTTTTCCAAATAAACCTTTAGCTCAACTACCCATTTTAAATTGGAATGCCCAATATTTCTTTTACTTCATCTGTAGGCTGCCATAATGGCTGGAAAACTACTTCAACTTTAACTTCTTTTACTGATTTATTTTTTTCTTTAATTTTGTTTTTAATTTCATCAACTAAGAAAGGACCATAAGGACACATTGGAGAAGTAAAAGTCATCGTTATATTTACAATATTTTCAGCTATTTCTATATTGTAAATTAAACCTAAAGTCCATACATCTATATGTAATTCAGGATCATTTATTTTTTTTAAAACTTCAATTATTTTCTTTTTATTATCTTGTTTTTTTGCCATGTAAACTTTTTAAAAGTTTAATCAAAATATGACTAAACTAATTATTCTATTTTTAATCTATCACCATCATTTAATAGATGGACTGTTTTTCCGAGAGTATAACCTAATTTAGTTGCAATATTGCTTAAATGAATTAGTTTGTCGTGATCTCCGTGAGTTGGTATAATATGTACAGGTCTTAATAAATTTATTAATGTTTTCATATCTTCTCCAGAACCGTGACCAGACTGATGAATATCTCTATAAATCTTAACTTTATATTTCTCTAATTTTTCTTCCATTAATCTTCTATTATTTATACTGATTTCTGTAGGTATAACATGACAAGAGAAAACTACAACATCATTAGGCATAAACTCAAATTGAAAAGTTTTATTTACTAATTTTGATAAAACAGATTTTGGTTCTCCCTGGTTACCTGTACACACAATTAAATATTTTCCACGGCCTTCTTTTTCTATTTCTTTTAATTTTTTTGCAATTTTTCTAGGCCAAAATATTGACTCAACATCATACTGAACTAAATTTAAATTCTCTCCTGGCTCAACATATTTATTTAAACTTCTTCCTAAGAAAACAACTTTTCTGTTCATTTTTTTACCAAATTCTGCAATACTTTTTAATCTTGCTAAATGGGATGAGAATGTAGTGACTACTATTAATTTTCCTTTATGATCATTATTCAATAATATATCTTTTAACATTTCTTTTGCTATATTTTCTGAAGGTGTTTTTTCTTTTGCTTCAGAATATAAAGAATCCATTATAGCAATTTTTACATTTTCTAATTTTTTTAATGTCTCATAATTTGTTACTTTTCCTAAAGTTGGAGTTTCATCTAATTTGAAATCATTTGCATAAGCGATGTTTCCATATTTTGTAAATAGAACTACGATTGCAGTTTGTAAAGTTGAATGAGTAACATTAACTAGTTCACATTCAATATTTTTTGTAATATTAAATCTTTTTCCTAACTCTACTGATGTTAATTTATTATTAAGTTTAATATCTTTATCTCTTAAAATTCTTTTTAAAACTTCAATTGTAAATGGTGTGCCAAAGACTGGAGAATTATATTTGTTTACTAAATATGGTGCTGCGCCGGAATGATCCAAATGACAGTGACTTATTACCACACCTTTTATTTTACTCCACCAATCTTTAATTTTATTATCATCTGGAATTGCTCCATATTCTATTAATTCATCACTTGACAAGAAATTTTGCTCATCTTCAAAACCAACAACTGCTGGGAGATATAAACCAACGTCTAAAATTATTACTTCATCATCTACTTTAACTGCAGTCATATTTTTTCCTACTTCATTATAACCACCTATACTTGCTATTTCTATCATAAACTTAAGAAGAAAATTGTGTATTTAAATTAATATACTTTCACTTTAAATTTTTCTTATAATACTGTATTTATCTTTTAAATCTGGAAAATCATGTTCTTTGTAAATTCGCCGCATTTCTTGTTTCGCTTTATGACTTAATAATTCTTCATGAGTTATTGTATCTAAATTCTTATTAAAACTTACAGGAACTGAGACAAATCGTCCATTTGAGAAAGCTATTAGAGACATTTTTCTTTTAGGAGTATAAAACATAGAATGCAACAACTCTTCTATTCCTCTGGCAGTTTCACAAATACTAGTAATATCCCCTTTAATAAGAACTCCTTTATGACCTTCTTCTTCTACTTGTTTTGTAAGTAAATCTTTATATTCGTCTACTTTTAAATCCGTTTTTATAAATGGAGTTTCTTTTCCCTCATCATTTTCAAAAATTATATTTTCCCAATCTATTATTGTTGCACCATTTCTATGATCTCCAACAACATAAACTGTTTTTACTCTAGTTATTGATCGATCTATCTTTTTTATATCTCTTAATAGTATTTCTTTTGCTCTTGCTTCATCATTTGAAAAACCGATTCTTTTATATTTATTATTTCCAACTAAATATCCTATAGTACAAAATTCAGCAGGGGGATTACTGGCAATTATTACTGGTTTCTGAAAATCTATTTCATATAATCTCTTTTCTAAATTAAAAATGGCTTCACTATTAATTTCTAAACCATTTCTTCGAGATTCAGAACTATTACCATTTATAATTTCTTTTTTATAATCTCCTTTTTGTTTTAAAACTACGATTAACGCATCCACACCATGTTCATTTAATTTATTTAGGTCACTTTCTACATATACTGGTGCTCTGGGGATGTTATTTTTTTTAACAAAATCATCAATTTCTACTTGAAGTTTTTCTAAATTTCTACTATAAATTAATATTTTCTCTACAAAATTATTAGTTAAAGGGGAAAGAATTTTAACAAGTTCTTTACCAATTTGTCCTCCTCCAATTATTCCAATCCTTTTTGTATCCAATAAATTAGTTACTGTTTCTTCTAATTGCTTAAAATCTACTCTATCTAGACCAATTATAGGAATATAACCTCCTTGTATGAATAAATTAGAAGTTCTTTTCATTAATTCCATGGCAGAAGGTTTTTGAGCTGATGTAATTATTACTGGTTTTTTAGATTTACGTTTATTTCGCAACCATTCGCAAAATTCAATTCCATCTTTTACAGGCATTCTTAGATCAACAACATAAAGATCATATGGCACATCATTATTTTCCGATGTTGCATTTATAGGTATATCTCCTGATGCTACACAAGCTTCATTATAAGAAAGGGCAGTATCAGTTATTATTTTAAATCTACTATCTTCTATTTTTCCCAATAAAGTAGACATCGCTTCTGCAGAAAGCGGGTTATCATTGACTATTAAAACTTTTTTTTCTTTTTTAGTTATCATTTAATCCTCAAATAGCTTTTTTAATTCATAAGTAGTTATTTTTAAATATATATGTTTTGAGGAAGATGAATACTAGAGTTCAGAAATATATTTATAGCTCTTATTATTTAATTTTGATGGGGATTTTATGGAAAAAATAAAAGAGGTATTAGAATTTAATTCTAAAATTAATAATAAAATTCTTAAAAAAGATATTAAAGAGTCTTTAACTTTTGATGATGTTTTAATTGTGCCTCAAAAATCTGATATTGAATCTAGAAAAGATGTAAATATGAGCACTTTTGTTACTAAGAATCTTAAAATAAATATTCCTATTGTAAGTTCTAATATGGATACTGTAACTGAAGCAAATTTAGCAATTGCTTTAGCAAGACAAGGCGGGTTAGGAATCATTCATAGATTTATGACTATAGATGATGCAGCAAATGAAGTTAAAAAAGTCAAAAGATCTGAAGGAATTTTAATTGAACAGCCTTATATCTTAAATCCAAACCAAACTTTAGAAGATGCTTTAGATTTTATGAGAAATTATGATGTAACTGGAATTTTAGTTACTGATATAAATAAAAAATTATTAGGAATTTTAACTTCAAGAGATATTTTATTTGAAACTAATCTGAATAAAAAAATAGAAAACTTAATGACCAAGAATTTAATTACTGCTCCTGTTGGAACTTCTTTAGAAGACGCAAAAGAAATTTTACATCAAAATAAAATTGAAAAATTGCCTTTGATAAGTGAGAAAGGAATTTTACAAGGGTTGATTACTGCAAAAGATATTATAAGAAAAGATGAATTTCCAAACGCTTCAAAAGATTCTAAAGGAAGATTGATGGTTGGAGCATCAATTGGTATTAAAGATGATGTTGTTGAAAGAACTAGTGCGATGTTAAATGCCGGTGCCGATGTAATTGTAATTGATATTGCTCATGGACATGCTGACAGCGTAATTAATACAATAAAATTATTGAGAAGAGAATTTGGAAATGTAGAAATTATAGCTGGTAATGTTGCTACAAAAGAAGCTACTGAAGATTTAATTTCTGCTGGTGCTGACTGTATTAAAGTTGGAGTTGGTGGGGGATGTTTTGCAGCCGGTACTCGTGTTTTAATGTCAAATGGTTTTTATAAAAATATTGAAGAGATTCAACCTGGAGAAAGAGTTATTAATAAAGATGGCAAACCAGTTAATGTCAAAAAATCTTTTTGTACTGGTATAAAAAAAGTTTGGAAAATTAGAAATTCTATTTATTACGAAAATACTTATGTTACTCCAGATCATCAATTTTGGATTGGTGATTTGAATACAGTTTCTTTTGAAACTTTGCAAAGTAGAGGATATGTTAAATTATTAGAACTTCAAAGTAAAACAATTCCTAAATTGTCTAAATATAAATGGAAACAAGTTTCTGAATTCAAACAAGAAGCTCTTTTAATTCCAAGAAATATAGAATTTGAATTTCCTGAAACTTTTGAAATAGATTTGCAAAAGCGTTGTGGTGGAAATTGGAGAACTGGATTTAAATATTCTTTAGATGTAACACTTAAACCAAGTTACGAACTTGGATATATATTTGGAACTTTTTTGGGTGACGGTAATTCTCGTACGGCTGTATTTAATGGATCTCACCAAGATTCAGTTTATTGGTCTTTTGGGATAAAAGAAAATGAAATAGCTGACAAGCTTGCCAAATGTATTGAGTTTATTTTTAATAAGAAATGTAGTATAATTATAAAAGAAAATGAAATTGAAGTAGTTTTTTATTATAAACCCTTTGCTGATTTTTTAAAAAAATTTGACAAGAGAATAAACAAACATTTACCTGAAGAATATCTAATTAATAATAAAAATTATTTAAATGGGTTGCTTGAGGGATTAGTAGATAGCGATGGTTATACTGAAGATTATGGCAGGAAAAGAATTTCTAACACTTCAAAAAAAATAATAGAGTTATTCTCAATTATTTGTTATTTAATAAATGGTTTTTTTCCGAGTGCAGGTAAAAAGAAAATAACTATTGGTGGTTTAAAAAATGCAAATATAAAAAATTTTAATCAGTCTTATGTTTCTGGAATAGGAACTACTACTAAAAAAAGATTAACAAAAAATTATCAAGCTATAGATTTATTAGAATGTGAAGAAACTCCTATTAATACTAGAGTTTATGATCTTGAAGTAGACTGCTCTACACATAGTTTTATTGCAAATAATTCTATAGTTCATAATTCTGTTTGCACAACAAGAATTGTAACTGGTTCTGGAGTTCCCCAATTACAAGCTGTTCTTGATGCTTCAGAAGCATCAAGAGAAATGGGAGTTCCAATTATGGCTGATGGTGGAATAAGAACTTCCGGAGATATTGTGAAAGCAATTGGTGCTGGTGCAAATACAGTTATGTTAGGAAATTTACTAGCTGGTACTGAAGAAAGTCCTGGAACTGTTTTAATGAAAGAAGGAAAGAAATTTAAAATTTATAGAGGGAGTGCTGGTTATGGAACTGCACTAAGCAGAAAACAACAAAAAATTCAAAATAATTTAACTATTACTGAGTATACTCCGGAAGGAGTAGAATCTTTAGTACCATATAAAGGTACTGTCCTTGAAGTTATCAATCCATTACTTGGAGGATTAAGATCTGGAATGAGTTATTCTGGTGCAAGAACAATTGAAGAATTAAAATTAAAATGTAAGTTTATTAAAATGAGTGGTGCAGGTTTTAAAGAAAGTAATTATCATGATGTGAAACTAGTTTAAACTAAACTTTTAAGAAAAGTTTAATCAAAAACTAAAAAATATTAATCAAAATTAAACTATTTATTAACAACTAAATGGAAATTTATTATGTTACTGGAAATCAAAATAAATTACGAGAAGCACAAAAAATAATTCCTCAATTAAATGGATTAACTTACGATTTAACTGAAATTCAAAGTCTTGATCCTAGAGAAATAATTAAATATAAATTAGAAGAAGCTAGAAAAGTATTTCATGGAAAAAATTTAATTGTTGATGATACTTCTCTTTATTTTGAATGTTTAAATAATCAATTACCAGGTCCATATATAAAATGGTTTTTGAAAGTTTTGAAACCTGAAGGATTAGCAAATTTAGTTAATTTACATAAAACTAATAACGCTTTTGTTAAATGTGTAGTTGGATTAAGTATTGATAATAAAATAGAATTTTTTGAAAGTTTAGTTAATGGGCAAATTGTTGAACCAAGAGGAAGAAAAGAATTTGGATGGGATCCAATATTTATTCCGAATGGACATTCTCAAACTTATGCTGAAATGGACGAAGAAGAAAAAAACAAAATCAGTCATAGAGGATTAGTTTTGGAAAAAGTAAAGAAATATTTAGAAGGCCGAAAGCTTTAAAAATTAAGTTTATACCTTATTTTTATGATAATTCCTGTTAGATGTATATCATGCGGAAAGCCTATAGCTCAATGCTTTGAAGAATTTAAAGAAAGAGTAAAAAAAGGCGAAGATAGAGGCAAGGTAATGGATATTTTAGGTTTAAAACGATATTGCTGCAGAGCAGTATTTTTAGGTCATGTTGATTTGTTAGACACTATAGCTTCTTTTAAAAAATCATAATGCCCTTCTTAAAATTTTAATCAAAATTAAAAAATTTAACAGAAAATATTTTTATAATTGCCAGCTACTTAAGTATCTAGACTCGATATTTTCTTTTTCGCAATCATTACAAACATTTTCTGCTTTTGTTTCTAAAAAAATACTGTTTCCACACAATATGCATTTTTTTCTTTTCATGCTTTTAATCTTCTGAATTCCCTTCATATCCTTCCATAAATGCTTCTTCTTCAGGTTCTATTTCATCATCTTCTAAGAGTAGGCTACGCATCGCTTTTTTATAGATATCTTCCTCATCTTCATAATATTCTTCATCTTCTTCGTAATACATTTTAACCCCCCAGCCCTCTTTTTCTTATCACTCACCAAATTTTTTTATCTGGTGAATTTATTTAATTAAATTTTATATATAAACTTGTGTTGCAGTGGCATACACAACAACAACATTTATATATTTTTGAATTATTGTTATTTTAGATGGAAAAAAAATTAGAAGAAGCAGGATTAAGCAAGAATGAAGCTAAAGTTTATTTAACTTTACTAAGTATGGGATCAAGTACCGCGGGAATAATTGCAGAAAAAAGCAGAGTTTATAGAACTAATGTTTATGAAGCACTGAACAGATTAATTGAGAAAGGTTTAGTGTCTTATATTTTTAAAGGACATCAGAAATTATTTCAAGCTGAAGATCCAAATAAAATTTTAAATATTTTAAAAGAAAAAGAAGAATCTTTTATGAAAGTTTTACCTCAATTATCTTTGAATAGTAAATTAAGTAAAAATCGAGAGAAGGTTATTATATATGAAGGGATTAACGGGGTAAAAGTTATTCTAGACGATATAATTAAGCAAAAAATAGAAACTAATTCTTTTAATGAAGTTGTTGCTTTTGGAATTTCAAGAAACGTACCTTTTAAATTAGGAGCTTTAGCAAATCATTATATTAAAAAAAGAATTGAGTTAAAACTTGTACATAAATATTTATATGATGATAACGCTAGAAGAAGAATAGCTTTTCTTAATAAACAACCTTTTACTGAAGCAGCTTATTTGCCTAATGCTGTTAATAGTCCAGCAACAACTACAATTTATGGGGATAAAGTTGCATTTTGGATTTGGTCTGAACCAGTTTTAAGTATTTTAATTGAAAGTCCAAGAATGGCTGAAGCGTTTAGGAAATATTTTGAAATTTTGTATTCTATGGGTCTTAAAGAAAATCCAGATATTGTTTTAAAAGAAAAATTAATTTAATTTTAATTTTTTTAATCTTTTTGTAATACTTTTTATTGCTAATTCGTATTGCTGTTTTTCAATTGCTGAAATTTTGTTATAAATTTCTATTTCTGGTATAATTTCTTTTTGACTTCTATAATTTGCAGGATTTATTACAAAACAATTATCTCTTTCATTAAAACAGGTCATAGGTGCGGTTGTCCCAGTTAAAAGAACTTCAATTGTATCTCTAACTGCATAAGATGGAACGACTATATTTTTTTCGTCAGTTTCGTGTTGGATTTTTCTAGGTTTATCCATCAAATCTTTTCTAATTCCTCTTCTAAGATATTTTGTATACATATCAGTATCAATAAACCTCTTTCCATTTATTTGCATCAAAGAGTAAACTGGAACTATATGTTTACCATGTTCACCGATTGCAACAACATCTTCAAGAATTTTATCGAAATCTAATTTCTTATCCATATAATCTGGATGTCTTTTAATTCTAGATCTTAATTCATCTCTTAATCTTTTTGTATCTGCTGATGTAGCGATAATTCTATTTCTTGGAATTCCTGTTTTTTGATGTGCTCTTTCACAAGTCGGTTCTAAGGGGTTAGCTACAATAACTAAAAGACCTTCATAACCCTTCATTCGTTCAAAATTTTCATCCATAACTTTTAAATTAGGCATATACTCATCATCTCTATTTTTAAAAGAACTAAATGGTTTTTCTGTATTTCTAGCTGAATAAATGATTATATTAGAATCTAGGAATTTTCCTGTTTTTGCTGTAACCCCATCAACGCTTTTGAATAACCCAATTCTTGCTAATGTTTCTTCTTGTGGAATTGGGTTCTCATTTATTTCAATTTCAGCAATTTCATCTGGCGTAGTTAAATAAAGTTCATTGTAATCCCTAGATTTTAAATTAAGTTTAAGATTAGGAAATTTTTTAGAAGACAATAATAATCTAGCTACTTTTTTACCAATATCTCCAAGCCCAATTATACCTATTTTTATCTCTTTCTCATGATTTACTCCATTTCGACTTGGATTTATTATTGATATCATGCTTTCGTTTCCATTTGTATTACTATCTACCACCTTCATTTTATCTTAGAACCTCTAATTTTTTATTTATAAATATTTGTGAAAGATTAGTCTTTATAATTCATTCTTATAATGGATAAAAACCTTTAAAAGTTTACCCTTTTTAAACTTCTTTAAGCCTTTTGTAAGCTTTTGAAAAAAGCTTAAGCAAAAACGGAAAAAAGCCTTACGGGAAAATAAGCCTTTTGAAAAAAGCGTTAACGAAAAAACAACGAAAAATTTTTTACCAAAAAATAACGAGAAAAGTGTAAAAAAATGAAAAATATTAGATCTCCAATTTGTGTAGTAGTAGGACATATTGATCATGGAAAAAGCTCTATTTTAGATCGCGTTAGGAACACTAATATTGTTTCTACAGAGGCCGGAGGAATTACACAAGCAATATCTTTTTCTAATGTAAGCATTAAAACTATAAAATCTTTATGCGGCAATTTATTAGTAACTTTGAAACTTAATTTAGAAATTCCAGGTATTGTTTTTTTGGATACTCCTGGGCATGCTGCTTTTAATAATTTAAGAAAAAGAGGAGGGAATTTAGCTGATATTGCTGTTTTGGTTATTGATGTAAATGAAAGTATCAAAGAACAAACTATTGAAAGTATTAATATTTTAAAGCAATATAAAACTCCTTTTATTATTGCTGCAAATAAAATTGATTTGGTTCAAGGATGGCAGAAGAAAGATAATTTTTTAATAAAAAATATTAATTTACAACCAGATATGGTTAAACAAGTTCTAGACACTAAAATTTATGATTTAGTTGGGAAGCTTTCTGAATTAGGATTTAATTCTGAAAGATTTGACAGAGTTGAAGATTATACAAAAACAATTTCTATAGTTCCTTTATCTGCCAAGACTGGAGAAGGAATACCCGAGTTATTAATGGTGTTGTCTGGATTAGCACAGAAATATTTAGAAAAAAATTTAGAAATTGATGAAAATTCAAATGGAAAAGGAATAGTTCTTGAAGTTAAGGAAGATAAATCTGGAACTGTTATTTATGCAATTTTACATGATGGTATTTTAAGAAAGAATGATCAAGTTGTTATTGGCGGAATTGACAAACCAATTGTTACAAAGATAAGATCTATTTTAATTCCTGACGAAAGATTTAAATTTAATGATGTAAAAGAAGTAGTTGCTGCTGCAGGTGTTAAAATTCTTGCTTCAAATGTTAAAGATGTAATTTCTGGAATGCCATTAATTGTTGCAAATAAAAACTTAGAAGAAATTAAAGTAAAAATCCAAGAAGAAATTGAGGAAGTTTTAATTCAGACTGACAATAATGGAATTATTGTTAAAGCAGATACATTAGGATCATTAGAAGCTTTGACTAATTTATTAAAAAAACATAATATTAATATTAAAAAAGCTTCAATTGGAAATATTTCCAAAAAAGATATTTCGGATGCTTTGGCTGATGAAGAAGAATTGAACAAAGTAATTTTAGGATTTAATATTAAAAATATTGATACAACTGAAGTTAAAGTTATAACTAATGATATTATTTACAAATTAATTGAAAATTATGAAAACTGGAAAAAATCCAAATTAGAAGAACAGGAGAAAAAAGAATTAGATAATGTGATAAGACCTTGTAAAGTACAAATTTTACCAGGGTGTGTTTTTAGACAATCTAATCCTGCTGTTGTTGGAGTAGTAGTTTTAAGCGGTTTATTGAAAAATAATATTCCTTTAACTAAATTAACTGGCGAAAAAATTTCAGAAGTTAAAAGTATTCAATTAGAAGGTAAAAATGTTGAACTTGCTACTAGAAATAATGAAGTAGCTATATCTCTGCCTAATGCTGTTGTTGGAAGGCAAATAAAAGAAAGAGATGTTTTAATATCGGATTTAAGAGAACAGGATTTTATTAAACTTAAAGAACTTAAGAAATATTTAAATAGGGAAGAAATCGAACTTTTGAAAGAAATTGCTGAACTCAAAAGGAGAAAAGAACCTTTATGGGGAATTTAATAAACTTTTAAAAAAAGTTTAATCAAAAATTAATTTAAACAAAAATGGAATTTAAAATAGTCATAAGTGATCCGAAAACTGGAAAAAGTTATCAGAAAGTTGTAGATAGCGAAGTTCTTATTGGCAAGAAATTAGGAGAAAAGCTAGAAGGTAATTTAGTTGGATTAAATAATTTTGAATTTACTATTACTGGCGGTTCTGATAAAGCTGGTTTTCCAATGAGAAGAGATATAGAGATACAAGGAAGAAAAAAAATTTTATCTGGCAATAGTGTTGGAATTAAAGTTAAAGAAAAAGGAATTAGAATAAGAAAATCTGTAAGAGGTGGAATTATTTCTAATCAAACTGCTCAAATTAATTTAAAAGTAGAAAAACATGGTTCTGAAAATCTTGATGCTTTATTAGGCAAGAAAGAAGAAGTTAAAGCTTAAAATGA